>ERZ840371.4386-NODE-4386-length-10653-cov-2.820532_pt1 | contig 10653 bp, 6 predicted proteins | sample MGYA00519937_ERZ840371 | MGnify/ENA primary metagenome ERZ840371 (study PRJEB31850, sample SAMEA3708873) | human gut metagenome | biome: human gut; feature: human-associated habitat; material: faeces | place: China | collected 2014 ... | reverse complement strand
TCAGCGCTTCCATGCCTTCTCTTAATTTCAGACGAATCTTGCCAAGCTGCATGCCGTTTGCACCGAAATACAGTTTCAGATAGTGATTGGATCCAAAGAAGAAGCCAAGATCTCTGGTCTCTTTGATCCACTCGCCTTTTGTTCCACGGATGCTGATAACGGTTTTTACAATATTGTCGATATATACTGTAACGGAAAGCTGTGCCAGGTCTTCGAGGTCTGCTTTCATTTCCATCTCGATATCATAAGTTCCCATTTTATCTGCCAGAATGGAAACACCGCAGACTTCGCTTGTTCCTTTTTTATTTTCCCATGCGGAAGCGTCAATGACAACATCACCTGTTTCCGGATCTGCCTCATACGTTACCAGGTCTGCTGCAACAAAATCGTTATCTCCCTGCTGCTCCTGTGCTTCTTTTTCTTCCTCGCTGATGCGGTCAAGGAAACGTAAAATACATGGTGTTCCAAGAATGAAGTGAAGGACATTCATGGCATTTCTCTGCAGATCACCTCTTGTGATCTCACCTTTTTCCAGTGCTTCTTTCACATCATCCTGGCTCATATCAGTGCAGTCATTGCATACCATGAAGACATCATTTCCGGCAGATACCATCGGTGCATGTGTGGTTCTTGTTGCCTCATAACCCTCTCGGTTCGACATTGCCCACCAGTCGGTCATTACAAAGCCGTCGTAGTTCCACTCCCCGCGCAGGATAGTCGTCAGCAAGTCGTAATTTCCTGCAGTCCAGATACCATTGACCGGTCCGTATGTACTCATAATGGATCTTGCGCCGCCTTCTTTGACTGCAATTTCATATCCTTTCAGATAGATCTCACGCAGTGCACGCTCGGACAGGATGGAATCGGAGCCCATACGGTTATCCTCCTGATTGTTGCATGCGAAGTGTTTGATCGTGGTTCCGCAGCCCGGTACCTTCTGTACACCGAGCGTCATAGCAGCCGCCATCATACCGGCAAGCAGCGGATCCTCGGAATAATATTCAAAGTTTCTTCCGCAGAGCGGATTTCTGTGGATGTTCATGCCAGGTGCCAGCCACAGTGTTACGTTGAACAGCTCCATCTCATGGCCGATCATCTCGCCGACTCTCTTGATCAGTTCTACATCCCAGCTCTGTGCCAGAAGTGTTCCAACCGGAATTGCGGTACAGAACTGATAATAGGTTGTTCCGCGTTTTTCCTGCGGTTTGCTGAAAAATCCGCCTTCCAGTGCCGCCAGGAAATCGCTCGCTACGATCTCTCCGTTGTCTACCTGATATTCTCTCTTCAGACGAAGACCTGCAGGTCCGTCCACCAGAGCAATGGTGGTTACATTCCACGGCTCCTCCGAAGCACACGGGGATGTCTCCGCTGCTGCTCCCGGAACAGAAATTCCTGCGGAGCCAAGCGCGTTGCCCTGTGCTCTTCCCGGATCACCGGTTGCAAGGAGTGCCAGCTGATCCACAGAAAGGGATTCCACAATCTTTCCTGCTTTTCCAGGAAGCTCTTCCGGTACCGGCTGGTAATCTACTTTCTCAGTTGGAATCTCAGATGCTTTGAGCTCGATCACGCTCATTCTCTTTTCTTTTACTTCCTTCTGCCATGCAGCCTCTCTTGCCTGAACTTTTTCTGCATCAGGAACAATCTCATTCAATTCCTCTTTCATCGGGCAGATATTTTCACACGCTGTCATGACTGCTTTCTCGTCCAGCTCCAGCGCGCCGGAGAGAACAGATGTATTCAGATCATTTCCAATCCAGATACCATACATGCCCGGCTCCAGAATCCAGGATGCGCTTTCCTCCTCATAAGAAGTCAGCTGATACAGCGGGAAGGTGATGGTCATGGTCTGGGATTCCTTCGGAGCCAGCAGTTTTGTTTTTCCAAAGCCTGCCAGACGGCGGAACTCTTTCACCAGTCTGCCCTGCGGGCAGGAAGCGTAGATCTGTACAACTTCTTTTCCTGCATAAGTATCGCCGGTGTTGGTGACGGTAACAGTCACGCTTACTTTCGGATTTATCATACCGCGGCCGCTTACTTTGATGTCATCGGTTCTGATCTCGAAATCGGTGTAGGACATACCGTAACCGAAGGAGTAACGGACTGGTACTTCAAAGGTATCGAAGTAACGGTATCCAACGAAGATACCCTCTTCGTATTTTTCTTTCATGAGGTCGCCGCTCTTGTAGCTGTAAACCTCTGCACCCGGATAATCATAGTAATCTTTTGCCCAGGTATCTGTCATTTTTCCGGATGGGGTTACATCGCCGCTTACAACATCAGCAAATGCATTTCCGCCTTCCTGGCCTGCCTGTACGTACTGTAAAATAGAGCGGATATTGTCAAATTCTTCTACGAATGCCAGATCCATCAGGCCGCCGGTGTTGATAACAAGAACAACGTTTTTATAGCATCTGGAAACCTGTGCCAGAATAGCTTTCTCTTCTTTGGAGATGAAGTAGTCACCCTCCGTATCAAAACGGTCTTTGTTCTCTCCTGCGATACGTGCCAGAACGAAGAATGCGGTGTCTGCACCGTCGGCTGCTGCTTTCTCTTCATCGATTGGGTTTCCGGATGGCATAAAGAACGGGGTTGCAGAGTAAGCATCAAAGAATTTTGTGTCGTCTCCGTTCAATTTTGTGAAAATCTCATTTTTCCAGTCCAGTCTTGCCTGTACGTAGAGTTTATCGTAATCCTCCAGCCATTCACTGCTTGTTACGTCGTAGCCTGCATTTTTCATGCCCTGGAAAATATTAACGCTGTCACGCTCATTGACATCGCCGGAACCGGTGCCTCCTTTGATGGTGCGGATCGCACCTGCTCCGTAAAGACCTACCTTGCTGCCCTTTGCCAGCGGCAGGAAATGATCTTTGTTTTCCAGAAGAACGAATCCCTCTGCTGCTGCCTCGCGGGCAAGTTTGCGGTGATCTGTTTCACGCTGGGTTACTTCCGGAGATGTAGTTCCGTTAAAGGTTCTTACCTTTGCTTTCATGTCTTTGTTCCTCCCAAACTTTGTTTCGTGCTAATGTCTCCATTATCTTCCCTTTTTCGTGTAACTTCTAGTTCCTTTCTTGTCCTTTCTCTGGTTGATATTGATATTTCGCCCAATTTCTGGTACAATATTCTTATCTTTTTTGATTATAATTGACGTATATTTCTATCACATCCTGGAGGTACTTATGGAATCCTGCTTTTACGAAACAATACACGAAACCAATCTGCTGCACGTCCGTTTTGAGCTGCAGGATGCGCCCGCTTTTGTTTTTCCGGCGCACTGGCACGAATATGTGGAAATTCTCTATCTGATCAGGGGACAGTTTTCCGCGATTGTCCAGGCAACGGAGTATCGGTTAAACGAGGGCGATCTGATTATCATCAACTCCGGCGACCTCCATATGACGCGCTCCAACACCTGTACATATCTTCTGCTGCAGATTTCCGCAAGCCAGATGCGCCAATATCTGCCGGACTTTGATACGATGCGTTTCGACACGATTATTCCCTGCTCGGAACAGCCGGCTCCGCTCCGCGCACTGCTCTCGGAGATGAACGAGATCCGGCAGAATCCTTCCGATTCATACCAGCTTCTCTTTACCTCACGACTGTACGAATTTCTGTACCATCTCTGCCGGTCGTATTCCCACCAGATCCCTTCGGCATCCCTCACGGGTTCACAGCGCGATCTGCAGCGCGTGACACACGTTATGAACTGGGTGAAAGTGCATTACCCGGAACCGTTAAGCCTCGAAACAGCCGCGGATTCCCTGGCGCTCTCGAAGGAGTATTTCTGCCGGCTCTTTAAAAAGTATACCGGACAAACCTTTCTCGAATATCTGAACGATGTGCGCACGATGCACCTGTACGAAGATTTACAGAATTCCGACGAAACGATCACGGTACTGATGGAGAAAAACGGGCTGTCGAATTACAAAATTTTTATGCGGACCTTCAAAAAGCTGTATGGCTCTACACCTCAGAAAATGCGCTCGAACCGGATACGGCACGTATAAATTCTTTTGAAACTTACTGTTCTTATACACACTGAAAAGGCTGTGGAACATGATTGCTCATGTCCACAGCCTCTTTTTGATTTCGTTATTAAATTGTTTCGTAGAAAGTCTTTTATTTCGCGTAATCCGTTACACGGCTCTCGCGGATAACATTGACCTTGATCTGTCCCGGGTATTCCAGTTCAGCTTCGATCTGTTTCGAGATATCCCTTGCGAGCAGTACCATTTCAGAATCGGATACCTGCTCAGGAACAACCATGATGCGGACTTCTCTACCAGCCTGAATAGCAAAAGATTTTTCGACACCCTTGAACGAATTCGTGATGTCTTCCAACTGTTTTAATCTGTTGGTATATGTTTCGAGTGTTTCTCTTCTTGCACCCGGTCTTGCTGCGGAAATTGCATCCGCTGCCTGAACGATACATGCAATCAGAGACTGGGGCTCTACATCCCCGTGATGTGATTCTACTGTGTTGATCACAATCTGAGATTCTTTGTACTTTTTGCAGAGATCTGCACCGATCTGAATGTGAGATCCTTCTACCTCATGGTCGATGGATTTACCGATATCATGAAGCAGTCCGGCACGTTTTGCCATGCGGACATCGCATCCTACCTCTCCTGCGAGGAGACCGGAAAGCTGTGCTACCTCGATCGAATGCTTTAATGCATTCTGTCCGTAGCTGGAACGGAATTTCATTCTTCCAAGGAGACGGATCAGCTCCGGATGAAGTCCGTGTACACCGACTTCCAGTGCGGCTGCCTCGCCTTCCTCGCGAATATTCTGTTCTACTTCTTTGCGGGCCTTTTCTACCATCTCTTCGATGCGGGCCGGATGGATTCTTCCGTCTACGATCAGTTTTTCCAGAGCAATTCTTGCCACCTCACGGCGAATCGGATCGAATGAGGAAAGAACGACTGCTTCCGGTGTATCGTCGATGATCAGGTCAACGCCTGTCATGGTTTCGAGTGTACGGATGTTTCGTCCTTCACGGCCGATGATGCGGCCTTTCATTTCATCGCTCGGAAGCTGTACCACGGAGATGGTACTCTCGGATACGTGATCGACAGCACATTTCTGAATAGCTGTTACCACATACTCTTTTGCCTTACGGCCTGCTTCCTCTTTTGCTCTGCTCTCCAGCTCTTTGTAGAGCTTTGCTGTGTCGATTTTTACTTCGTCTTCCACAGATTTTAACAGATACTCTTTTGCTTCCTCGGAGGTAAAACCGGAAATTCTTTCCAGTTCCTGTACTCCTTTTTCGTGTAGACCGTCTACTTCCTTTTCTTTCTTTCTGACGCTTGCCTCTTTTGCTGCAATTTCGTTTTCACGACGCTCCAATACGTCCGCTTTTTTATCTACAGATTCTTCTTTCGATAAAACGCGCTTCTCATATTTCTGCAGTTCCGCTCTGCGCTCTCGGGTCTCTTTTTCTACTTCATTCTTCGTACGAAGAGACTCCTCCTTCGCCTCCAGCAGGGCTTCCCGTTTCTTAGTTTCGGCAGTTTTCAGTGCTTCATCTATGATGTTTCTCGCCTTTTCTTCCGCTGTGCCAATTTTCTCAGCATCCTGCTTGATTTTATTGTCCACAGCAATTTTCCTGGTAACAGGAACCGCAATAAGCAGCGTGACTACTACAGCAATGAATACCAGCAGAATTGTAATACCTGTACCCATTACCGGAGCACCTCCTTATTTAGTTTTCATTGCACATTTACAACACTACAATTTTATACTGTTTTCACAAATTTGTCAATGTTTTAAAAATATTCATGTAATTTATTGCACATAATTTCGCGGCATGTGGCGGAATCGCCGGGAATATTCAGAATTCTTCGTCAGCGGAATCTTGGTATTCTTCCAATGCCCGACGGATTTCGGAACTGCCGAATCCCTTCCGCATCAGAAAACCGGCGGCACGGCGGTACTCTTTTTCATCCAGCCGGTGCGGCGTGCCGAGCTTTGCGAAGGCGGCACTTTTTGCAAGTTCATACTCATCGCGGGCATCCTCCTGCTCTTCCAGGACGGATTCCACCAGTTCCCGGTCCACGCCTTTCTGTGCCAGCGCATAGAGGACTGCCTTTTTCCCTTTTTTCGCACCGCTGCCCGCAAGATACTGCTCCACGTATGCGCGGTCGTCGATATAGTGAAAGCTCTCCACGTACGAGACAGCCTCTTCAATGGCTCTCTCGGGATAGCCGTCTTTTCGTAACTTATCTTCCAGCTCTTTTTTCGTCCGCATCTGTCTGAGCAGCAGATACATCGCGCGGTGTTTGGCCCTTTTAGTCAGCACTTCCCCTGCCAGCTTTTCATAAACCTCATCGGGAAGCTCCTCCTGCTCTTTGATGCGGGAAGCGCGGATTTCCCCGTTATAAAGAACCAGATCCTCTCCGTCATCGAAGAGGATCCGTGATTTCTTTTTATTCAGAGGACGAATCTCTGTCACAAACATTTATTCGTCGTCTCCTTCGGTTTCCGGAACTGCTGCTGTTTCTTCTGTGCCTTCCGGTGCTTCTTCCTTGATCAGGCCGTAAGCCACGCGCACTTTGTGCTCGATCTCATCCATGATTTCCGGATGCTCGCACAGGTATGCTTTCGCATTTTCGCGTCCCTGGCCGATCTTGTCGCCGCCGTATGCGAACCATGCGCCGCTCTTCTGTACGATGCCGACGGAAGCTGCCAGATCCAGAACGTCTCCTTCTTTGGAGATTCCTTTTCCGAACATGATATCAAATTCTGCCTCGCGGAACGGCGGAGCTACTTTGTTTTTCACGACTTTGATTCTGGTACGGTTTCCGACCATCTCTCCGCCCTGCTTTAAGGCTTCAATTCTTCTGACATCGAGACGGATGGAAGAATAGAATTTCAGTGCACGGCCGCCGGTTGTGGTCTCCGGATTTCCGAACATGACACCGACTTTTTCACGCAGCTGGTTGATAAAGATAACAATACAATTGGATTTGCTGATCGCTGCAGTCAGTTTCCGGAGTGCCTGAGACATCAGACGCGCCTGCAGTCCGACGTGGGAATCTCCCATGTCGCCGTCGATCTCGGCTTTTGGAACGAGGGCTGCAACAGAGTCCACGATGATGATGTCTACCGCACCGGAACGAACCATCGTCTCGGTGATCTCAAGTGCCTGCTCGCCGTTGTCCGGCTGTGAGATGTAGAGGTTTTCAATATCAACACCGATGTTTTTGGCATAGGCCGGATCGAGCGCATGCTCTGCATCGATGAAGCCGGCGATTCCGCCGCGTTTCTGTACTTCGGCTACCATGTGGAGCGCTACGGTTGTTTTACCGGAAGACTCCGGTCCATATACCTCGATGATTCTTCCCTTCGGCACACCGCCAAGGCCGAGTGCGATATCCAGGCTTAAAGAGCCGGTCGGGATGGTTTCCACGTTCATGTTTGCTGCGGAATCTCCGAGCTTCATGACAGCTCCTTTTCCGTACTGTTTTTCAATCTGTCCAAGTGCGGCATCGAGTGCACGCAGTTTATCTTCGTTATTATTTCCCATACTGAATATTCTCCTTACCATGCGAACGTTCGTTCGCTTCTGTATACATACTATTACAAATCTGCTTTGTTGTCAACTGTTTTTCTTGTGTCTTTTTTCAGCCCCCAAATCCTCTGCACCGGAGTTGCTTCGAATATATCCTTATGCACAAGTGTAGCATATTCCACTCTCCTGCCGCAACCCAAAAATACTGCAAAAAAATCCCGAAACGGCTTTTCTTTCCTCTTCTGCCATTTCGGGATTTTTTTCTTATTTTTCAGAATGCAGACCAGCTTATCCGATCAGCCAGTTGTACATTTCCTCGTACTGTTTTGCGGAATTCGCCCAGGAGAAATCCTGTGCCATTGCGCGGTCGATCATCTTGTTCCACTCGCGTTTTTTGTCGTAATAGATGCGCTCTGCGTACCGCACGGTACCCATCATCTCATGCGCATTGTAGTTTGTGAAGCTGAATCCAGTTCCTGTTCCCTCGTACTCATTGTACGGCTCTACGGTGTCTTTGAGGCCGCCGGTCTCGCGGACGATCGGAAGGGTTCCGTAGCGGAGGCTCATGAGCTGGGAGAGTCCGCATGGCTCAAACAGGGACGGCATCAGGAAGGCATCGCAGGATGCATAGATCTTGTGTGACATTGCATCGGAATAGTAGATGTTTGCCGAAACCTTCTTGTCGTATTTCCATGCGAAGTGGCGGAACATGTTCTCGTAGCGCTCCTCGCCGGTTCCAAGGATCACAAACTGTACGGCATCCTGGCACATCTCATCCATCATATAGCTGATGAGGTCGAAGCCCTTCTGATCGGTCAGCCGGGATACGATACCGATCATCATCGTCTTCGGATTGACCTCGAGTCCTAACTCCTCCTGCAGTGCCAGTTTATTTTTCACTTTCTCTTTACGGAAGTTCTTTACATTGAAATTCTTTGCAATCTGAGCGTCTGTCTCCGGGTTCCACTCATTGTAGTCGAGTCCGTTTACAATACCGCGCAGATCGTTTGCTCTTGCACACATCAGACCGTCGAGTCCTTCGCCATAGAACGGGGTCTGAATCTCCTGCGCGTATGTATTGCTGACGGTGGTGATCGCATCTGCGTAAACCAGACCGCCCTTCAAGTAGCTGGCATCGTGTTTGAACTCCAGCTTATCCGGTGTGAAGTAGTAGTCGGAAAGGCCGGTAATGCTCTGAATCGTCTTGCGGTCCCAGATGCCCTGGAATTTCAGGTTGTGGATCGTCATGACGGTTTTGATTCCCCGATAGAATTCATCTGCCTGGAAACGCTCGTGCAGGTAAACCGGAACGAGACCGGTCTGCCAGTCGTGGCAGTGGATGAGATCCGGGCGGAAGCCGATGGTCGGTAAAATGGAAAGCGCTGCTTTGCTGAAGTAAGCAAATTTTTCCAGATCCCACGGCATGCCCGCATATGGAGTGCTTCCTCCGAAATGCTCCTCGTTGTCGATAAAGTAGAATTTGATGCCTTCATATTCCATCTCGAAAATGCCGACATACTGCTGTCTCCAGTTCAGATCCATGTAGAAGTTTGTCACATACCGCATCTGATTTTTAAACTGTTCTTTGATTCCCGCGTATTTTGGAATCACCACGCGCACATCAAAATACTCTTTCGGGAAGTACTTCGGCAGAGAACCTACTACATCCGCCAGACCGCCTGTTTTGATGAACGGTACACACTCTGAAGCCACGAACAAAATATTTTTCATGAAAAGAATCCTCCTGTAATTTCATGCTGATTATCGCATCTTTGTTTTTCTGTAATTCCTTCCTTTTTGTCACGATCCTATGAAACGCGAAAGGATAATCAACGTCCTGTCTGTATTATACCGTACTTTGTCCAGAAAAAAAAGTCTAAACTTCTGTAATTTCTCCGTTTGTTCGGATTTTTTTGTTACTTTTTACTGATTTTTCAGTTCAAGACGTATTTTATCTGCAATTAATGCAATAAATTCAGAATTTGTCGGTTTACCCTTGCGGTTGTTCACGGTATAGCCGAACAGCTCGTCGATTGTATCCATTTTGCCGCGGCTCCAGGCCACTTCAATCGCATGGCGGATGGCACGCTCGACACGACTTGACGTTGTCTGGTGGCGTTTCGCGATGGTCGGATAGAGAATCTTGGTAATGGAATTGAGCATTTCCGTGTCCTCTACGGAAAGCAGAATCGCATCGCGCAGGTACTGGTATCCTTTGATATGGGCAGGAACGCCGATCTCGTGGATCATATTTGTCACATCGATTTCCAGACTGTTTTCCGGCGGACAGATCGGCTCTTTTCCGGGGTTTGTAAAATTTCTTGGATGGTATCTTCTTACTGATGTCATTCCTTTTGTTGCTTTGATCCGGTTCAGAAGAGTTTCGTTGTCGAACGGTTTTAAGACGTAATAGTAAGCGCCGAGCCGGAACGCATCTTCGGTGATCCTCTCCTCTCCTACGGCGGAGACAACGATAAAGGCAGGTCTTTTTTTCAGATTTTTATCCTCATTGACTTTCTCCATTACAGTCAGACCATCCATCTTCGGCATGAAAATGTCAAGCAGTACGACGTCCGGTTCTTTGTCGCGGATGATACTGTAGATATCATTTCCGTTTCCGGTCTGCCCGATCAGTTCAAGCGTGTCATCCTGTTTTATGACGTTCCCAAGCATTTCCTGCATGCGTTCGTTATCATCCGCGATGGCAATGTTGATCTTTTCCATAAAGCTCTCCTTTGCAAAAACTCATAGTCTTTCCGGAATTTCACTGCATCCGTTTTCTTCTGAACTTTTTCCAATCACACAGACATTATAATTTTATTTTTTCGCATTTTCAATATATTTCCCGTAAATTTTTGAAAATTCGATCGACATTTTCCGTAAAAATTCGGAAGTTTGTAACAATTTCAACCAAATTAACGCATATTTTTTCAGTTCCGTGCAAGCATGTTTTCCGCAAAGACACCGTAGCCTTTTTCTGGATGGTTTACGAAAACATGGGTAATGGCGCCGATCAGCCTTCCGTTCTGGAGCACCGGCGAGCCGGAATTTCCCTGTACGATGCCGCCGGTTTTCTGTAGCAGCCGTCCGGGAATCGACGAATGTGCTGATGCAGATTGCAAAGGGAATGGGGATTTCGA
>ERZ840371.4384-NODE-4384-length-10655-cov-4.208679_pt1 | contig 10655 bp, 9 predicted proteins | sample MGYA00519937_ERZ840371 | MGnify/ENA primary metagenome ERZ840371 (study PRJEB31850, sample SAMEA3708873) | human gut metagenome | biome: human gut; feature: human-associated habitat; material: faeces | place: China | collected 2014 ... | reverse complement strand
AGATTTATGAAAAGATGAAAGTCCTTGAAGTGAATTTTCTGTCTCATCCAGAATTGGAAAAATCGCTTCAGAATCCTGTGCTTTCTGCTCGGGATAAGGTAGTCACGAGCGCCCTCCGGAGATGAAGTTGAAAGGATAGGAGTCTGAATCTCCATAAAGCCCATTTCGTTCATCTTATTGCGCAGAAATGTGATAATCTGCGAACGAATCATAATATTATTGTGAACCTTCGGGTTACGGAGGTCAAGAAAACGATATTTAAGTCTTACTTCTTCATTGGTATTTGTAGAGGTTGCAACCTCAAACGGAAGAACATTCTTACACTTACCGAGAACCTTGATGTCCTCCGTGTGAACTTCAACGAAACCTGTTGCAATCTTCTTGTTGATTGTTTCTTCGTCACGCTTAACAACAGTACCGCTGAGAGTTACTGTACATTCCTTGTTGATATCCTTAAGGAGTTCATCGTTGTGAACAACAACCTGAAGCACACCGTACTGATCACGGATATCGAGGAACATTACACCGCCGTGGTCACGGATATTTTCAACCCAGCCTGCAACTCTGACCTGCTGTCCGATATTTTCTTCTCTTAACTCACCGCAGGTGACTGTGCGGTATTCATTAGCTTTTATCATTACTGTAACTATCCTTTCACAGATATTTTGCCTGTCAGCCTATTTATTTAGCCTATTCTTCTGTATTATAACACAATTGCTGTATTCAATCAATATTTTACAAAAGATTTTTTAAGCATACGGCAAAATATTCCGTTATTCAACGCTTTTAAGGCTTTCTACCATATTAACAGCTTTAATCTTAAAGCTCATAACCGCATTTACAAGAATTGAAAACAGGAATGTCAGCCCTGCCGCATAGAGGTATGAAGTGAAATAAATATCTCTTCCGAACATAACGTTGTCAACCTCAACCGTCTGAATGATGAAACCTGTCAAAAGGTTTCCGAGAAACAGACCTACGAAAATTCCGAGAATAGTCAAAATTATGTTCTCTTTGTAAATGAACGATGAAGTTTCACGATTGTAGAATCCGAGAACCTTAAAGGTTGCAATTTCACGGACACGCTCGGCAATGTTGATATTAGTCAGGTTGTAGAGTACAACAAAGGCAAGTGCCGCTGCGCAGATTATCATAACCGTAACAACCATATCAAGCGAGTTGAGCATATTTTTAAATTCGTTCAAGCTTGATGCAATGTAGCTTACCGCCGCAATTTTATCATCGGATAAAACCTGTGAGCCAAACTCGTCACAGGCGGAATCCGAGGCATCTTTGAGTGCAACATCAGCCATATTATAGGTACAGTCCTTACCGAACAAGCTCTTATAGGCATCGGGCGTCATGTAGACAAAATTGTAAAGGTACTGTTCAAAAATTCCGCTGACCTTGACCTCTGCCTTTTTGCCGTCAACATTCAGTGTGATTTTGTCGCCCGTTTTTATTCCAAGCTCACTGCACATTTTTTCGCTGAGCATTACTCCGCTGTCCGAAAGCTTGAGTTCTTCTTTGCCCTTTCTTGTATGCAGAGAAACAATTTCGTCAAACTTTTCGGGATTCTGCGGTACAACAAGATTTGTGTCGCTGTCCTTAACCTTACTGCCGTGTGTTACCGTACATTCCTGCTGTGAAACAAGCATTGAGTGTTTGACATTGCTGTTTTTATCAAGTGTATCAGTCAGAAACGAAAGATTGTCGGCACTTCCGCCGTCTTTCGGAACAACAACAGCGTCGTATTTATAGATTGTTTCAAACTGATCGTGTGTCATCGGTTCAAAGCTGTTGAGCAAACCGAATGCGGCAACAATCAGAGCCGTACAGCCTGCCACACCGATAACAGTCATACAAAGTCTTACCTTGTATCTGAACAGATTTCTTGCGGTCAGCTTTGAGTTAAAGCTCATATGTGACCACAACGGTTTTATGCGTTCAAGCAAAATTCTCTTGCCCGCCTTTGGTGCTTTCGGCCGCATAACAGCCGCAGGCTTTTCGTGCAGAGATTTTGCACACACTACAACCGACACAACAACCGTGCAGACAACTGCGGCAACAATTCCGAAAATTATGCTTGTATAGTCCGGTATCAGCGTTATATCGCCGATGTAGTACATAATTTTGTAAGCATCATAAATTACAAACGGCAAGGTGAAAATGCCGATTAAAATACCGATTACACTTCCGATAACAGCCGCAAGCAATGAGTAGATTACAAACTTCATTACAATGCTTGTGTTGCTGTAGCCGAGTGCTTTCAGCGTTCCGATTTCGGTACGCTTTTCTTCAATAAGTCTTGTCATTGTGGTTACGCAGACAAGCACCGCTACGAGCAGAAAAAATACGGGGAATACCGTTGCAACAGCCCCGAGTCTGTCAGCATTTGAAGAAAATGTTGAGTAACCCGGGTTGTCGCTTCTGTCGAAGACATACCACTTTGGTTCTGTAAGAGAATTGATTTCTTTCTCTGCGTCTTTGATTTTATCCTCTGCCTTTTTGAATTCTTCATCGGCTTTTTTAACACCGTCATCGTATTCTGTCTGTGCATCGGAGAGTTTTTTCTCGCCGTTTTTCTTTTCCTCGGCAAGCTTTGCAACACCGCTGTCATACTCGCTCTGAGCGTCATTCAGCTTGCTTTCTGCCGAATCAAGCTGTGCCTGACCGTCTGCCGACTGTTGTGCAAGTTCTGCTTTTGCGGCATCAAGCTGTGTCCTTCCGCTTGAAATCTGTGAATATGCGTAGTCAAGCTGAGCCTGTCCCTCACTTTTTTTCTGTTCAAAAAGTGCCTTGCTTTCGGAAAGTCGGCTTTCGCTTTCTTCAAGCTGTGCCCTTGCGGAATCGTATGTTGCGTTGAGTTCGTCAAGCTTCTGCTGAGCCTGTTCAAGCTGTACGTTCAAAACAGCAAGCGTTTCTTCATCGGTTGTCTGACTGATTTGATACTGCAAAGCCGAAACAGCTTCCTCAGCCTGACTTATTCCTGCCAAAAGCTGTGGTTCCTGTTCGGTTTGAAATGTATCCTTTGCCGACTGCAGCTGATATTCCGCATTTTCTATTTCAGCCTGTGATTTTGAAATTTCTTTATCAAATTCTGCTTTTGAAAAATTATATTGTTTTTCGGCAGAATTAAGCTGACTTTCCTTTTCGGCAATCTGAGCCTGTGCATCAGCAATTTTTGTGTTATATTCATTGCGTGAATTTTCAAGCTGTGTCCTGCCGTCCTCAATCTGCTGTTTTGCCGAATCAAGTTTTTTCTGTGCATCATCGGTCTTGGTTTTCAGCTCTTTTTTGCCGTCATCAATCGCCGTCTTTGCATCGGCAAGCTTCTTTTCGGTTTTTTCTTTATTGTCCGAATACTCCTGTTTTGCATCTGCAAGGTCTCTCTTAGCCTTGTCGATAACCTCAACCGTAAAGCAGTTGCTCCTGTTCTCTCCCACCTTTTCAAAATCGGCGGCTTTATTCTCTATGGCATTATCATAATCGTCCGTGTATGCCAAGAATTTATCCGAAATATCGGTTTTTACATAAAGCTCCGTGTAGCGTTCAAAGGCGAAATCTTCGGGGCAAATGTAGAAATAATCCGAGATTTTTCCGTTGCCGACCGTCGTCGTTCCTCGCTGATATGCTATGTAAAGAGGTGACTGCACAAGACCAACCACCGTGTATTCAAGGGTTTTAAGTTCGGTTGAAGTATCTGTATCGCCCGTCTGTTTTGCAAATCTGATTTTGTCGCCGATTTTATAACCCTCTGCCGTGAACGAGCTTGAATCGGCTGCAATTTCACCCGACTTTTCGGGAAGTCTGCCTTCCGTCAAAACAAGCTTGTTCTGAACGGAATTATCACCGTATTTTTCGGGAAGCGCAATGACTCTCATAGTCCTGCCGCCACTGTCGGCATCGGTCTGAACATCGCAGAAATATGACGGCATAACAGAGGTTACTCCGTCCGTATTTTTTACCGCCTTAATGTCGTCCTCATCAAATCCGACCGTTGACACAAGTCGGTAATCCATAAGCTCCTGCGCGTGCGTGTAGGTTCTTGCAAGATTGTACATTGACGGAACCGTTGCCTTTATTCCGGCAAAAAACCCCACTCCGAGGGCAATAATCGCCATAATTGAGATGAATCTTGCTTTTGTATTTTTAATTTCTCTGAATGTGTTTTTTATCAAGGATTTAGTCATTGTGACACCTCCTTTTCATTTTTTACCACTCAATTTCTTCAACATTTTTCGGATTTTCATTGTAAATATCTTCAACAATTTTTCCGCTTTTCATTCTTATAATGTGATCCGCCATCGGTGTTATTGCTCCGTTGTGAGTGATGAGAACAACGGTCATTTTGTCCTTACGGCAGGTTTCCTGCAACAATTTCAGAATCTGTCTGCCCGTGTTGTAGTCAAGCGCACCTGTCGGTTCGTCACAAAGCAAAAGCTTCGGTCTTTTGGCAAGTGCTCTTGCGATTGAAACTCTCTGCTGTTCACCGCCCGAAAGCTGTGCGGGGAAGTTGTTTGCCCTTTCAAGCAAGCCCACGCTGTCAAGAGCAGCTTCGCTGTCAAGAGGATTACTGCAAATCTGAGCGGCAAGCTCAACATTTTCCTTTGCCGTAAGGTTATGAACAAGGTTGTAAAACTGGAACACAAAGCCTATGTCGTGCCGTCTGTACTCAATAAGCTGTTTGTCCTTAAATTTGCTTATATCCTTTCCGCCGACAATGATTTCGCCCTCGGAACAGCTGTCCATTCCGCCGAGAATATTCAGAACGGTTGTTTTGCCTGCACCGGACGCACCGACTACAATTGCAAACTCGCCCTCCTCAACCTTGAACGAAATGCCGTCAACCGCATTGATGACAATCTCACCCGTTTTGTATCTTTTGTAAACATTATTAAATTCTACAAGGCTCATAAAATCACCCTTTTCATATGTTTCTTACAGAAAAAATCACTGTGCTTTGCATACTAATTATACCAAATTAATACCGCAATATCAACAGAAATCTTACCGTATTCGTCATCTGCATGTACAATATTTTGAAATTATACATATAAAAACAGCAGAGGTCACACTAAACCTCTGCTGCAAAAAATTATTCATATGTATGATTACAGACCTCGTTGATTTTATCACGGAGCTTTAAGAAATCGTCAAAAGCGTCGGGCTTTCTGCGTGGATCACGCAAAATTGCCGCAGGATGAAGCATTGCCATCATAAGCACACCGTTTTTCTCAATCCACTGACCGTGTTCCTTTGTGATTTTGATATCCGATTTAATAAGCCTTGCCGCCGCAATTCTGCCGAGACAGACAATAATTTTCGGCTTGATCATTCTCACCTGTGTTCTGAGCCACTCAATGCACATTTCCTGTTCTTCGGGCTTTGGATCACGGTTCTTCGGCGGACGGCACTTTACCATATTGGCAATGTAAATATTCTTGTTTCTGTCAAGGTCAACAGCCACAAGCATTTTGTCAAGCAGTTTGCCTGCTCTGCCGACAAACGGTTCGCCTTGAAGATCCTCGTTTTCACCGGGACCTTCACCAATGAACATAACCTCTGCATTTTCGTTGCCGACGCCCACAACAACATTTGTGCGAGTTTCGCAGAGTTCACACCTGTGACAGTTTTCACAAGCCGATTTTAATTCTTCCCAGGTATTATACATAATTTTCTCTCCCAAAATAAAGATTTAAATTTATCAAAAATGTTGAAATTCCAAGAATAAAGTAGTAAAATAAACACGAAGCCGTACGGCGAATTCTAATTGAATGGTGGTACACAAAATGAAAGTAATGGTTGAAACATCAGCGCATCATGTTCATGTTACCAAAGAAACTCTCGAGGCTCTCTTTGGCAAGGGCGCAACTCTTACAAACAAAAAGAATCTTTCACAGCCCGGACAGTTTGCCTGTGTTGAAAAGGTAACTGTTGTAGGTCCGAAAAGTGAAATGAAAATGTCAATTCTCGGTCCCGAAAGAAGTGCAGATCAGGTTGAAATCTCTCTTACAGACGCTCGTAAGCTCGGCATTGCCGCTCCTGTCAGAGAATCAGGCGATATTGCAGGCACACCCGGTTGCAAGCTTGTCGGTCCCGAGGGCGAAGTTGAAATCGAATGCGGTGTAATTGCCGCTAAAAGACACATTCACCTTGATCCGAAAACTGCCGAGGAGTTTGGTCTTAAAGATAAACAGCTTGTTTCGGTTAAGGTTGGCGAAAATACAGGCAGAGCAACAACATTCGGTGATGTTGTAATCAGAGTAAACGCAAACTACGCTCCTGCAATGCACATCGACACAGACGAATCAAATGCCGCAGGTCTTGGCGGTACGGTTGACGGCGAAATCATCGCATAATTTCGATTTAAACCAAATCACATTTTTGGGACAGTCTTAAAGGCTGTCCTTTTGTTTTGCCCCAAATCATAAAATTTCTTTTTTCAAAAGGAAATCGGTTTGCATATCGTCACCAATGACAAATGTGTGATGTGAAAATTTTTCATATCCTTTTGATTTGTAGAATTTCTTTGCAGGCTCGTTATGTTCCCATACACCGAGCCATATTGTTGAAAGTTTTTTCTTACTTGCAAAATTCTCCGCAATCTGCATAAAGGCTGAGCCTATGCCCTGTCCTTTGGCACTTTTCAGAATATAGATGCGTTGAATTTCAAGCGCATTGTCAATGCATTTTTCAGTCTGCGCATTGCCGATATTCAGTTTTAGATATCCGAGAGGAGTACCGTTTTTGTACGCTATAAAGGTTACACTTTCGGAGTTTGCAAGTTCTGCTGACAGCTTTTCCGCTGAATAGGTTTCTGCAAGAAATTTTCGCATATCCTCCTCATCGGTTGAATCGGAGAAAGTTTCGTAAAAAGTTGTTCTGCAAAGATATTGCAGGTCCGTCAGCATATCAATGGTGCATATTTTTATATCAATTTTGCTATTCATATTATCAAAGTCTGCTCAAAAATGTGTGGAGAAAATCGGGGAAAATTTCTCGCCAAGATTTTTCATTGTGTGCGTTTTCAAAAAGAATGACCTCGTTCATTCTGTCATACGGGTAGAAGCTTTCTTCCAAAAGTTCATAGAGCATTTCGGTGCTTTCAAAAATCATCTCTTCAAGCTCGTCACCGTTACCCGTATAGATGTAGAGGTACGGCATATTTTCAACAATTTTTGTCGAAAGATATTTCGCCCAATCCTCTCTTGTGTAACAGAGAAATGCAGGAGAAAACACACCTGCATAGCCGAATTTTTCAGGGTGTTCAAAAGCGGAAAAAAATGACATAAGTCCGCCCGATGAACTTCCGCAGACGGCAATATTCTGTCTGTCGGTGCATACGGGGAAATTATTTTCAACATACGGAATGACGGTATTCATAAGAAAATTGTCAAAGATTTCGCCCTCGGGTTTGAAATCCTCACAGAGCATTTCAAGGTGCTGAACCACACCGATTGATTTCGGTGTAAGCTCGCTGTCACGCCAAGCATTACCGTTGTCAACACCTACGATTACAGCGTTGCCTACACCGCTTTTCTGCTCATTTTCAACAGCTTTTACAACCTCCCACGAACCGTGCGGAGTTGAATTATCGTCAAAAAGATTCTGTCCGTCTGTCATATAGACAACGGGAAGTTTTTCGCCGTCGGAATGTGACGGAACATAAACCCAAACGGTTCTGTCACCCTTGTCGTGATACGGAAGTTTTATTGTATGTAACTTTGCGTCAACCATAAAATCACCTATTTTTTATTATCTAATAGATATTAAACCATAAAAACGGCTGTGTTGCAACCTAATTTTTTACGGTTGCATAAATACAAAAATTCCCGTAAATAATATCTACAGAGGTGATTTGTTATGACTAACGATATTGAAATGCTCAACTGCGTTTTGCAGAATGCCGAAATGGGCTGTCATGGAATTACGAGCGTGAGGAAAAGTTTGAAGGACAGCAAGGTTGACGGTGTTTTGTGCGAACATCTTATTAAATACGGAAAGCTGTATCATTGTGCAAATAAAATGTTGCAAAATCGTGGTGCAGAGCCACACAGAGTGAGTAATATGACAAAAGCAATGACACGCTATGCCGCACAAAGGGATTTAAAGCGTGACTCATCATCTTCGCATATTGCCGAAATGATGATAAAAGGCAACACAATGGGAGTAAATAAAATGTCACGCAAAATAAGAGATTATGACGGCAATGACCCCCATGTCAGCCTCCTCGCAAAAAGAATGTTAGAAACCGAAGAAGAAAACATAAAAGAAATGTCCGCATTTTTGTAAAATCAACAAACCACAAAACAGCCACAAGACAAGCAGTATGTCTTGTGGCTGTAATTATAATTTTAAAATTCTATCCATTCGGTTGCATTTTGTTCGGGTTTTACAATTGACATCTTTTTTGATTGAACTTCTCCAGGCTCTAAAACATATATGCCGTTTTTATATCCTGTTTCTAATTTATTTAGTGCCTCTTCTTGGCTGTCCGCCTCAATTTCAAAATTTTGTACCACTACTTCTTCTATCGCAATTACATACTTTTTCATCATATCACCCTTTTAATTTTACTTTCATTTGAATACTGTTTCACAAGATCGTCGTAACTAACAAATCCGACCATTTCTCTTATTGGATTATATATTGATGCACCTATTACATCTTCAAACTGTCTTTTTCTAGCCTTATCGGCAACAATGTAAAACTTTGCTCTGAAATCTTGTAATTCAAAAAATTTATTCAGAGAGTTTTTTATATTCGTGGTATGCTCTACCTCATAAAAAGCACAAGGCATTTTTCTTTCGTTAAACCATATTGCATCTACCGTTTTTGCATTTCTTATAATATCATCATAAGTAAACTTGTATATATCATGAACTGTAATTATATCGGATAGTTTCTTTTCCAGAAACAACTTATTTTTATCCTGCGGAGGCACATATGTCCCAAGCTTTTTTATATTGCCTATTTCAACAATAATGCCTTGATAATAAGAATGGGTAAATTGACTGACACTCTCGACATTGCTTTTTATAATATTAAATTTCTTATTGACTTCATTTTCATATTCTCTTAATGCCCACAATCCGGGTTGTATTCTGAAAAACTCATCATTTTCCTGAACAATTCTTCTGATAGATGCCTCAGGTGTTTTTGTTTTCCAGGTTGAAAAATCAACAAGCATATTTAATTGCTGTAATGTCGCATAACCGCCGTTTGCTCTCATAGCATCAATAACATAATATTTTTGTTTCATAGCAATTCACCGTAATATTTTATCTTATGATAAAATTATATACTACTGTTAAAACAAAAGCAATACAAACAATAAAAACACCCGAAAGGAATTTTTTCAAAAACCTTTCGGGTGAAATTTTTTATTTAGATAAAGGTTGCACCAATTATGATGCGTTAAGCACAGTCGGGCAAATTAAGCCTTAGGACCTGCTTCAACGAGAGCCTTACCGGCTTCGTTGCCTTCGTACTTAGCAAAGTTCTTAACAAAACGAGCTGCAAGATCCTGTGCCTTTGTTTCCCAATCTGCAACATTTGCATATGTGTCACGAGGATCGAGAATAGCAGGATCTACGCCTGGGAGCTCTGTTGGAACTTCAAAGTTGAAGTGAGGAATTGTCTTTGTAGGAGCCTTTGTGATAGAACCATCGAGAATAGCGTCGATGATACCTCTTGTATCCTTAATAGAGATACGCTTGCCTGTGCCGTTCCAACCTGTGTTTACGAGGTAAGCCTTAGCACCGCTCTTTTCCATCTTCTTAACGAGCTCTTCAGCATACTTTGTTGGGTGAAGCTCAAGGAAAGCCTGACCGAAGCAAGCAGAGAATGTTGGAGTTGGCTCTGTAATGCCACGCTCTGTACCTGCGAGCTTAGCTGTAAAGCCTGAGAGGAAGTAGTACTTTGTCTGCTCAGGTGTAAGGATTGATACAGGCGGAAGTACACCGAAAGCATCTGCTGAAAGGAAGATTACATTCTTAGCAGCAGGAGCTGAAGATACAGGACGAACAATGTTCTCAATGTGATTGATTGGGTAAGATACACGAGTGTTCTCTGTAACTGTCTTGTCGTTAAAGTCAATTTTACCGTCCTTATCTACTGTTACGTTCTCAAGAAGAGCATCTCTTCTGATTGCGTTGTAGATGTCAGGCTCTGATTCTTTGTCAAGGTTAATAACCTTAGCATAGCAGCCGCCCTCAAAGTTAAATACGCCGTTGTCGTCCCAACCGTGCTCGTCATCACCGATGAGAAGTCTTTTAGGATCTGTTGAAAGTGTAGTCTTACCTGTACCTGAAAGACCGAAGAAGATAGCTGTGTTCTCGCCGTTCTTATCTGTGTTAGCTGAACAGTGCATTGAAGCAATACCCTTAAGTGGGAGGTAGTAGTTCATCATTGAGAACATACCCTTCTTCATCTCGCCGCCGTACCATGTGTTTACGATAACCTGCTCACGGCTTGTGATGTTAAACATTACAGCTGTTTCAGAGTTAAGACCGAGCTCCTTGTAGTTCTCAACCTTAGCCTTTGATGCGTTGTAAACAACGAAATCAGGCTCAAAGTTCTCAAGCTCTTCAGCAGATGGCTTGATGAACATATTTGTTACAAAGTGAGCCTGCCAAGCAACCTCAACGATG
>ERZ840371.4382-NODE-4382-length-10663-cov-5.504996_pt1 | contig 10663 bp, 10 predicted proteins | sample MGYA00519937_ERZ840371 | MGnify/ENA primary metagenome ERZ840371 (study PRJEB31850, sample SAMEA3708873) | human gut metagenome | biome: human gut; feature: human-associated habitat; material: faeces | place: China | collected 2014 ... | reverse complement strand
GGCCGAGGAGAAGACCGAGATTACCTATGAGCCCTGGCACTGGCGCTATGTGGGCGTGGAAAATGCCGCAAAGATCAACGCCAGCGGCCTGTGCTTTGAGGACTATATCGCCGCCCTGCAGCAGATCGCGGGCTGAGCGGCAAAGCGCTGGTGAAGAAACCGTAAAATCTTCTGCCTGCCGTTTGCAATTCGGGCTTTGATATGGTAAGATAACAATGGTTCGTTGTCGGAAACTCTTCCGCGTGGGCGAACCGGTGTAAAACAGATAAAAGAGGGAATAATCCATGAAACTTCGTGCTAAAATCATTCTGACCGCTGCTTCTCTGGCCCTGAGCTGTGCTCTGCTGGCCGGCTGCGGTTCTTCTTCCGGTTCTACCGCTTCTTCTGCCGCGTCCTCTGAGCCTGCCTCCACTGTGCTGAGCCAGGCCTCCAGCATCCCGCTGGGCGAGGACAACAGCACCGATGCCCTGAACGCACCGTTCGAGACCCTGCTGGATGCCAACCCCATCTCCAACCAGTTTGAGATCGCTGCCATGAACATTGAGTACGATTTCAACCTGCCCGCTGAGGATGTGGTGAGCTACAAGGGCGTGAAGAGCAACGACAACGGCGATGCCGGTATGGTGCTGGTCGTGGAAGCTGCTGACGGCAAGGCGGAAGAGGTTGCAAACCAGCTGACTGCTTACCAGCAGGATCAGGTGGCGTTCTACGGCAACTACGCTGAGTTCGCACAGGCCCAGGAAAATGTGGAGAACGCCGTGATCGCCTTCAAGGACAACACCGTGGTCATGGTCATCGCTTCCAACGAGTGCACTGCCGATCTGGACAGCGCGGTGGACAGCGCACTGGGAGAGTAAAATAAAACCGAATGGGGCTGCTGCAGGCCCTCTCCGTCAATGCTCCGCACTGCCGCCTCTCCCAAAGGGAGAGCTGACGAGCGCAGCGAGTGTGAGAGGGCATTTGCAGCAGCTCTTTTTTTAAAAGGAGGTCGAAGCCTTGGTTTTCAGCACCATCATCTTTCTGTTCCGGTTTCTTCCCATCACGCTGGCGCTGTATTACCTTGCGCCCGCAAAGCTCAAGAATACGGTGCTCTTTGTGTGCAGCCTGGTGTTCTACTGCTGGGGTGAGGTCCGGTTCTTCCCGGTCATGCTGGCCCTGATCCTCATCAACTATCTCTGCGGCCTGGGGCTGGAAGCGTTTGACGCAAAGCCCGGCGTGCGCAAGGTGCTGCTGCTGGTCGCCCTTGCAGCCAGCCTGGGGATGCTGTTCTACTTCAAGTACGCAAACTTTGTCCTGCGCAGCATCAACAGCCTGCTGGGCACCGGATTTGCGGCCATTCAGGGCATCAGCGTCCTGCCGCTGGGCATCAGCTTTTATACCTTCCAGACCCTTTCCTACACCATTGATGTCTACCGCCGGGAGGTAAAGACTGAGCACAACATCATCGACTTCGGCGCTTATGTTGTCATGTTCCCCCAGCTCATTGCGGGCCCCATCGTCAAGTATCGGGATGTCTCGGCCCAGCTGCACGTTTACAAGCATCGTTACAGCTTGCAGCAGATCGAGGAAGGCATGACCCTGTTCACCTTCGGTCTGGCAAAAAAGGTCCTGCTGGCGGATGCCGTCGGCGCGCTCTGGACGGATATCATCGGCATTGCCGACAGTCCTTCCACCACCTTTGTGGGCCTTGCCAATGCGTCCACGCCGCTGGTCTGGCTGGGTGTCATCGCCTATTCGCTTCAGCTCTACTTTGATTTTTCCGGTTACTCCCTGATGGCCATCGGCATGGGCAAGATGCTGGGCTTTGATTTCCCCCAGAACTTCAACTTCCCCTATATCTCCCGCTCCATCACCGAGTTCTGGCGGCGCTGGCACATGACCCTTTCCGGCTGGTTCCGCGAGTATGTCTATATCCCGCTGGGCGGCAACCGCAAGGGCCTGAAGCGGCAGATCTTCAACCTGTTCGTGGTGGAGCTGCTCACCGGCATCTGGCACGGTGCAGACTGGAACTTTATCTGCTGGGGCCTGTACTACTTTGTTTTGCTGGCCCTTGAAAAGCTGTTCCTGCTCAAGTATCTGGAAAAAGGCAGGATCTGGCCCCACATCTACACCATGTTCCTTGTGGTGGTGGGCTGGGCCATGTTTGTGGGCAACGAGGCCGGGGTGGGCTTCGGGCTGCTGTTCCGCAAGCTCTTCCTCCCCTCGGGCGGTGCGTCTCCGGTCTACTTCCTGCGCAACTACGGCGTGCTGCTGGCGGTCAGCATCCTGTGCTGCACCCCGCTCATTGAGAAGCTCTGGAACGCCCTGCGCAAACACACCGTGACCCGTGTGACTGCGGTGCTGGTGCTGCTGGTGCTCTCCACGGCGTATGTGGTGGGCAGCACCAACAGCCCGTTCCTGTATTTCAACTTCTGAGGAGGGAACCTGAATGGACAAGCATACAAAGAAAACTCCCTCTCTGTTCCGGTATCCGGTGTTGGTGGCCTTCGGGCTGTTCTTTATCGGGCTGTTCGTGCTGGATATGGTCACGCCCGACCGCGCATACAGTGAACTGGAAAACACCACCCTGACCCAGCGGCCCAGACTGACCGTGGTTTCCGCCGACGGGCTGAACAACTACTTCACCAGCTACACCCGATATGTCAAGGATCAGGTGTTTGGCCGCGACCAGTGGATCAGCCTGCAGAGCGCGGCGGAGACCACCCTCTTCCAAAAGACCCAGAGCGGCGGCATCCTGCTGGGCCGGGAGCACATGATGTTCGCCCGGCATTACAGCATCCTGAAAAATGAGGAAAAGGGGATGGCCAAGAACCTTGCCGCCGTCCAGAGCCTTGCCCAGCGCTACCCGGGCAGGGTGAACCTCATGCTGGTGCCGTCGGCCTCGGTGGTCTACCCTGAGAACGTCCCGGCGGGGGCACCTCAGATCGATGAGAAGGGCATTCTGGAAGGCGTTGCCGCACAGGGGGAGGCCTGCGGGCGGTTCATTGATGTTCTGCCCGCCCTGACGGAGCACAAAGGGGAATACCTCTACTACCGCACCGACCACCACTGGACAACGCTGGGGGCCTACTACGCCTACCAGCAGTTCTGTGAGACGCTGGGCCTGACCCCCTTTGACCGGGATGCCCACACGGCCGAGACCTGTGAGGATTTCTACGGCACCCACTACTCCAAGGCCCGCACCTGGAATGCCGAACCCGACACCATTACCTGGTACGACCTGCAGAACAGCCTGACGGTCTGGAACGTCACCGGCCCGGGCCAGCCCACCGAGGGCACCACCACCGGCCTGTACGATCTGGACAAGCTGAGGGTGTATGATAAGTACGCCATGTTCCTGCACGGCAACAACGGCCTGAGCCGGGTGGAGGGTGACGGCGAGGGAAAGATCCTGGTCATTAAGGACAGCTATGCCAACAGCTTTGTGCCCTACCTGACAGCCAACTATGCGGCCATCGACGTGGTGGATTTCCGCAACTATAACTATGGGCTGGACCAGCTCATTGCGGCCAACGACTACGACCAGATCCTTGTGCTGTACAGCTATGCCAGCTTCACCACCGATCCGTATCTCTACCGCGCGGGCGTGGCAGGCTGAGTGGAAAATTATTGCAGTGCTTTTCACCAAACTTTCGTTTGTTTTTTCATGCGACTTTCCGATTTTTGATTGTTTTTCACAAAATCCATTGCATGAGACTGTGTGATGTAGTAATATAAGGCTGGAAACCGGATGGTAAATTGGGAAAGAAGACCATCGGTTCAAGCTACTCAAAAAAGGAGTATGAGACCTATGAACAAGAACATGAATCTGCCTGCTGAATACGCAGTGCTTTCCGAAGAAGAAATGACCTATACCCAGGGCGGTTCCGATCTCGGCGGATTTGCATCCACTGCCGCTACGGTCGTGGGTGCTGTGGTGCTGGGTGCCAGCTATATCTGGGGCATTTCCGTTTCCAAGGACTGGCTGAACAAGAAGAGCAACCGTGAGGGCAACCTCTTCACCGTTCTGGGCCGTGCCGCAGATGCCGTCGGTGAGGATATGTCCAAGTCCGCAGCCAATTTTGTCCGGGATGCCGTTTCCAGCACCATGGTGGTGGCTCTGGCTCCCCTGAGCGCTGTTCTGCTGATCCTGTAAGCCAGGATAGTGGGATACCGGGTCTGTTTTCTGTAACCTGCGGTGTACGATGCACCGTGCAATAAATGCTTTTGTAAAGGAGTATTATTATGGAAAAGAAGCTCATGCTGCCCGCGAACTACAACGTGATGAACGAAGAAGAAATGACCTATACCAGCGGCGGCGACGGTTTTACCGCTCCGTTTGCTGTGGGTTGGACGATTGGCGCAGTCATTTCTGTTGCAAACCTGATCTGGGGTCTGGATCAGACCCGTACCTGGATCAAGAACAACAAGAAGAACGGCGAGAATATCACCGATCTGGCAGCAAAGGGCATCAATGCCGCTGCCGATTACATGGGTAAGTCCATCGGCAACGCAATCGTTGGCGTTTACACCGCTCTGAACCTGACCGGCTGGTGGCCCGTTACCGCGATCGCCTGGGTCACGGCCTGATCGCTCTGACCAGACAGCCCGGAGAACTCCAAAGAACAACACAGGGCGGCGGCTCTCCCCAAGCGGGCGGGCCGCCGCCTTTTTTGTTCACAGATTGTTTCTGGAAATATCCTGTCGTTTGGGGTATACTAGAGCCATAAGTAAGAATCACTCCTTCTTTTGAGGGAACTGACCGCCCCTGCAGAGGGTGCGGATAAAAAATGGAGGAAACCGATATGGCTGTTGTTACCATTACCAAAGAAAACTTTGAGGCAGAGGTGCTGCACAGCACAAAGCCTGTTTTGCTGGACTTCTGGGCCACCTGGTGCGGCCCCTGCCGGATGCTGAGCCCCATCGTGGACGAGGTGGCCGAGGAGCGCACAGATGTCAAGGTGGGCAAGGTCAATGTGGATGAACAGCCCGAGCTGGCCTCTCAGTTCGGCGTGATGAGCATCCCCACCCTGCTGGTGTTCCGCGACGGCAAGCTGGCCAATCAGGCTGTGGGTGCCCGCCCCAAGGCCGGTGTGCTGGCGCTGCTGGGCTAAAAGACAAAAATCGAGCTGTATGGCCGCTGCCTGTTTTCCAATGGGCGGCGGCCTTTTTGCACTTGACAATATGGCATATTTGCCATATACTGAAAGGGGAAAAGTGTAGGGAGGATTTTGAAATGGGACCGTTCGTGGTGGAATTTTATGAAACAAGAGATGGCCAGCGCCCTGCGGAAGATTTTTTGGATGAACTGGATATCAAAATGCGGAGCAAGCTGGTAATGACCCTGAAGGTTTTACAGGAACAGGGAAACCGTCTGAGGGAGCCATACAGCAAGCATCTGGATGATGGGATTTTTGAGATCCGCGGAAAAGTTGGAACGGATATTTCGCGGGTCATGTATTTCTTCTATTATGGGGGAAGGATCATTCTGACGAACGGCTTTATCAAAAAGACCCAGAAAACACCCAAGAGTGAAATTGAACGGGCAAAACAGTATCGGAAAGATTTTTGGAAAGAGAGGGAGAATCAGATGAAAACACTGGATCTGTATTTGAATGAACAGCTGAAAAATGAGGAGTTCCGCAAGGAGTGGGAAGAGAACCAGCCGGAAATGGACATCATCCGGGCGATGGCAGATGCGCGCATTTCTCAGAACCTGACCCAGAAGGAGTTGGCCGAACGCACCGGCATCAATCAGGCGGATATCAGCAAGCTGGAAAATGGAACACGCAACCCATCTTTGAAGCTGCTGAAGCGTCTGGCAGACGGAATGGGAATGGACCTGAAGCTTGTGTTCACACCCAAAGAACCGCAGAATCTGAAGCTTGCAAAATAAGAAAGATGCCGGGCCGATTTCCAATGCAGGAGACTGGCCCGGCCTTTTTGCATCCCCGGTTTTCGCTCTCCATCATCTGTTTTGGCGCTGGGGTGAAATGATTTCGCCTTTCTGTACAAACGCACAGAAAAACGGTAAGATAGGGCTGAAAAGCTGTTACTTTCACGCTTTACAACTTTATCTTGATAAAGTAAAATAAACAAAAGAAGTGGGAAATACGCAGAGAGGGAACGAGGAGATCGAGATGGAATTCAGTCTGGACAGTTTGCAGCCCAAGGAGCGGGCCTCCTTTGCGCTGCGGGCGCTGTATGAGGCGGCGGGCTGCCGCAAATATCACATGGGCCGTTTTGAGGAGTACGGGCTTTATCAGGAGAACCGGAGCTTTTTGTCCTCGGAGCAGGTCATCACCTTCACCGACCTGGATGGCCGTCTGCTGGCGCTCAAGCCGGACGTGACCCTGTCTATCGCCAAGACGGCCCAGCCCGCCCCCGGCGAGACCCTGCGGTATTACTACCATGAGAACGTCTACCGCCCCTCGGCAGAGAGCCACACCTTCCAGGAGATCTCCCAGATGGGCCTTGAGATGCTGGGCGCGGTGGGGGAAGCACAGGTGCAGCAGGCAGTCCGGCTGGCGGCGCAGAGCCTGGCCCAGCTGGGGGCCGCATGGGTGCTGGAAGTCAGCCACATGGGCTATCTGTTCGGCCTGTTCGACGCACTGGGCGTGCCGGAAAATGCCCGCCCCGGCCTGCTGGAAAAGCTGCGGGAGAAGAATGCGCACGAGCTGCGCCGCGCAGCGCAGGCCGCCGGGCTGGATGCCGCCGGGGCCGCTGCCCTGACCGGCCTGCTGGAGCTTTCCGGCAGCTGCGAGGAAACGCTGGCAAAGGCAGAGCGTGCCTGCCGCAACGACCGGATGCGCGCCGCCGCCGCTGAGCTGCGGGCACTGGCCAAAACGCTGGAGGCCTCCGGCGGGGCGGTTCGCCTTGACCTGAGCCTTGCCGGTGAGATGGAATACTACAACGGGCTGGTCTTTCAGGGCTACCTGCAGGGCCTGCCGCGGCCCCTGCTCAAGGGCGGCCGCTACGACCTGCTGATGCAGAAGTTCACCCCCGGGGCCGGGGCCATCGGCTTTGCGGTCTATCTGGACGAGCTGGACCGCCTGAGCGCCCCCACCCCGCCGGTGCAGAGGAACAGCACGGGCCGGGTCATGCTGAATGTGGCCCTGCCCAAGGGCCGTCTGGGTGACAGGATGTATGACCTGCTGGCCCGCATCGGCTACGGCTGCACCGAGGACTACAACGCCACCCGAAAGCTGGTGGTGGAGAACCCTGCGGCGGGCATCCGCTACTTCCTTGTCAAGCCCAGCGATGTGGCCATCTACGTTGAGCACGGCGCGGCAGATGTGGGCATCGTGGGCAAGGATATCCTCACCGAAGTCTCTGCCGATGTCTACGAGCTGCTGGATACCGGCCTTGGCAGGTGCCGGATGTGCGTGGCTGCCCCGGCGGATTACAAGGATGACCCCAGCCGCCCGGTGCGGGTGGCGACCAAATTCGTCAACATTGCAAAGAGCTACTATGCGTCCATCGGGCGGGATATCGATATCATCAAGCTGAATGGCTCCATTGAGCTGGCCCCTATTCTGGGCCTTTCCGATGTCATTGTGGATATCGTGGAGACCGGCACCACCTTGCGGGAGAACGGCCTGCGGGTGGTCACCGAGTTCATGCCCATTTCGGCCCGATTCATTGCCAATAAGGCCAGCTACCAGTTCAAGCACAACGAAATGGATGCCATGCTGGGAGCGCTGCGCAAGACCTTGCAGGAGGAAACAAAATGATCAAGCTGTATAATTTTGATGAGCTCAGGCCCGAGGAGATCCTGAACCGGGACATCCGCGCGGAGAAAAACGTGGAGGATGTGGTGGACGGCATCATTGCCGAGGTCCGCGCCCGGGGCGATGAGGCGCTGAAGGAGTACGCGCTGAAATTTGACGGGGCAAAGATCGACGACCTGCAGGTGACGCAGGCGGAGATCGACGAGGCCTTTGACAATATGGACCCCTATTTCCTTGAGACCCTGCGGGAGGCTGCCGCCAACATTGAGAGCTTCCACCGCCAGCAGGTGCACAAGAACTTCGTGATCAACGAGAAGCCCGGCATCGTGCTTGGCCAGAAATATACCCCCATTGAAAAGGCGGGCGTATATGTGCCCGGCGGCACGGCGGCCTATCCCTCCACCGTGCTGATGGATGTCATCCCGGCCAAGGTCGCGGGCGTGTCAGAGATCGTGATGACCACCCCCGCCGGAAAGGACGGCAGGGTGAATCCGGTCATCCTTGCCGCCGCCGCCACCGCCGGTGTGACCAAGATCTTCAAGACCGGCGGTGCACAGGAGGCGACGAGCTTTGCGCGCACCTTCGTCATGACCGAGGACGGCACATCCTACTTTACGCTGCGGCAGGGCGCACACGGCGAGGGCGCTGTCGCGCCGCGTACCTTCGCCATGCTCAACGACGTGCCGCTGTTTCTGTCCGCGCAGGGCGTGATGGGCGTTTACGGCACGGCGGTCGCGGAGCAGAACACCATCCGTTCGATCTCGGAATCCGTCCGGCCGCGCCTTGTCCAGGAGCAGGCGATGGAAAACGCCTGCGCGGCGGTATTCGAGGGGCGCTACTACCTCGCGCTGGGCGGAAACGTCTACATCGCGGACGGCCATCTGAACGAGGAGGACGGCTATCCGGCGTGGTTCTTCTGGACGAACGTCCCGGCACAGTGCCTCGCAGTGCTCGGCGGCCGTCTGTGGTTCGGGACTAACGACGGCAGGCTGTGCCGCTTTTCGCTCCCCGGAGATGCAGACGCCTACACGGATGACGGCGAGGCGATCGACGCCTACTGGTGCACGCCGACGCTCTCGCTCTCCGACTGGACGCGGTACAAGACAATCCGCGACATCATCCCGACACTCATGCCGTACACGCGCTCGAGCGCAGCGCTCTGCTTTACCGATGAGGGCGGCGAAACCTTCCGCATTTCGCGGAATCTCGACCTTTTCGCCTTTCGCGGCTGGGATTTCGCGCGGCTGTCCTTCCGCTGCATGCCGGGCGCGGTCAGCTGGCGCAGCCGACGCCGACGCCATCACCGGCCACTGTTCACCCTGCGCATCGGCAACGACCGCGCGGGCGAGCCGTTCGGACTGCTCGCGCTCACGCTGCGGTGGACGGAAAACGGGAGCATCTGAGGCGGCACCGCACAATGAAAGCTGCGGCGCTTTGCGATATTGCCTCAAGGAAAGGAGTAAACTATGGCCAAAAATTACCGCGATAACTTCGACTATTCCGAAGCCATCGCCAACTCGACGAGCAAGGCCGAACGCGACCGCCTGCTCGCCGAGCGACAGAACAAGATCGACGCAGAGGGTCTGACCGGCAGGGTCGCGGACAACAGCGCGGTTTCGACCTGGACGAAGGGCTACCGCCCGTACTATGTCGCGTCCGCCTCCTCGGCCTCCAAAGCGGCGCAGGAGAATGCCGAGCGCGTCAGCTCGCTGTATGATGCGGCCGAAAAGGCGCGTCTCGAGCGCTTCGAGGCCGCGCGGACCCGCATCCGCCAGCAGCTCGATGCAAATCTGTCCTCCATCGACAGCGACTACGCCTCTGCGGTGCGTCAGGCCGGCATCAGCGCCCGTCAGTCTGCGCTGCGCAACGAGGAAAAGCTCGCGCTGCTCGGTCTGAACATGGGCGCAAAGACCGGCGCCGCGACAAGCGGCATGGCGGAAAGCAGCCGCATCGCGGTCGACAACCAGTACCGCGGTGATCTGAATTCGCTCTCTCAGAGCCGCCTTGCCGCCCGTTCCGCCGCCGAGACCGCCGCGGCAGCCAGTGAAGCAAGCGCACAGAGCGGCTATGAGAGCGCCGCGGAAAGCGCCGCCCTGTCGCAGGCGCAGACCCTGCTCAGCCAGTATAACGCCGAGCGCGATTACAGCCTGTCCATGGCCGGTCTGACCGGCTTTCTCGACGGCGCGCCGACGCTCGCCTACCGGAATTATGAGCTGAACGCCGAAAACGCCCGCGCCGAGCAGAGCGCCGCCCTCACCAAGCTGCGCAATGCCGCCGAGGCAGAGGCATATGAGCGTGCGCTCGCGCGCTGGAAGACCACCGGCTATGTGCAGAAGGCGGATGCAGCTGTGCTCGGCGTCCCAGCCGGCACGCCGACCGCAGACGTCAGCTATAAAAATGCAAGTCTCGCCCTCCAGAGATGGAAGGCCGGTTATTCCGGCTGAAAACAGCCCTCCGCACAGTGCGATACTGTGCGGAGGGCTGTTTTGGAAATAGAAATGAAATTGTAAATTGCTTTGTCTCGGACAGGCAATTTTTATTGTCCGCATCTTATCACAAACCGTATCAGCCGTCAACCGCATTTTATGGCAATTCGGCTCCGGCAGGCAGGATGAGAATTTTTTATCTCCATTTTCTGCATCCTCCTTCACCATTTTTCTCTTCGTTTATTCCGCATACTGACCCTGTATCCTGAAAAATCCGACCTTTTCCGACCCTTAGTAACAACCATTTCACAGGAGCATCCCGAGAGAAAAATAATTTTTTCTCACAGGAATATTCTCGTTATTTTTCCCAGTATCAGAAAAAAGCAGGACGCCTCCGATAAGGGAGACGTCCTGTTTTTATCATTTTTTACAAACCGTAAAAAATTACTTGTTCTTGAGGTTGAAGAAAGCCTTCTTGCCGAGGAACTGTGCAACGTCCTCGCCCAGCTCTTCCTCGATGCGGAGCAG
>ERZ840371.4376-NODE-4376-length-10673-cov-3.193822_pt1 | contig 10673 bp, 7 predicted proteins | sample MGYA00519937_ERZ840371 | MGnify/ENA primary metagenome ERZ840371 (study PRJEB31850, sample SAMEA3708873) | human gut metagenome | biome: human gut; feature: human-associated habitat; material: faeces | place: China | collected 2014 ... | reverse complement strand
ATAATGGGTTTCTCATGGTGTCACCAGCATCCTTTCATCCTGGACCTCCTCTACCAGAACGGTTCCGTGGTCCTTATATTTTTTCAGTACAAAATGGGTTGCCGTGCTTAAAACAGAATCCAGCGGAGCCAGCTTGTCAGAAACAAACTGTGCTACCTGGCGCATGGTCTTTCCCTCGATAAATACGGTAAAATCAAAAGATCCGCTCATCAGGTATACAGCGTTAACTTCATTATACTGGTAAATACGCTCTGCGATCTTGTCAAGGATTGTCTTTGCAATATCCGGCAGGATTGCTTCTCCACTGTTCTCCTTACGTGTAGGAATTTCCCATTTCTCAACTAAGACTCCGTCTGTCTGAAAGAGTCCACATTTTACAGATGTACCACCAACGTCAATTCCAAAACAATACTTTCCCATAATATCTGATATCCTCCAAATTACTTTAAATTATTTTTCTTCACGTTTCTTTGCAAGGTTTGCCTGAACACGTTTGTACAGCTCTTCCGCTGCATTGTATCCCATCTTCTTCTGTCTGTGGTTAACTGCCGCAGATTCAACGATAATAGCCAGATTACGTCCCGGACGGATAGGCAGAGAATGGCATACAATCTTATTTCCAAGATACTCTGTATATTCCTCATGCAGGCCGAGACGGTCATATTCTTTGTCTCTGTCCCACTCTTCCAGTTTGATAACCAGATCCACAGACTGTGTATCCTTAACGCTCTCAACACCAAACAGAGTTTTGACATCGATAATACCAATACCACGAAGTTCAATGAAATGTCTTGTGATATCCGGTGCCGAACCCACCAGCGTCACATCACTGACTTTACGAAGTTCTACAACATCATCACTGACAAGACGATGTCCTCGTTTGATCAGTTCCAGCGCAGCCTCACTCTTGCCAATTCCGCTCTCACCTGTGATCAGGACACCTTCACCATATACGTCCACAAGCACACCATGGATGGAAATACATGGTGCAAGCTGTACACCTAACCAGCGGATAATTTCAGCCATAAAACTGGAAGTTGTACGTTCTGTCACGAAAGTCGGAACATTATATTTAACTGCCAGATCGATCATATCCTGTGATGGTCTTGTCATTGTACTGAAAATTACACAGGGAATCTTGCTGGAAATAAATCTTTCATATTTAAATTTCCGTTCCTCATCACTGAGCTGCATCAGATAAGTATACTCTACATATCCGATGATCTGTACCCGTTCATTTGCAAAATGCTCCAGATATCCTGTCAGCTGCAATGCCGGTCTGTTGATCTCCGCTGTCTTGATCACAATCTCAGACAGATCAATTTCAGGAGTCAGGTTGTGAAGTCCCAATTCCTGAACTAATTTTGTCAACTGTACACCCTTCATTTATTTCTCCTTTTCAGTTCAAAATCTGAAAGCCCGGTCTGTCCGCTATCTCAAAACCTGCTCATACAGACATAACTCATTTATAGCTGTCGTCCGAAACTTTCATAGTAAATTTCACGTCTTTTTTATTATATCACATCACTATATACAACTTCAATTACAAAAAGCGAGAGTCTTTGGGTAATATGTAGAAGAACCCAGGAATATTTTTACATATTTTATATTTTTTTCTCACCAGTGTGCCGACAAGTTGATTCTTGAAACAATCAACTTGTCGGTACACTAGCTCCATGAAAAAATTCATAGACTTTCTGTGCACTTCCTGCATTCATGCTTTCTGTCTCCGCAATTTCTTCCAATGATGCATCTCTGATATTCTCAATGGATTTAAATTTCCGCATCAATGCTTTCCGCCTGGTTTCACCGATACCAGGGATATCATCCAACAGGGAATGCACCTGTTCTTTACTTCTCAGAGATCGGTGAAATTCAATGGCAAAACGGTGCGCCTCATCCTGGATTCTGGTGATCAGGCGGAAGCCTTCACTGTCTGTATCAATGGGAATTTCAAGATTATTGTAATACAGTCCTCTGGTTCTGTGATGGTCATCCTTGACCATACCACAGACCGGAATCTCTATTCCCAGATTATCCAGAACTTTTAGCGCAATATTCACTTGTCCTCTTCCTCCATCCATCAGGATCAGATCCGGCATAATGGAAAAGCTGTCAAACTCATCTTTTCCCTCATGAGTAAATCGTCTGGTAAGTACTTCTTCCATACTTGCATAGTCGTTCGGTCCCTGCACCCACTTTATCTTAAATTTGCGGTAATCACTGCGCTTTGGCTTTCCTTTCTCATAGACAACCATGGAACCTACAGATTCAAAACCACTGATATTGGAAATATCATAAGCCTCCATACGCCTGATTCCCGACAGTCCAAGCCACTCTTCCACTTCATGAACCGCTCCGATGGTTCTTCCTTCTTCACGTTTGATACGCTCTCTGTCTTTATCCAGAACCATCTTTGCATTCTCTTCTGCCAGCTCTACCAGCTTCTCTTTCGTACCTTTCTTCGGTACCCTGATATAGACTCGCTGCTTTCTTCGATCTGTAAGCCATTCCTCTATGATCTTGGCATCTTCGATTTCTTTTTGCAGCATGATCTCACGTGGGATAAACGGAGTTCCGGCATAAAATTGCTTCATAAAGCTGGATAATACCTGAGCCTTTGTATCGCCACGCGCCACACGCAGATAGAAATGCTCCCGCCCGATCAGTTTGCCTCCCCGGACAAAGAATACCTGTACAACAGCATCCTGCTCCCGCAGATCAAGGCTTTCATCCATGGCAACAGCGATGATATCCTTATCTTCCTCTCCGTAACCTGTAATTTTCTGACGTTCTCCGATCTTCTGGATACTGCGGATCAGATCCCGGTATTCCATGGCATCCTCAAAACGCATTTCTTCGGAAGCTGCCATCATTTTGTCGGTAAGCATATCAATCGTATCCTTAAAGTCTCCATTGAGAAATTTCAGCAGTTCTGCGATATTTTTCTTATATTCTTCTGAACTCACATAGCCTTGGCATGGCGCGCTGCACTGTTTCATGTGATAGTACAGACATGGACGGTCCTTCCCACAATCTCTTGGCAGCACCCTGTTACAGGATCGCACTTTATAAAGTTTGCGCACAAGCTCGATCACATCTTTTACAGCCCCGGCACTTGTATATGGTCCGAAATATTTTGCCTTGTCTTTCTTCATTCTTCTGGCAAAAAGAACTCTGGGATATTCCTCATTTACTGTGACTTTGATAAACGGATAACTCTTATCATCTTTGAGCATGGTATTATATTTCGGTCTGTGCTCCTTGATCAGATTACACTCCAGCACAAGGGCTTCCAGTTCCGAATCTGTGATAATATACTCAAATCTGGTGATATGGGTAACCATCTGTTCAATCTTTGCGCCCTTATTTCTGCTGCTCTGGAAATATTGACGCACCCTGTTTTTCAGACTGACGGCTTTTCCAACATAGATGATCTCGTCCTTCTCCCCATGCATAATATAAACCCCCGGCTTACCCGGAAGTTTTTTCAGTTCTTCTTCTATCTGAAACATAAACTCTCCTCTATACAAAAAATCCTGCCCTGAATTCTTTTCGTATCCATGAGATATTACAGCGTAATTTCCTGTGATACGAAAACAGAGCCGGAAATTATTTCGTTTCCGACTCTGTTATTGTATCACTGAATCTCTGGCTTATCCAGCGTTACTGTATTCTGTTTTTCCTCCGGAATTACCAGATCATCCAGATTTTCCGGAATCTCGATTCCACGCTCTACCGCATGGAAAATCTTCATAAATTCCTTACCTGTAATGGTTTCCCTGCGGATCAGGTAAGCAGCAATCTTATCAAGTGCTTCTCTGTGGCTGCCGATCAGTCTCTTGGCTTCCTCATAAGAATTATGGAGAAGTACCATTACCTCATGGTCAACCTCTGTGGCAGTGTCATCGCCACAGTTTAACACTGTTCTTCCGCTGAGATACTGATTCTCCTGTGTAGCCAGACCCATAAGTCCGAACTTGTCGGACATACCGTACTGTGTGATCATGGCTCTTGCCACCTTGGTAGCCTGCTCAATATCATTGGCTGCCCCGGTTGTGACAGTATCAAATACCAGTTCCTCAGCTGCGCGTCCGCCAAGATATCCCACAAGCATTGCTTCCAGTTCCTTCTTTGTATTGAGATATTTCTCCTCCTCGGGTACCTGCATTACATAACCAAGTGCCCCCATTGTTCTCGGCACAATAGTAATCTTCTGTACAGGCTCTGCATCTTTCTGCAGGGCGCTTACCAGTGCATGTCCTACCTCATGATAGGATACGATCCTGCGCTCCTGTGCACTGAGGATCCTGTCCTTCTTCTCTTTACCTACCAGAACTACTTCAACAGCTTCGAGAAGATCTTTCTGGGATACTGCGCTGCGTCCACTCTTAACAGCAAGGATAGCAGCCTCGTTGATCATATTAGCCAGATCCGAACCCACTGCCCCGGAAGTTGCAAGTGCAATGTTCTCAAAATCAACAGTCTCATCCAGATGTACATTTCTTGCATGAACCTTCAGGATCTCGATTCTTCCCTTCAGATCCGGTCTGTCCACAATGACACGTCTGTCAAAACGTCCCGGACGAAGAAGTGCCGGATCAAGAACCTCCGGACGGTTGGTAGCAGCCAGGATCAGAAGTCCCTTTGAAGTGTCAAATCCGTCCATTTCCGCAAGAAGCTGGTTCAGGGTCTGCTCACGCTCATCATTGCCGCCGCCATAATGAGAATCTCGGCTCTTTCCGATTGCATCAATCTCATCAATAAAAATGATACATGGTGCATTCTTCTTTGCTTCCTCAAAGAGATCGCGGACACGTGATGCACCCACACCTACAAACATCTCCACAAACTCAGAACCTGACAGAGAGAAAAACGGCACATGTGCCTCTCCTGCTACTGCCTTTGCCAGAAGTGTTTTACCGGTTCCCGGAGGTCCTACAAGCAAAGCTCCTTTCGGCAGCTTCGCTCCGATGGTGGTATATTTGCCGGGATTATGCAGGAAATCCACCACCTCCTGCAGTGATTCCTTGGCCTCATCCTGCCCTGCCACATCCCTGAAAGTAATTCCTGTATCTTTCTGAATGTAGGCTTTGGCGCGGCTCTTTCCAACGCCCATCATTCCGCCGCCCTTATTCATGCGGCGCATAAATACCGTCAGAAGTACAAAGAGCAGAATCGTTGGCAGAAGCACACTGACCAGCATAGAAATAATTTCCCCTGCTGCATCCGGCTTCTTATACTCAAACTTGATTCCTGTTCCCTCAAGTCTCTCCGTCAGCTTATCTACTGACTCCATCTGATTGGCATAATAAACTTCTTCTGAAAATCCTGATGACTGATGTTTCGGCGTGATCGTCAGTGTATTTGACTGAAGCGTAACCTCTTTCACATCTCCATCATCTACCATCTCAATAAATTTATCATAAGTGATCTCACTCGAATTATCCTTGAGCATATTGGTAAACATGGCGAAACATACCAGAGTTACCAGGAGGCATACCAGAAAGGCCAGTATCGACTGATGATTCTTGTTCGGGTCCTGTCTGCCCGGACCTTTATTATTATCAGGACGATTGCCATTCGGATTGTTATCCATATGATTATCCATTTCATTCCTCCTAAACGTTATCGTTCTTATTATAAAGAGAATTCAGGTATAAATCAACTGCGAGATTGTGAAAATTGTGTCCGGTTGTGCATATCTTTCTATAAACCCTATAAAATTTATATGAAGTTTTACAAATTCACCTGTTACAAATGGCTTTATTTGTAGTATACTATTGACAAACTGATTACTGCTCACTTCGTTCCCGGTAATGCACTCCGCAATACACAGAATTTATGCTGACCGCATAAATTTGCGCTGTATGTCCCGGGATATTCTAAATGAGCAGTACTAAAAATGTGATGAGGAAAGGAAATGAACAAATGAAGATAGGATTTGACAACGACAAGTATCTGAAAATGCAGTCCGAACATATTCGGGAACGTATTAACCAGTTTGGAAACAAACTTTATCTGGAATTTGGCGGCAAGCTTTTTGATGACTACCATGCTTCCAGAGTTCTTCCGGGATTTGAGCCGGACAGCAAACTGCGTATGCTGATGCAGCTTTCTGATCAGGCAGAGATCGTTATTGTAATCAGCGCCGCTGATATTGATAAAAATAAAGTCAGAGGTGACCTTGGTATCACTTATGATGAAGATGTACTCCGCCTTATGGAAGTATTTACCGAGCGCGGACTCTATGTCGGAAGTGTCTGCATCACCCAGTATTCCGGACAGGAAAGCGCAGATGCGTTTAAGAAACGTCTGGAGAAGCTTGGAATCAAAGTATACGTGCTTTATCTGATCCCGGGTTATCCGAATAATACTTCCTTTATTGTAAGTGATGAGGGATATGGCAAGAACGATTATATCGAAACAACAAGACCACTGGTTGTCATCACTGCTCCAGGACCCGGAAGCGGAAAAATGGCCACCTGCCTTTCTCAGCTTTACCATGAATACAAGCGCGGTGTCAAGGCAGGATATGCCAAATTTGAAACTTTCCCAATCTGGAATATCCCGCTGAAGCATCCGGTAAATCTGGCATATGAAGCAGCTACTGCTGACTTAAATGATGTGAACATGATCGACCCGTTCCATCTGGAAGCATATGGTGAGACTACTATTAACTACAACCGTGACGTTGAAGTTTTCCCTGTTCTTCAGGCTATGTTTGAAAAGATCATGGGCGAGTGCCCTTACAAATCTCCCACAGATATGGGCGTTAATATGGCCGGTAACTGCATCGTTGATGATGAAGTCTGCAAGGAAGCTGCACGTCAGGAGATCATCCGCAGATATTATAAGAGCATGGAAGCTCTGGTTCGCGGAACAGGCCGCGAAGAAGAAGTTTATAAGATTGAGCTTCTGCTGAAACAGGCTCATGTGACCATCGAAGAACGCAAGGTGGTTCCTGCAGCGCTGAAACGTGAAGAAGAAACAGGTGCACCTGCTGCTGCCATGGAACTTCCTGACGGACGTATTGTTACAGGTAAGACCTCTGAACTTCTTGGTGCGTCTTCAGCACTGCTTCTGAATGCACTGAAAGAACTGGCAGGAATCGATCATGACAAACATGTTATCTCTCCGGAAGCATTAAAACCAATTCAGGCGCTCAAGACAGAATACCTTGGAAGCAAAAATCCAAGACTTCACTCTGATGAAACTCTGATCGCGCTTTCCATCAGTGCCGCAGATAATGAAGATGCGAAGCTAGCCCTGCAGCAGATTCCGAAATTAAAAGGCTGCCAGGTTCATACTTCCGTACTTCTGTCTCAGGTGGATATCCTGGAGTTCCGTAAGCTGGGTGTTGAACTTACCTGTGAGCCGAAATCTGAGCATTCTAAGAAACTGCAGAAATAATTTCTGAAATGGTTTTCAAATAGCAGCAGAAAACTCTGAAAATCCACAATATCTATATAATGATACAAGAAAGAATCCTGCCTGAACATATGACAGTTTCATATGAACAGGCAGGAATTTTTTATTTCTCTATAATCTCAATCGCTCTGTCCGGATAATTGGTAATGACTGCTTCTGCACCTGCGTCTTTTACCAGCTGGATGTGTTCTGGTTTGTTGGCAGTCCATACGTGCATTTTCAGTCCGGCACGTTTGACTTCTTCTATGAACTGTGGGTATTTCAGGTGATAAACTGCAGGATGTACGGCGTTGATTCCGAGATTTTTGGCGTACATGGCTGGATTTACCCATCCGTCACTGAAAAGGATTCCGGTCTGTACATGGTCATTCAGCTGTTTTAACTGTAACAGGCTGTAATGGTTAAAGGAGGAATAGATCAGCTGGTCTTCCATGTTCATTTCTTTTACCAGTTTCAGGATTTTCCCTTCCATTCCCGGATAGAAGCAGATGCTGTTCTTTAGTTCGATGTTTACCATCATATCTGTGGTGCGCATGAGCTCCAGTACTTCTGCCAGAGTTGGAATGTGATAAATTCCCGATGGTTCTGCGGGTGTACTGACTTTTAATTCTTTCAATTGAGCCAGTGTCATATCTTTGATCAGTCCGGTTCCGTCTGTGACACGGTCTACGTTTTCGTCGTGCATAACGATGAGTTCGCCGTCTACGGAAGTATGTACATCCAGTTCGATTCCGTCTGCGCCCTGTCTGATGGCAAGTTCAAATGCTTCCAGAGTGTTCTCCGGTCTGTATCCGCTGGCACCCCTGTGTGCCCATACTTTTGTTGTTCTCTTTGTTGTTTCTGTCATTTCTATATGCCTCTCTTATATAAAATTCATTTACAATACTCCCCCAATAATATATTTCACCTTTTCCATCTCCGCTTTTTTGCAAAATACCCGGACAGCCAGGCTGTCATATTGTGGAAATTACCGTAAATCTTCATAAACAGGGAACCGCATACGCAGCCCCCTGTCCTCATTTAAGTATAAATATTTTTCCTGTGAATGATTATAACACTTCTCAATGTACTGTTATCAATATTTTTATTCATTCAGCAGGTTATAATCTTCGATGGATTTGTTCATATCAGAAGCCATTTTGCTCACCGCATCCTCTGCAGATTCTTTTCCGTTGAGCATATTCTCAATCTCTGTTTCTACAATCGCACGTGCTTCCGGGAATACACTGAGAAGTGCACCTGCATATTCCGGTGCAGAATCATGAAGCTGGTCAATGGCTGTCTGGAACTGTGGGTATTTTGCAATGTTGTCTTTGAATACCTGCTCGTCATGTGCTGCTGTTGTTACAGGGAAGTATCCTGTCTGTGCATTCCAGTATGCCTGTGATTCCGCAGATACCAGATATTTTACAAATTCCCATGTAGCTGCTTTCTTTGCATCATCCTGGTTGTCAAGCATCCAGAGAGAAGCACCACCGATGGATACACCACCTTTATCATCATCTGTAATGGATGGGAAGTATGCGGTACCTACTTCAAAGGAACCGTTTACATCCTGCAGAATCTGTTTCAGGGACGCTGTGGAACCTAATGTCATAGCTGCTTTTCCGGAAGAGAAATCTGCAAGTCCAGAATCTCCGCCTCTTCCTACGTTTGGTGCATAGCCTGCGTCATAAAGTTTCTTCCACTCATTAAGAATATTCAGTGCACCTCCGTTTTCATCGAATGCAACCTTTGTAGCTGCTGCCTCACGTCCGTTTCCGTTATCTACATATGGCAGACCCTGTTTGCACATAAACTCTTCGAAAAACCATCCATAGATTCCCATGGATAATGCTTCTCCCGCACCGCCTTTGTTTACAAGGTCATCTGCAACCTCTGCGATTCCCTCAAGGCTTGTAGGTACCTCTGTCACACCTGCTTTGTCAAACATATCCTTGTTGTAATAAAGAATCGGTGTAGAGGAGTTAAATGGCATAGAATATAATTTATCATCTACTGTATAATAAGCTGTGATATTTGGTTCCAGATCAGATACATCATATCCTTCGCTGTCAATCATGTCCTGCATTGGGATCACCCATCCGGAATCAATCATGAAACGGGTTCCGATATCATAAATCTGTACCAGATCAGCTCCCATATTTCCAAGCTGAGCACTTTTTAACTTATTGATCTCATCGTCATATTCTCCCTGATACTGAGAATCCACTTTAATTCCATATTCATTTTCTTCATTAAATTTATTTACCAGATAGTCCAATGCTTCCCCGTTGACACCGCCCATTGCGTGCCAGAATGAAATCGTTGTTCCCTCCGGAATGTCTGCCTTTTTCTCTGCTGCCATGCAGGTAGTTGGAAGAATTGCGCTGAATACTGTTGCTGCTGTTAATAATACTGCGAGTTTACGCTTCATAACTTACCTCTTTCTTTTCATGTTGTTTGTTTTTGTTTTCTCTATTTCTCAGCCTTTTACGGCACCTGAGAACATACCTCGGATCAGCTGCTTCTGTCCTGCAATGAATATGGAAATGGACGGAAGGATGATCAGCACTACGCCTGCGATCATCAATGTAATAGACTGGGAGTCTACGCTGTCCAGCATACCGATACCGATCTGCACAGTACGCATCTTGTCTGATCCTGTCACAAGTAATGGCCACATGTACATATTCCATGCATTAATAAATGTGTACACTGCCATAGCTCCCATTGCTGATTTTGTCAGCGGCATCAGAATCTGCCAGATAAATCGCAGATTGGAGCAGCCGTCAATCTTCGCTGATTCATACAGCGAAATCGGAAATGTAAGATAAAACTGTCTGAACAGGAAGATTCCCATTGCAGATGTGAGATAGGGCACGATCAGTACCTGATAGGAATCCAGCCAGTTCCATCCGCTGACTGTCAGGTAATTGGAAATAATCGTTGCCTCTCCCGGAATCATCATAGTTGCCATCACCAGCATAAACAGCACATTTTTTCCTTTGAAATCCAGAAAGGAAAAGGAAAACGCTGCCAGTGAACAGGAAATGATCTGTCCGAAAGTGATGAGACCTGCTACCAGGAAAGAGTTTACTACAAAACGAACCAGCGGAACCTTCTGCAGTGCCTGTCGGAAATTCTCCAATGTCGGATGTTTGGGCAGGATATTCATATCCAGAGTAAAAAGTTCACCGGATGGCATAAATGCAATACTTACTGCGTATAAAAGAGGCAGAAGAACAATTAACGCCACGACA
>ERZ840371.4372-NODE-4372-length-10677-cov-8.545660_pt1 | contig 10677 bp, 19 predicted proteins | sample MGYA00519937_ERZ840371 | MGnify/ENA primary metagenome ERZ840371 (study PRJEB31850, sample SAMEA3708873) | human gut metagenome | biome: human gut; feature: human-associated habitat; material: faeces | place: China | collected 2014 ... | reverse complement strand
TTTGGGAAGTGTATTCATTTTTCGGGGTAGGAGCATCGGCTTGGATAATTATAAGGGTAAAGAGTCTTTGTCAAGAGTGGTAGTACAGCTGGTAATATTGCAAAGAATCTTGATACAAACAATATATCAAATATGACGAAACAAGAAATTATTGACGCTATTCCAGATAATTGGAAATATGCAGAGCATAATGGTTTTGTTCATATAAAGGATGAAGCAGAGAAAATACGTATTAGAATTGACCCACCAGATAAAGTGACACAATATCCACACGTTCATGTGTATGATAATGATGGAAATTTGTTAGATAGTTTGGGAAATATTGTAGATAGAAAAAGTCCTGATGGACATATACCGTATAAAAATTAGGAGAGCACGATGATACAAGAATTATTAAAGAAAATCGAAGATAGCTATTATTGGGATGCAAGAGTTAAAGCGTTAGATTGTAATTACTTTGGAGATGAAGTAAAAGTAGTATTTGAGGATGATGAAAAGGATATCACATACCATTTTGCAGAGTGTTATAAAGTGAAAATTGATCATGCAGTTGAATGTCCTAAGTACGGAGCCTCTAAAGAACTTACTCTCTCTCAGATTCCGTATTTTTTGCAGGATGTAGAATTAAAAGAGATAGAATTATGTCAAAAAAAATATATGGAATTTAAAATAAATATGCATCCTATTGAACTGTTAATAGTTTGCAAAAAATTTAATATTTATTAGTGTTATACTTTCGGACTCCCAACAACCTGTAACTCCTGTCTATTAATTGACCATCATGGCTGTTGTGAAGCAATTAAGAATCCATGATGTTAATTAATAGACGCTAGCGAAAAATGAAATAAGTTATATGCAGAACAATTTTTTTTGTGTTAAAAGAGCATTAACAGATGGTGATTTAAAACAGTTTGAAACTGAATACAATATTGCCATGCCATTGAAAATAAGGGAACATTACTTAAAATATAATGGTGGATATCCAGAACGAAATGTTTTTTGCTCAGTGGAAGATGAAAGGCAATACATTGTTAATTTTTTTAGAGCTAAATATTGGAGATGGAGAGCAAAAAATTTGTAATTATAAGGGGATTCATGAATGTTGAAAGAGTTAGAGGAATTTATACAGAATAATCAAGATGATATTATTGTTACAGGAGGGATTACAGATGAAAAAATAAATGATTTGGAGGAGAGTTTGGGATTAGAATTCAGAAAAGAAATAAGAGAATATTTACATCAATACGGTATCATTATAGGATATGGTGTTGAAATATTAGGATGTGGGAAAAATGGTGAGTCTTCTTTAGTCAAAGAAACGGAGCGATTTAGGAAATTAGGATTATCAGATGAGTATATTGTGATTAGAAATTCAGATGAATGGATTTATTGTTTCAATAATAATGATGGTATAATATCAAGCTGGGATAGAACTGAAAAAACACATTTGATAAAGTCAAATAACTTTGAACGGTATATTCTAGATGAAATGGTAGACGCGAAAGATGAGTGGGATTGATTACATAGATGGTATATCCTCTGGCTTTGAGGAATGAATAAATCGGATACCAGTAATGCTCAGTGGCTTCCATGCCGAAGATACAAGAGGAATTGCCGATATTATTGAAGATAAAACTCATAAGAGAATCAGCACCTTTGTGTGTAGTTGCAAAACGAAGCGAATGTCCGATTTGTTTCCCTTCAGGAGAAACAATGGAAACTTCGTGATGATTTTTGCCAATATCAATTCCGATAATGTACATAAGAAAACTCCTTTTGTGTAAATGGTATGTAACAGGTAGAATCCTCACTTCAATGCGGGTTACAATCTGGTTAGATATACGAAGTACAGCACATATGCTGCCAACATCCAGCTAATACGCAAAATCCTGCAAAGCAGAGGGAGCAGTCTCAATGAACGAAGTCACAAGTGCTTCAAGAGTGGTGACGCACACCTCTATCTATTACAGGATAATTGTGAAATAGGAATAAAAGAAAAGCAATAGATAGAAAAAGACTGCTTTGATTCCTATGTGTTTAGCATACCAGAGTGGTACACCTTCTGGATTTTATCAGGATGCAAATGGCAGATGGCACAGACCGAATGGACAGTTTGCATCAAATACAGAGGTAGGAATAGCAAATAATTCAGAGCATTATTTGCATAGATCATATATTAGACAAAGTACTATTGATGCAGTAAATTCAAATACTAAAGTTAATTATAAGACAGGTCAGATATATGACGAAATAAGTAGGAAATGGGTCAATCCTAGCAATGTCGAATTGGGACATACTACAGGTAATGAATATTGGTATTGGAGAAATTGGGCAGAATCACAGGGAATGACTCAATCACAATTTAATGAATTTATGAACAATCCAGATTTTTATAGATGGCAGGATATTACTAGTAATAGAAGTCATATATACGAAGATCCACATTAATAACTATGAAGGAGAAAATGAAAATGACAGACAGATTTAACAGAGATGAAATGTTTTATCGATTAGCTCATCTTAATGTAGGGATAGAAAAAAAGGAAGAAGTTTTAAAGGACTTAAAAAAAGTTTCAAATCCAAATTTTCAAGATTCCCAAGGGACATCGTATCTCCATATGGCGTGTCAAGTGCATTCTGTCGAGGCGATTTCTATTTTGCTAGATTTAGGTGCAGACGCAAATATTAGTGATAAAAGAGGTTTTTCGCCTATATTAAGTGCGTTAGGTAGTATAAATGAAAATAATAATATAATCTTTGAAATGATGTTACAACATGGATTGGATTTGGACAAAATAGAGGGGGAGTCAACTCTGAAAGAACAGATAAAATCATTTGACGATGAGGGATTAAATAAAATAATTCAAAAGTATTCTCGAAATTAATTGTTAGGTGATGTGTACAATATAATGTTTATTTATGTCACCACACAAGAACACGATCCATCTAAAAATTAACCATGATTTGGCCATGGAGTAGTTCAATGACTATAGAGCAAAAGTAGTCCTCAGTGTGCGCATAAGAGCATCCAAAACAAAATGTAACAAAAATGTAATATTTCATTAACGCTTCTAAAACGTCCATGTTACAATGGCACGCACAAGGGGTGTAAGGGGATGAAAATTTTTCATAATACCTAAACCAAAACACAGAATCGGGAATGTTTTATTGGCGATAACTGCCATGAAACATTCTCGATTTTTCTGTTACAGGGTAATCCCGATAAAAATGTCCCATAGCATAACAAATTCCTAAACATCAGAGAAAGTTATGCCATGCTGATATCTTTCCAACGGCTCTGCCGGTGGGTGTATTTCGGCTTATGCCGTTCTCTGGCGGCATAAGCCCTTTAACCTGCACTATTTTCGACCCTACTTATTTTTGAGTTATCTTAAGAAATCACGTCTTTCACATTTCCCCAACAAGGCTAAAATTTTCCATTATGGGTAACTACCTCGACTTCGCTCTTAAAATCGCACACAGGGGCAACACAGGCTCTCACAAGGGTAAGAGAAAGGTGTTTTGTATGCTCGGATAGTGAAATTGTGCATTATTACCGTTTTTCTTCTGTTTTTGGTCTTTGGCATAAAGCCAATTCTGCTCATTTTTAGTAGTTCAAATAAAAAAATTCGCTCCAAAATAAAAATTCAACTTGCAACCTTTTTTGCTCAGAGTTAACATCACACACCACGAAGGAGATTTCTTCTGCTTCGTGTCCTGTGTTCTGCAGGAAATATCCATCTCCATGAAAGTCAGCGGTGTTCCTTTGTAGAATGCTTTGTGCCTGACCAGAAGTGGATAGGCTATACCACTCTTGCACACTCGGTAGCTGAAAAGATGCGTAATTCCGAGAAAGATGCTTAACAGTTGAGATTGCCACTATTTTGCTATTCGAGTGAGACATGCAGGAGTGGATAATAAAATATTCAGTGGGAGCTTGCTCACTAGGGAATATTTTATTATCTGCTCCTATAGGGCGAACGCCCTGCATGAATATTTTGTCTTGATACAGTTTATTTCTATAAATCTCTGGCTGACAAAATATGAATGCCATGTCTTACGCAAAGAATACTTGAGAGAATGGAGCAGATTTTTATGATTAAAGAGAATTATATGTATGTGGGTATTGACCTACATAAGGAGACCCACACAGCAGTCATCATCGACTGCTACAATCAAAAGCTGGGAGAAATTACTTTCCCAAACAGACCAGCCGATTTTCCCAAGCTGGTTACTAAGGTAAAGAAATGTAATACGGATGGAAAAGAAGTAGTTTATGGTTTAGAGAATGCCTACGGTTACGGCAGAGCCTTAGCAGTGTGGCTGATTGATAAGGGGTATTTCGTAAAAGATGTAAATACAGCCATATCCCATCGTCAGGCGAAACACAGAGGAGCTATGTACCGTAAGAGTGACAGTGATGATGCCAAAGCCATTGCCCTGGCGACACTAAATATGCTGGACAAACTTCCGGATGCCTGCCCCAATGATGCGTACTGGTCACTTGGTCAGTTGGTGCATCGTAGGGATAATATCATGAAGCAAAGGACGAGATTAGTCAACCAATTGCATGAGCAGTTGTGTATTGTCTATCCGTCATACAAGCAGTTTTTCAATGACATCAGTAGACCCACAGCACTGTATTTCTGGGAGCATTACCCATCCAGAAAGTATTTGAAGGGTAAGTCTGTGGAAGATTTGCGAGCAGAACTTGTTCCTGTCAGTCATAACAAATGCTCCACTAAAACCTGTGAGAAAATCTTGGATGCCATTGCCGGTGACAAAGTAAAAAATAATGCTTATCAAGATGCCAGAGATATGGTGACTCTTAGCATTGTCAGTGATTTACAGCATTATGACAAACAGCTTGCTGAAGTAGATAAAATGCTGGAACAGATGTATAAGATGCTTGGCTGCACGCTTACAACCATTCCCGGTGTAAATGTTATCACAGCAGTGAAGATTCTTGCTGAAATCGGTGATATCAAACGCTTTAGTAATGCTAATAAGTTGGCACAGTTTGCAGGAATTGCACCACTTCATTTATCATCTAGCGGTAAGGGGAAAGATGTAGCTACCAAGCAGGGTAACAGACGATTGCAGGCAACCATTTATTTCCTTGCAATCCAGATGGTGCAGGTATCCTCAAAGGGTACACCGAGAAATTCGGTGGTACGGGCATATTATGAGAAACGTAAGGCAGAGGGAAAAACCAGTCAGCAGGCACTGATTTGCATTTCAAGACGGTTAATCAGTATTATTTATGGAATGTTAAAGCATGGTACGGAATATCGTATGCCAGTGGTGGAAAGTGCTGGCGAAAAGTAGTGAAATAATGGAAAATATGTAGTAGAATTTTAAGCAGATGTGATAGTCAGCTTTGGGAAGTGTACGCATTTTCCGGAAGAGTGGCATCGGCTTGGATTATTATAAGGGTAAAGAGTTTATGTCAAGAGTGGTAGTAAGACATATAAAAACAGTTCTGATATTACAAAAGATATTAGGCAAAATAAGCCATTGAATTCTCCTGCCATAGATGCATGGTATGGAAAAAATGGAACAATTTCAATAGATGAAAATGGAGTATGGACATATCATGATTGGGAAGGGAATTCTGTATCTTATCCAAATGGATATCCAGATTTTAAATCAGCAGACATGGTTAGGCAAGAAGCACCAATTGGACCTTTTGTAGAAAGAAATAAGGATTTTGCAAAGGCAAGAGAAATGGGATATATTAAGAGTGCAGATGGAACATGGCATCATCATGAAGATGGAGTGACATTGCAAGAGGTAGAAACGATATTGCACGATAGATTTAGACATAGGGGTGGAATATCAAACTTAAAAAAGAAATAGGAGAAAGAATATGTTTAAAAAATTTGATGGAATAATTGTTGATGAGGTAATATGCTATGAAGAAACTGTAAAAATGAAATTACCTAAAGACTATAAAGAATTTTTATTGGATACGAATGGAGGTCAGTTTATTGATGAAATTCATACGTTTTGGGTCGATGAATTAAAGGAAAATATAGGAATAGATGTTTTGTTTGGTTTTAATCAGGTAAGAAGTTTATGCTTAAATAGTTGGTACAATGAATATGGAGAGGAATTGCCAGAAGAAACAATTATTATTGGAAATTCAATAAATGCTGGATTGATTCTTTTGATATGGCAAGATGATTGGAAAGGAGTTTTCTTATGGGATCATTGTTTGGAATTAGAACAATCTACAGAGGAAGATTGTTTATATAGAATTAGTGATAACTTCGATTTATTTTTTAATTCATTACAGATTTCAGCATAGAAATTTTGACTATAGTTTTGCGTTAAGATTTATGTTGATTGTGATTTAGTACAAGAATATTTAAAATTGAATATTGTTTTTTCAAAGACTTAAAACGCATTGCTTTAATGGCTCTTGTTGCTGTGAAGACAATGCGTTTTTCTGTAAAAAATAATCTCCTTAAGTGGTATTTCAGATATAAAAATTGGTCAAAAAAGCGGTAATTTCGACTCAAATATTGCTTCAAAAGGCGGTAAATCACATACAGATTTTTGCCAGAAAGACGGTATCGGATTCTTTTGATTTTGCTATCAAAGATATTACAGGAGTTCTTTTTCCTTTAGAAATCTAGCCATTTTCTAAGATTTTTTCGTAATTAAGTTTCACTTCAAGATGGATTATGACATTCAGATACAGATAACTAACAATTCGCTGGGGTCTCATGAATACAGACATCTTAGACAATGCTGGATAATCCCCAGCAAAAAGTGGATTGAAATTGTTTGAAACAGAATCAGAGGCGTGTGAGTTTTCTTTGCGAAAAATAAAAAGATATGCAAGGAAATTTTAGTCAAAATTGCAGTGATGCAGTAGAACAGATTACAATAAAAACTTCTTCTGGAGTAAAGACAAGGGTTGATGCAATAGGGTTAGATACAAATGGAAATGTTGTAATACAAGAATATAAGTCGTCATTAACTGCGCCATTAACCAATAATCAAGCCAGAGCGTTTCAAGAAATATTTGAAAATGGAGGTGTAGTTGTTGGAAATGGGAAAGGTATATTCACTAGAGGATATCAAATACCAGCAGGTACTGAAGTTAAAATAGTTCGACCTAATTAGGAAGGCATTATGTCAGTAGTAGACAATAAAACGGTAGATGGAGTAGCATTAACGGATGATAAGAAAGGTATTATTTTATTAATAACAGACCATTTAGAGTGAAAAGATGAATATCAACATTTGATAATGCTACAAGCAAAAATTAATGCATATATTTCATTTTTAGAGGAAAAACAATATAAAGATATATACCAAGACATGAGTATTATGTATGGAATTATAGAAATACATTTTCTACATTGTTTAAGTAAAAATGCGGAAAAGTTTTTGCATTCAGTTAATAATCAATTAAACGAATTGGGTATAAAAATACAATATTCTGTTTTGCAAGGAGAAGATAATGAAGTTAGATAAAGAACAACAAAAGCATTTTGCTGAAGCAATACGCAATGCTTCTAAGAAGAAAGGATTTAAAGTAAAGGGCTGTTCTATATATGTTTTAGAAGGCAATGCCTTTATTCACTGTGATTATTTTGTTGATTCACAAAAAATGTTTTATAGAATATATATTAAAAATTATGAATATGATGACATTTTTTGGAAAGTATTACAAATGCCAAGTAATAGTAAACAAGCTGATTCACTAAGAGCAGTTGGGGCATTTAAAGCTCCGTCAATTTTAATAGAAAAAGGTGAGGTAGAATTAACAGAAAATTATGAGGAACTAGCAGAAAGTCTTGTTGAATTAATAATGGAATGTAGTCATGATTTTATGAAAAATTATGATATTGATGAATATGTTGTTAATAATGCTGAGGGGATGAATATTGATATTTTAAAATATTTAGCATACATCCACATGAATAGAGTTAATGAGTCACAAGTTATAGCAGAAGAAGCAATAAAGAGTGGTAAGGTGGGGAGTTTCAAGAATGAGGGAAAATCCTTTTTTGAATGGGCTATAATGGCAGAGTGAAATAAGATACATGGGAGAATGGAGAATGCTAAAGACCCTGATGGATTGGTATAATTATCCTGCCAACTATAGACCAGAATTGCTAAGTAATAATTGTAGTCATAAGTATGAATAAAGGAGAAAGCAATGGATATAAGCTTAGTAGCAAAAATGAAAAAGTATGATGAGTTTATATCCTGCTATAATAAAGGTGATGAGAAAAAAGTATATAAAGGTACTGAAGCTAATGTGACAAATGAGTGTTGAGAAAATTTATTGCATATTCTATTGTCAAGAACAAATCACAATATAAAACAGACAGCAGAGTTGTGCAAAAAATAGTAGCGGATAATGACAAGGCTATATTGATTGATACTGATAGGAAGAAGTATTGTGAGAAGATTTTAGAAAGGTGCAAGAAGTTTCATGTAAGCTTAATTGTATTCACACACGGACATATGGATCATTGTCAGAATGCTGCTTATCTTGCTGAGGCTTTGCATATTCCAATAGCTATAAATAAAAATGATATGGATCTGATAACGGATAATAGAAAACAATCTTTATTAGCAAAAACACTTTTGGGTAAAATTGTTTTATCTGTATCTCTAAGTAGTTTTGAAATGGATAGCTTAGAAGTGTTTGATCCAATAATCTATTTGAAAAATGGCGATGATTTGAGTGAATATGGTATAGCTGCAAAGGTTGTAGAATTACCGGGACATACGAAAGGTTCTATTGGAGTAGAGATAGAGGATAACTTGTTTGTCGGAGATGCGTTGATGAATATGTTTTATCCAACAGCATCTATGCTTTATGTAGATGAACAGGAAATGTTATTAAGTGCTAAATATATTAGTGAATTGGGTGAGAAAACAATTTATTTTGGTCATGGAAAACCAAAACGAAATCGGGAATGGGTAAAATAATACAACGTTCTGGCAAAGGTCTGGTGAAGAAGCACTAGACCTTTTCACGTTGAGAAGAAAATGTAAAAATTATTGAGAAAGCAATACAAGCATAGTATAATGTATTTGTGGAAATATAACAAAAAAGGATGTTTTTTAGAAATAATGTGGTTAATAAAACTCGCACCATTGGTGCGAGAAATTAGCTGGAGCAATAATATAATTATCATGGAGAAATGCAAAGATGATTTACAAAGAGAATTTTATATTCAGATGACAAAGCGATATGGTTGGACAAAGCGTGTATTGACTAATTTTATTGAAGCACAAACATATGAAAAATATTTGTTGAATCAGACCAATTTTGATTTAACATTAACCGAAGAGAGAAGAGTACAGGCAAAATTAGCAGTAAAGGACGAATATACCTTTGATTTTGCGGAACTCTCACCGGAATATTCAGAACACGAGCTGGAAATGCAGTTAGTAAACAATATTAGGTCATTTTTGATAGAAATGGGTGGTGATTTTACATTTATTGGAAATCAATACCATTTGATGATAGGAAGCAGGGATTTATATATTGATCTATTGCTTTTTCATAGAAGGTTGAGAAGTCTGATAGCCATAGAGTTAAAAATAGGTGAATTTGAAGCAGAATATGCTGGAAAGATGCAGATGTATTTGACGGCATTGGATGAACAAGTTAAATTGCCTGATGAGAATCCATCTATTGGTATTATTATTTGTAAGAGCAAGGATAAAATGTATGTAGAATATGCCTTGAAGCAAATAAATGCACCGATTGGGGTGGCTACATATCAGTTACGAATACACTACCAGAAGAGATGAAAGCAATGTTGCCGGAACCGGAGGAGATTGTTAAGAGGTTGAGGATATTTGAGAAAGAATGAAATGAGAAAAATGTTACATCCTTAGAATATTGTGATATACAAAAATGATAAAAATTGGAGACATGATAATGAGGATTTTACTAGTAGAACCTAATTATAAAAACAAATATCCGCCAATGGGATTGATGAAGATAAGTACATACCATAAAGGGCGTGGGGATGAAGTGGCTTTTTACAAGGGGGTTATGGATTCAGCGGAATTTTATGGAAAGCATTATGATAGGGTATATATAACATCATTGTTTACGTTTTATTATAATCAGACTGTCAAAACAATAAAGAGTTATGAAAAACTTATTTCGCCAGAGATTAACTGATTCAAGCATTTTGGGGTTAGGTGATTCTGTAAATATTGATGTACTTCCGTTAGACTATTCCATTTTGGATGATATAGTATATAAGTATCCGGCAGGGGATAATTATTTTGCTTATATTAGTCGAGGTTGTACAAACAAGTGTAGCTTTTGTGCAGTTCCGATACTGGGACCTGAATTTTGTATGACTAATAATATAGTACAACAAGTTAAAACAATAGGTGAGGAGTTCGGAGAAAAAAAGAATTTATTGTGTATGAATAATATTACAAAAAATAGATTGATTGATTCAAGTTGGAAAGAACAACGAAAAATTAATACTGACGCAGAGACCATATACAAACAGCTGCGTGAAAAAGAAGAGTAGCTGGCAGCGGTTCTTCCACAACCGTGAGTCCCATAACGTAAATTGCAGATTCTGTGGTGCAATCCATAACGTTGATTGGGCATGTATAAACGTCCTCTCACAAGTCATCCATAACGTAAATGAAAGAAAAACGGTGCAGACAAAT
>ERZ840371.4361-NODE-4361-length-10694-cov-3.399850_pt1 | contig 10694 bp, 10 predicted proteins | sample MGYA00519937_ERZ840371 | MGnify/ENA primary metagenome ERZ840371 (study PRJEB31850, sample SAMEA3708873) | human gut metagenome | biome: human gut; feature: human-associated habitat; material: faeces | place: China | collected 2014 ... | reverse complement strand
AACTCGGCGAGATAGCCCTCGAGATCATAGGGGATCTGAAAACATTCGATCTGCCATGTGCTGTTTTCCAACGTCAGAATTGCGAAGTGCGCATGGCCGCCGACATCATCAAGCGCAAGCCCAAGGGATCCTGGATTCAGATACGTTTTTCCTGCGTATTCTTTCTGTTCCTGCTTGTGGCTGTGGCCGCCAAGCAGGATGGAGGCATCGAGATTTTCCAGATGAGAAAGCAGGTGCTCCGGATGCAGCCCGAAATTCCCTCGGATTTCACCAGGTGCGCCGTGGCAGAGCCGAAGTGCCGGGAAAAGGGATTCACGGCAGGTGTCCGGTGTAACTTCTTCCTGCGGCACAAAAACGGGAACCAGTTTCCCGGCTTCATCCAGCTTTCCAATCAGAACACCGTCTGTCGGCAGCTGCTCAAAAAATTTTAGATCCTGATCGGTAAGATTCCGAAACGTGTAATCCAGAAGCCCGCTCGTCGAAGAACCCGCCTTCCAGTTCTGCGGCTGCCAGAGATTCTCAAGCAGATATTCCTCCCGGTTGCCGCGCACCAGATAGCACGGAAACTCCTCCTGCATTTCGCGAAGCACTCTCATCATCCGTTGCGGAAAAGGCCCGTCTGTTACAAAATCTCCCAGCCCGATGATACCGTCGATCTCCTGACTGCGAAGAAATGCCAGCACCTTTGCGAGCGCATAATAATTCCCGTGAAGATCACTGATTACTGCTAATTTCATGTGTCGTCCTTTCTGTGATATTGAGTCAAAAGGTGTTTTGTCCCAACATCTCTCTATATCAAAATTATAAAATGCGAGATACTGTTTCGATTTTATCAGATGGAGAGAAAGAACGCAATTTAAAAACCTGCTGACAGAAAAAGCATGTTATGATAAGATCAAAGGCAGAGAGTTTCGAATATCTTTACTGTCGGAGGGAATGTATGATTAATCGGGAAGACATGCTGGAGCTGACGAGGAGGATGACGCCGGCGCGGACTTCGTTTGTGCGGATGGCGGGTTGCTATACGGATTCGGATGGGGAGTATGACGGCAGTTTCAACATTCATTTTCTGAAACTGTCCGGTTCGGAAAAGGCCAGGAATCTGGCGATTGCCAAGAAAATTCCGTTTGCGGAATCGAATGAGAAGCTGCGGGAATACCGTTTTCCGGAAACATCCCAGGGGCCGGGCAGTATCTGGCAGATGCTGATGGCGCTGCGGGAATGCGGACTGAAGAACGATGCGCTGTTGGAAACGTTCTATGATATCCTGATCGAAGGATTGCAGATTCACGGGGCTTATGCCATTTACATGTTTTATGACCGGTATGATATTCCTGCAAGGGCTTCCGATAAAGAGCGCCTGGGGGAATCCGAGGAGATGTTCCCCTATCTGATCTGCGCTGTCTGCCCGCTGGTTGGAGAATACGAGCCGGGAAATCCTATCTGTGGATTCCTGTTCCCTGCCTTTGTGGACCGGAGCGGAGATCTGGAACGGGTTGATATTTATGCAGAGCGTGCAGCGTGGGGCGATCAGATGGCCAGCATTCTTGGCGCAAAGGGCAGAAAATTCAGATGCGGTCTGTAAAAGAAAAAATCAAAAGTGACGGATCAAACCAGGTGCTGATGTGCCTGGCAGTAAAAAAACTTCCCGGCGAACCTGCATATATCGTTCGCCAAGGGAAGTTTTTTAGATACGGGAGCAGCAGAAGTGCATATTTACTGTGCCATCCCCGCTCCATTCTGTGTAGTTGCTCCGTTTTCCTGCGGATTCTGCGTCTCATTGTCGCCGCCGCTTACCACATCGTCCACCGCGCGGCCGACATCCTCAACGCCCTTACCGACACCACGGGTCACATCTTCAGCGGCGTCGCCGACATCATCTCCAAGGGTATTTCTATCCCCGGTATTTGTACCGTTCGTACCGTTGGCATTCCCATCGGTGCCCTCCGTCACATCATTTACATTGTCGTTTGACGGCATCTCTGTCGTATTGACATCGTTTCTGTTATCCGTCTGTCCCATGTCGCTCTCCGTGTTGGTATTGCCATTTCCGGTGTCATTCGTGGTGTTGTTTCCACAGGCCGTCATCCCGGCCAGTAATACCGCCAATGCCAGCGTCATATACACTCTTCTGATTTTTCTCATCTTCAAAATCTCCTTTCCCTAACAGTGTCTGGACAGTTGCTAGTATTTGAAAAATGCCGGAAAATATACGGAAAAAAGAGGCTTTTGGAAATCTTGACAAAGGAAGAAAAAAACACTAAAACAAAAAGTACGAAAACGGACTAAAAACGAAAACAGGATATATCGAAATGGAAGTCAATCCGGCAAACCGGCGGGAAAAAATCATCAGTCTGACTGAAACGGGAAAACAGTATGCGAGAGAGCTGGTTCTTCCGCTGTTTCAGTCCGAGGAGGAAGCTGCGGCGCAGTTTACGGAGCAGGAGATGACAGAAGTAATCCGGATGCAGGAAAAATTTGCCGACGCACTGGCAAAGAGTATGGAGGAAAAGGTATCCATAGTTCACAATCTGTCCGCTTCGTGATATGATAACAGCAGAATTCGAAAAGGAGAGAAAGAGAATGAAAGAAGAACTGAAGAAATCCCTTCGCACCTACGGCGCCCTGCTGCTGCTCGGTGTGACCGGCGTTCCGCTCGGTGCGGCAGTCGGTCTGATTGAGGCGCTGTTCTGCCGTCTGCTTTTGAAAGTCACGGCTGTTCGCGTGGCACATCTTTTCTGGTGTCTGCCGTTTCTCGCTATGGCAGGTCTTGTGATCGTGGCAGTCAATCAGAAATTCGGTGGCAGGGGAAAAGGAGGCATGAGTCTGATTTTTGATGTAGCGTATGAGGAGGAGACAGAGCTTCCGCTTCGCATGATTCCGCTGGCAATGCTCTCAACGGCGTTGACGCATCTGTTCGGTGGAAGTGCCGGCAGGGAGGGTGTTGCCGTTCAGATCGGTGCTGTGTTTTCCTATTTTGCCGGCAAAAAATTACCGTTTAAAAACGCGCCCGGTATCTTTCTGGTAACCGGTATGGCTGCCGGCTTTGCGGGCATGTTCGGAACGCCGATTGCAGCTGTGATCTTTGCAGTAGAAGTGCTCGTTGCAGGTGAAATGCGGTACGAGGCACTGCTTCCGGCGTTTACCGCATCTTTCTCTGCGAGCGCTGTAGCTTCCCTGCTTGGAATCCGCAAAGAAAATCTGGCTGTCCACATCAGCGAAAGCCTGACACCGTTCCTGCTGGTGCGTCTGATTACACTTGGTATTATTTTTGGAATCACAGGCGGCCTCTTCGCCTGGTGCTTAAAGCACACGAAAAAATATCTCGGCGAAAAAATCAAAAATCCGCTGGTACGTGTTTTCTCCATCGGTGTTATCCTTAGCATTCTGTTCCTGCTTCTGTACCGAGGACGGTATTGCGGCTTTGGAACGAATCTGGTGGAAGCGGTATTTCATGGGGAAAAGGTATATGCATATGACTGGGCGCTGAAATTTATCCTGACAATTCTGACACTGTCCGCCGGGTTTCAGGGCGGCGAGGTAACACCGCTGTTTACCATCGGAGCAACCCTGGGAGCAGTCCTTGGCAATCTGTTCGGTATTCCGGTGGAGCTTTCCGCGGCGCTTGGCTATGCGGCGGTTTTCGGTGGCGGAACCAATACCTTACTGGCGGCTATTTTCATCGGCGGCGAGATTTTTGGCTACGATTATCTGCCATATTTCTTTATTGTCTGCACCGCGGCCTACGTATTCAACCGCAACAGCTCGATCTATTCCCGCCAGAAACTGACGAAATACAGCTGCTGATAACAGAAACGTCACAAAGTTATCACACACCGTTACGTGTTACAGTTCACTGGTGCCCAGCGAACTGTAACATTCGCAACCTTCATTTAAAGTTTTGCTTCGCAAAAGGAGGGTTGCTCACACCTGAAACATGTTCTTACGCAGCGAAACAGCAAGTGTTTCACTGCTGAGTGAACAGTAACGGTTACGTTACGATACGGGTTGACGCGTTTCCGGGAATGAGGTTATACTAGAGGTATCATATACGAAAAAGGAGTAACGAATTATGAAAGGTATCGTACTTGCCGGAGGTTCCGGCACACGTCTTTATCCGTTAACTATGGTAACATCGAAACAGCTTCTCCCGATCTATGACAAGCCGATGATCTATTATCCGCTGTCTGTTCTTATGAATGCAGGCATCCGCGACATCCTGATCATCTCCACCCCGCAGGACACCCCGCGTTTCGAGGCACTGCTCGGTGACGGCCATCAGTTCGGTGTACAGCTTTCCTACAAGGTACAGCCAAGCCCGGACGGACTGGCACAGGCCTTCATCATCGGCGAGGAGTTCATCGGGGATGATTCCGTTGCCATGGTGCTCGGCGACAACATCTTCTTCGGACACGGTCTGAACAAACGCCTGAAAGCAGCAGTAGAAAACGCTGAGACCGGAAAAGGCGCAACCGTATTCGGCTATTATGTAGATGATCCGGAGCGTTTCGGAATCGTAGAATTTGACTCCGAGGGAAAAGCCATCTCCATCGAAGAGAAACCGGAGAAACCGAAATCAAACTATTGTGTTACAGGTCTGTATTTCTATGACAACAAAGTCGTAGAGTATGCAAAGAACCTGAAACCGTCACCGCGCGGAGAGCTTGAGATCACCGACCTGAACCGGATCTATCTGGAAGACGGCAGCCTGAACGTTGAGCTTCTCGGACAGGGCTTCACCTGGCTGGATACCGGTACACATGAGAGCCTGGTAGAGGCAACCAACTTCGTAAAAACCATCGAGACCCATCAGCACCGCAAGATTGCGTGCCTCGAGGAGATCGGTTACCTGAACGGCTGGATCGGCAAAGACCAGCTTCTGACCGACATCGAGCCACTGAAGAAAAATCAGTACGGCCAGTATCTGATGGATGTGATGAACGGAAAATATATCGACAAATAAAAGCGAACAGCGTTGAAGAAAACTGCCCCGGAAGAAAAATCCGGGGCAGTTTTTGAAAAAAATGCTTGACCATGACATAACGTCATCCTTTATACTCATGGTACAAACAGAAAATCAGACTGAAAAACAAGAGACAGACAAAACATAACGATAACAAAATCAGAAAAAAGGAGAACCATTATGAGAGTATTTGTAACAGGTGTAAAAGGCCAGCTCGGCCATGACGTCATGAATGAACTTGCAAAACGCGGTCATGAAGGAATCGGCGTTGATATTGAAGAAATGGATATCACCGATGCAGAAAGCGTAAGAAAAGTCATTACCGAAGCAAACCCGGATGTCGTAATCCACTGTGCAGCATGGACCGCTGTAGACCTTGCTGAGGATGATGACAAAAAGGAAAAAGTACATCAGGTCAATGCAGTCGGAACCGAGAACATCGCAAAAGTCTGCCATGACCTTGACTGCAAAATGATCTACATCTCCACCGACTACGTATTCGACGGCCAGGGTACCCGCCCGTGGGAGCCGGATGATGAGCGTCATCCGCTGAACGTATACGGCCAGACGAAATACGAGGGAGAGCTCGCGGTAGAGAAATGGGTGAAAAAATTCTACATCGTCCGCATCGCATGGGTATTCGGCGTGAACGGAAAGAACTTCATCAAGACCATGCTGAACCTTGGAAAGACACACGATCATCTGACTGTTGTAGATGATCAGGTAGGAAGCCCGACCTACACCTACGACCTGTCCCGCCTGCTTGTCGACATGGCAGAGAAAGAGAACTACGGCCGCTACCATGCAACAAACGAGGGACTCTGCTCCTGGTATGAGTTCGCCTGCGAGATTTTCAAACAGGCCGCTGAGATCGATCCGGCTTACGGAAAAGTAAGTGTATCACCGGTAAGCTCTGACCAGTACCCGGCAAAAGCAAAACGTCCGTCCAACAGCCGCATGAGCAAAGAGAAACTGACCGAGAACGGATTCGAAAAACTGCCGACCTGGCAGGATGCGCTGCACAGATATCTGCGCGAGATCGAATTCTGATAGCAAACCCCGAAAATAACGCAAGTTTCTGAGATTGCTATAAACATTTCCAATAGGCGGAGCCCCAGGTAAAACGGGGGCTCCTTTTTCTTATGCCAAACTCATGCATTCAACAGGGAGAATGCCCTTTTTTCTTTTGTGAATATTGACAGAAAATGCCGTTAAAATTCTCACATCGGATCCGGGTATTTCTGTTGACATTTGAACATGAAATTGCCATTATGAGAGCAGAATCTTTACGTATCCGGCAGGGGGCAGGAACGTGAAGCCGACAAAGGAAGGTATGGGGGATCAAGCAATGAAAAAGAGTCTGTTTTACCGGGTAAAGAAGATGCCGCCATCTGCGCAGATCATGCTGCTGTTTGCCGTCGAGGGTGTATTTCTGCAATATATCACATCAATTAACGGTTTCGGTCTGAATCTGTATGCGACAAACATGGGTGCAACCGACAGTCAGATCGGCATTATCCAGATGGTGCCGAACATTGTAGCGTGTGCAGCATTGCTGCCGCTTGGAATTCTGGCGGATCATCTGAAGTCGACAAAGACGATACCGCTGCTTACGCTTCTTATGATGTGTGCCGGTTATGCATTTCTTGGCAGTGTACCGGTACTCGGCGAGAGACGTATGGATCTGTTTTTTGTATCGCTGGCATTTACTGCGGGTGCACTTGCCATCTACAATGCGCAGTGGCAGGCGATGTTCGGTGCTGCGGTTTCGCTGCGGCAGCGAAATGATGTCTATGCCTTTCGGAATCAGTTCATGTTTGTGATTGGCATTCTTGCACCGGTGATCTGCGGGATTCTGATGGGAAGATGCCACACGGCCGATGGAAAGCTTCTGGTACTCCGAAGCTTCTTTTATCTGTGTGCTGTCTGCGTTCTGTTGCAGGCCGCTGCAATCAAAAAAATTCCGGTGAAACAGCAGGAGGAGGGCAAAGCTCCGGCAGAAGCAGGGAAGGCATCCTCACGTTTTTCTGTTTCTGATCTGCTGGAGGCGATCACAAGCGTGGGGAAAAATAAAGCATTGCGCTGGTTTTTCGTGCCGGTGGTCTTTTTCTATATCACCTGGCAGCTTGACTGGAGCATGTGGTATTTAGGACAGGTCAAATACTGTAAAATGTCGGAGATGACACTTTCCATCTGCAACGGTGTTTTCAATATCGGTCAGCTTGCGGCAGTTGGAATAATCGCGAAGGTTGTCCGGAAAAAATCGCCGGATTTTGCACTGATTTCCGCCGGGATCGGTCTTTGCTTCTGCCCGGTTATCATGATTCTGGCTCCTCATCTGCCCCTGGCGTACCGCGGGGTTGCTTTTATTGTTTTGATGACGGTTCTGAATGCTCCGCAGTGTGCCGTTGCACTTTGTACGATACAGATTCTCTTAAATGCCGCGCCGGAAAAGAACCGTTCGCTTTTGATCAGCCTCTTTACGATGATTACAACGCTGACCAACAGTGTTCTGCCGTTGCTTGGTGTCCGTCTGTATACGGCACTTGGGGCAGATCTTACGGCACTGTACCGGTTCAACCTGATAGATCTTGGGGTTCGCATTTTATCCACATTCGGGCTGATATGGCGTTATCAGAAGGCGAAAAAAGATGACTTTCTGACAAAGATTTCGGATTGAGACGGGCCGTAAAAGCCGAAAATAACATTTACAACAGGAACGATATCGTGTATGATAAATGTGGTTTTCTTTGCACGTATGGAAAAGAGAAGCGCAAAAAGGAGTTTAAACAATGAAATGGAATAAATTTACATTAAAAACAAGATCGGAAGTGGAAGACATTGTGATCTCCACTCTGGCCGATGTGGGAATCGAAGGCGTGGAAATTCAGGACAAACAGCCTTTGACCGAGAGCGACAAACAGCAGATGTTCGTGGATATCATGCCGGATATTCCGGATGACGATGGCATTGCCTACCTGAATTTTTACCTCGATGTGGATGAGGACAAGGAGAAGGTTCTTGCAGATGTCCGCGCGGCACTTGCAGAAATGCAGGAGTTCCTGGACCTTGGAGAGTGCACCATCACAGAGTCTGAGACAGAGGACAAGGACTGGATCAACAACTGGAAACAGTATTTCAAACAGTTCTATGTGGACGACATTCTGATCATCCCGTCCTGGGAGGAAGTAAAGCCGGAAGACCGGGATAAAATGATCATCCATATCGATCCGGGCACAGCCTTTGGAACGGGTATGCATGAGACAACACAGCTTTGCATCCGTCAGTTAAAGAAATATGTGACAAAGGATACCGAGCTGCTTGATGTCGGAACCGGAAGCGGTATTCTTTCGATTATTGCACTGAAGCTTGGTGCGCGTCATGCGGTCGGAACAGACCTCGATCCGTGTGCGGTTCCTGCAGTTGAGGAAAACAAAGAAGTCAATGGAATTCCGGTAGAAGCGTTTGATATGATGATCGGAAATATCATTGATGACAAAGAAGTACAGGACAAAGTCGGATACGAAAAATACGATATCGTTACCGCAAATATTCTTGCAGATGTTCTTGTTCCGCTGACGCCGGTAATCGTACACCAGATGAAGCCGGGCGCTGTTTATATCACATCCGGCATTCTCGATGTGAAAGAGGAAGTTGTCAAAGAGGCAGTCGTTGCAGCGGGACTTGAAGTAGTTGAAGTTACACATCAGGGCGAATGGGTTTCTGTTACAGCAAGAAAACCGATGTAAATTAAGAAAAGCGAAACACCAGAAGAGAAAGAGAACAGATTCATGTACCGTTTTTTTGTAGAAGAAAGTCAGATTTATGACGGCACTGTCCACATCACGGGCAGTGACGTTAATCACATCAAAAATGTGCTCCGCATGCGGCCGGGCGAAAAAATACTGGTCAGTACCGGAGGCGAAAAGGAATATCATTGTGCCGTTTCGGATTTCCCGGAAGGTGAGGTTCTTGCCGCAGTAGAAGAAGTCACAGCAGCAGACAGAGAACTCCCGTCCGGAATTGTGCTGTTTCAGGGTCTGCCAAAAGGTGACAAAATGGAACTGATCATCCAAAAAGCAGTGGAACTTGGTGCGACGGAAATTGTTCCGGTGGAGATGAAACGCTGCGTTGTGAAGCTGGACCGGAAAAAGGCGGAAAAGAAAGCAGAGCGTTGGCAGACGATCGCGCTTGGTGCGGCAAAGCAGTCCAAACGGATGCAGATTCCGACGGTACACATGCCTGTTACATTTCAGCAGGCGCTTGCAATGATGGCAGAATCAGACGTTCGCCTGATGCCGTATGAGAACGCAGAGGGGATGGAAGGAACGAGAAAAATTCTGGAATCCATTGAACCGGGTGAATCTATTGCGGTCCTGATCGGACCGGAGGGCGGTATCGACGAAGCGGAAGTGGAAATGGCCATGAAGGAAAAGGTAGAGCCGATTACGCTCGGAAAGCGCATTCTGCGCACGGAAACGGCCGGAATGACCGTGCTTTCCATTCTGGTGTATCTTTTAGAAGGAAGGGAACGAACAAGATAATGGAAGCATATCTGGACAATTCCGCAACCACCTGTGTTTATCAGGAAACCGCAGATCTCGTCTGTGATCTGATGGTAAATCATTATGGAAATCCGTCTGCGATGCATCAAAAAGGGGTAGAAGCAGAACAATATATCAGAACCGCCCAGGAAACGCTGGCAAAGATTCTGAAAGTTAAAGAAAAAGAAATTTTCTTTACCTCCGGTGGCACAGAGTCCGACAACTGGGCGCTCGTCGGAACAGCAATGGCAAATAAGAGAACGGGAAACCACATCATCACAAGCGCGATCGAGCACCCGGCCGTGTCGGCACCGCTGGCATTTCTGGAGGAGCAGGGATTCCGTATTACGCGCCTGCCGGTAAATAAAGAAGGCCTTGTGGATGTGAACGAACTCGAAGAAGCGATCACGCCGGAGACGATTCTCGTTTCGATTATGTATGTCAACAATGAGATCGGTTCTGTTGAGCCAATCGGGGAGATCGGACGCAGAATCAAGGCGAAAAATCCGAAAACGTATTTTCATGTGGATGCGATTCAGGCCTACGGAAAGTTCCGGATCCTTCCGAAAAAGATGCATATCGATATGCTTTCCGCGAGCGGACATAAGATTCACGGACCGAAGGGAACCGGATTCTTATATATCAGTGAAAAAATGAAGATCGTTCCGATCATTTACGGTGGTGGACAGCAGAAAGGCATGCGTTCCGGTACGGACAATGTGCCGGGAATTGCAGGACTGGGATTGGCTTCCAAAATGGTTTATGATCATCTGGAAGAAAATGATAAGCATATGCGTGGGCTTCGTACGTATTTCGTCAGAGAACTTGCAAAGATGGATCAGGTCGTGGTACACGGTCCACAGGGAGAAGAAGCGGCACCGCAGATCGTAAGTGCTGCCTTCGTGGGCGTGAGAAGCGAAGTCTTATTACATACCCTGGAAGAAAGAGGTATCTACGTATCCGCCGGAAGTGCCTGCTCTACGCACAAAAGAAGTGGAAGTCCTACACTGACAGCTATTGGACTGCCGAAGAATCAGATGGAAGCAACCGTTCGGTTCAGCTTCTGTGAGACAACCACAAGGGAAGAACTGGATTACACGTTACAGGTGTTAAATGAAGTCATACCGATGCTGCGTCGATATGCGAGACATTAATCACAGCAAGTAGCAGAAGGAGAAAAGAGATGT
>ERZ840371.4360-NODE-4360-length-10696-cov-5.456630_pt1 | contig 10696 bp, 9 predicted proteins | sample MGYA00519937_ERZ840371 | MGnify/ENA primary metagenome ERZ840371 (study PRJEB31850, sample SAMEA3708873) | human gut metagenome | biome: human gut; feature: human-associated habitat; material: faeces | place: China | collected 2014 ... | reverse complement strand
CGTTTTTTTATATATAATTTAACGGAAGGTGTTATAATGAACATAAAAGTAAGAGAATTTAATGAAAGCGATATACAAGCCGCAAATGAAATTTGGAACGAAGTCGTAGAGGACGGAGTGGCTTTTCCACAGGAAGAATGTCTTACGGAAAAGAGAGGATTGGGATTTTTTAAGAGTCAGTCATATACAGGTATTGCGTATGATGAAGAAACGGGTGATATTGTCGGACTTTACATACTTCATCCGAACAATGTCGGCAGATGCGGTCATATCTGCAATGCAAGCTATGCGGTGAAATCAATACAAAGAGGTAAGCATATAGGTGAAATTCTTGTGACGGATTGCTTGAAAAAAGCAAAGGAAATCGGTTACGGTATACTTCAATTTAACGCCGTTGTCGCAACTAATCAATATGCGCTTAAATTATACAAAAAACTCGGCTTTGTACAACTCGGCGTAATACCTAACGGTTTCCGTATGAAAGACGGAACATACGAAGATATAATTCCGCATTATCACACTTTATAAAAATTTTTTTGAAAAAAGTTTTTAAAAAGTGTTGACAAAACAGGAAACATGCGGTATCATATACATCGTTGCAGCGAACAAGAGCTCAACAAAATAACAAATATGTGTGCGTAGCTCAGCTGGATAGAGCACTTGGCTACGGACCAAGGTGTCGGGAGTTCGAATCTTCTCGCGCACGTATGCTAAATAGTCTTAAATTCTTGAAAAATCAAGGGTTTAGGGCTATTTTTGTATATGCAGATTTTATGAATCCTTTTTAATGCGGAAAATTCCATAAGATGGTATAATAAAAAAGATAAATTACTGGAAACAATGAATTAAGGTAACCTTAAGGTTATTCGAGTTGGAAAGTAAGATTTACGTGTTAAGATGGCATCATCAAAGATAAGAGGAGGAAAAAATATGTGGACGAGAGCGGAATTAAAAGACAGAGCAAAGTTTGCATTTAAAAGAAACTATTGGAGAAGTGTGCTGATCAGTTTACTGCTGGCGTTTTTGATAGGAGGCGGCAGTGGCGCAGGAAGTGCAGGTTCGGCTTTGTCATCAGCTTTAGGAAGTGACGGAAGTGATATTACCTCGGATTCCTATGATGATTTTTATGATGACGCAGATGACATCTGGTATGATATGAATGACATCTATGACAATACAGATCATACTGCACTGCTTTTTGCGGGAGTTATTTTTGTTGTGATCTTCATGATTGTATTTGTGATCATTATGGCGGTCACGATTCTTTTGGATGCATTTATTTTTAATCCATTAGAGGTCGGATGTAAACGTTTCTATTTAAGAAACCTCAATGAGGCGGCTTTAGTGGGAAATGCTGGATACGCATTTGACAATAATTATAAAAATATTGCAAAGACAATGTTTTTCCGTGATCTGTATACTGTTTTGTGGTCAATGCTTTTTATTATTCCTGGCATTGTAAAGTCATATGAATACCAGATGATCCCATATTTGCTGGCAGACAATCCACAGATGACAAAAGAGGAGGCATTTGCAGAGAGTAAGAGAATGATGCAGGGACAGAAATGGAATGCATTTGTTTTGGATTTATCATTCATTGGATGGGATATTTTATCTGGAATGACAATGGGAATCCTTGGAATCTTTTATGTGCAGCCATACAAAGATGGAACACATGCCGCATTATATGAAGCTTTAAGATACAGAACTCCGTATCAGCAGATTCAGGATCCGGCACCTTACCAGCAGAATGCTGCAATGGATCAGCAGACAACAGAGATGCCGAATAGATTTGAAAATCAGAATATGGATCAGCCGTTTGAGGACAGAACGGATTATTAGGAGAACGACTACGGATGGATTACAAAATCTTGATCGCAGATGATGAGCCGGAGATCAGAAATCTTCTCCGGCTTTATCTGGAAAATGAAAACTATCATGTAATAGAAGCGGAGGACGGACAGCGGGCGCTCGATTTATTGCGGGCAGAGCAGCCGGCATTATGTATTTTGGATATTATGATGCCGAAGATGGACGGCTATCATGTATTGCAACAGATTCGCAAAGAGAGTAATATTCCAGTGATCATTTTGTCAGCGAAGGACGCAGATTCGGAAAAAATCCTGGGATTAAATCTGGGAGCAGACGATTATCTGGCAAAACCGTTCAATCCTTTAGAGGCAGTTGCCAGAGTGAATTCTAACATTAGGCGTTTTTATTCTCTTGGAACAAAAGTAGTTCAGGAGGGATATTTATCTGTCCGGGATCTGGTATTAAATCAGGACGCATGTACTCTGAAAAAAGGAGACAAAATCATACAGCTGACCTCTGTGGAATATCGCATCATGGAACTGTTAATGAAGCATCCGGGCAAAGTCTTTACAAAACAGCAGATTTATGAACATGGATGGGGGGAAGATTATATTGTGGCAGACAATAACATTATGGTCTGCATCAGTAAGCTGCGGGCAAAACTGGATGATAATCCTTCCGCTTATATTCAGACAATCCGTGGTCTGGGATATCGCTTGGAGAAGTAAATGAAGAAACAGAATGATTTACAGTGGTTTTTGATCAAAAAATTTATTGAAATACTAGCAGTTGTTGGAGTTGTGGAATATCTGTTGACTTTTCTGGTCAACAGATTTGTGCTGCCTAACGTACTGCTATATTTTTTTCCGGGCGTGGAAGAAAATCCGCTTTTGCTCGGCTCCGGCGTGATCTTCTTCCTGTCTGCAGTTTTAATGTTACTGATCTTAGGAGCATTGAATGCAATGTTTCCATCACCGCTTCACGAGATCGTACAGGCGGCTCTGGAACAAATGCAAAAAAAATTTATGTATATCGTTTCCTCTGAAAAAACAGATTTTTCATTTTATGAATTAAACAGAGGACAGGCAATTCTGCTTTTTCTGGTTGCTTTTGTAGTAGTGCTGGTAATTTTGACTCCATATGTGTCAGGGGCTGTTTGTTTTGCAAAAATAACAATTAAAGAATTTCGTCAGATCCAGCGAGAGCGGGAGGAGGAGCAGACGGAGTTTGACCGGAAAAGAAATCTGATGTTATCAGACATTGCGCATGATCTCAGAACGCCGATGACCACGGTTAACGGTTATGCAAAAGCGTTAGCCGATGGCATGGTCAGGGATCCGGGAAAACAGCTTGAATATTTGCAGGCAATACAGAATAAGTCAGCAAGGATGAACGATCTGATTCATCTGTTATTTGAGTATGTAAAATTAGACAGTGAAGGTTTTTCACTGGACAGAAAAGAAACAGATCTGAGTGAACTGTTACGTGAAAATGCTGCACTCATTTATGCAGACTTTGAAGATGCAGGGATGGAATTCGAGATTGATATTCCGGAAGAAGTGGTTCCTGTATCCGTTGATCCAATCCAGTTTTCCAGAGTGATCACGAATCTTTTGAATAATGCAATGAAGCACAATGAGAGTGGTACGCATATAAAGATTGGCATGTACCGGAAAAATGGATACATTTATATTCTTGTAGCAGATAGTGGCAGGAGAATTCCGGGCGAGCTTGCGGAACATTTATTTGAACCATTTACAAAAGGAGATGTTTCCAGAAAAAGTGGAAGCGGAAGCGGACTAGGACTTTCGATTGCAAAAAAAATCATTGAAATGCATGGATTTCAAATGGATTTTATACAGCAGCCGGACGAGAAAAAAATTCCGCAGATTGCAGGCTATACAAAAGAATTTGTCATCCAGATCGCGGACGACAGCTACGACTCATCCCTCACGGCATGACGAAAAGCGCAGGGCAATAAAAAGAAAGCTGCGCATATAGACAAGCCGGAGGGATTTTTATATAATGAATAAAAAGTATTGCAACAGAAAAAAGGAGACTCTCATTGGATACATTTGAGATGTTAAAAAGGCTGTTAAGCCAGAATGAATTTGAACTTTTGCTGCCGGATCAGACAGGAGCAAAAGAAAAGAACACGGATAAAACAGATATTCGTCTGGTATATCAGATGAATGACACGATAGAAAGCTTTCTTGTTTTTAAGGAAGCAAAAATGACAGGTACATACAAAGAAGATTATGAAGGGGCTATTGAGGCCTCTTTTTATCGCGATGGGGATGATTACGCACTTGTTGTCCGACAGGAAGAGGAGGATTGTGTTGTCACTATCCTTTTTAAAACGCTAGAGCTGGAAACAAATCTGTATAATTATGGTGATATTGCGCATTTTTGGAGAAAAGGTTATGAAAATCTGCGGCAATTGGAATTTCGTATTGCGGTATTATGGGATAAATATGAGTATCTTGGTGAGGCTGTCTGCAATGAGGAAGAACGAAAACTCGTGCAGTTAGCCTATTTTCCACCTCTGAATTATACCTGTTATCCGGCGGTTTCAAAGCAGTACATTGTGCCGAGAGACAATCCATGGATACCATCGGATGGTGCATTTTCCTTGATGAAAGAGATGGCAGAGCATGTGGGTGACAGAAAAATTAAAAAATGGATACATTTTTATGAAAGGTATCCATATCCTGTTGTTGCAAGGTATCTTGCGGTTTTATTACATCGGAATGCGCATGCAAAAGTAGTGGATCTGATCACAGAGAGGTTGAAAAAAGCGACATCCGTTTATCCTAATCGATCTTTTGGCGAAAAAGAGGATGAAAATATCGGGAAACTTTTAGGGCGGGCAGAAAAACGGAAAGAAGAATTGGAGCGTGCGGGAATCCATGCGGAGGTACTGCACGAAGAGCCGTTTACGACCGCAAAGGATACGCTGGATTTTCATGTGTATGTCATGCAATTGAAAAAAGGCGTAATAAACAGAAAAGTTTTGATCGAGGAAATTTCAGAATAATCACAGAAAAGAAAGAAGAATTTTGCAATGAACGAATTAATGGAGCAGATTAAGAAAAAAGATGCCAGGTCATTTACGCATGGAGGAAAATTTCATGCGGATGATGTGTTTTCGGCAGCACTTTTATTTTATATAAATCCGGAAATTACGATTTTACGTGGAAATCGTGTGCCGGACGATTTCGATGGAATTGTGTTTGATATTGGAAGAGGTGCGTATGACCATCATCAGAGGGACAGCAGAGTCCGGGAAAACGGTGTGCCATACGCTGCGTTTGGATTGTTGTGGGAGGCAGTCGGTGCAGAGATCCTTGGGGAAGAGCTGGCAGAGGAGTTTGACGAGGCTTTTGTGCAGCCGCTGGATCATAATGATAACACGGGGGAGAAAAACGAGCTTGCAACACTGATTGGGAATTTCAATCCGACCTGGGATGCACAGGGTGGAAATGATGAGGCATTTTTTCAGGCAGTAAGCGTTGCAGGCATGATCCTTGAAAACAAATTTGAGCGTTATCGCGGAAATGAGCGGGCAGATAGGCGCGTGGAGGAGATTTTAGAAGAACACCGGCAGACGGTTACATCTGGTAAAAGGGACAGCGAAGATGCAAAGATTCTGATTTTACCGGAGTTTGTACCGTGTCAGAAGCGGTTGTCGGAGACGGAGATTGCATTTGTCATATTCCCATCCAATCGTGGTGGATACTGTATACAACCACAGAAGAAGGAATATTCCATGAATTACAAATGCAGTTTTCCGGCAGAGTGGCTTGGTCTTGAAAATGAAGAATTGGAACAGGTTACCGGATTACAGAGTGCAGGATTTTGTCATAAGGGAGGATTTCTTATGACGGTGGGAATGTTAGAGGACGCGGTGAAAGCCTGCCGTATCAGCATGGAGTTATATCATGAAAATCCGACGATTGTGAATCTCGGCGGGGATTCCTGCATAGATCCGCTGTTAAAGCAGCTTCCGGGAATGCAGGAGGCAACGGTGATACATATGGATTTTATGCAGCTCCCAGAGCTTACAGTGGATGGAATTTACGGTGAAGCAGCGATGGACAAGCAGCAGTGGAAAAACGAAGTCAAAGAGAATCTGAAACGGATTTTAAAACAGAAGCCGGAGGCAGTATATGTGGAAGGAAATGTGTTTGAGACATATCCAATCGTACATCAGCTGCGGAAAAAACATATGCCAGTATTGACAATGATGGAAAAAGATGGACAGAAATTAATCATTAAAATTCCTTCCGGGTCTTAAGTTACAGGAAGATAAAAAGTAGAGAGGAGCAATTTTTTTGAAAAGTAATAAATACGAAATTGATATGTGCAACGGTTCCATCATGGATAAATTGGTTTCGTTTGCACTGCCATTGATGCTGTCTGGCATTTTACAGTTGATGTTCAATGCAGTGGACATTATTGTTGTGGGAAGATTCAGTGGAAGTGAAGCGCTTGCAGCAGTCGGTTCTACAACGGCACTGATCAATGTTTTTACCAATCTTTTTATTGGAATCTCACTTGGGGCAAACGTGCTTGCAGCAAGATTTTTTGCTGCCGGACGCAGGGAGGAAATGTCAGAGACCGTACATACCTCCATCACGCTTGCGCTAATCAGCGGAATTCTCATGGCGTTTGTTGGGCTTGTTTTTTCCAAAGGGGCATTGGAATTAATGGGAACACCGGAAGATGTGATCGGACTGTCGACGCTTTATATGCGGATTTACTTTATGGGAATGCCGTTTTTTATGCTGTATAATTATGGTGCGGCGATTCTCCGTGCAGTGGGTGACACAAAAAGACCATTGTATTTTCTGATCATCGCAGGAGTGATCAACGCAGGCTTAAATATGGTATTAGTGATTGTATTTGGGCTTGGAGTTGCGGGAGTTGGAATCGCCACCGTGTTTTCCCAGATGGTTTCCTGTGTGCTGGTTTTGACCTGTCTTTGCAGAACAGAGGGAAGTTATAAACTTTCTTTTTCAAAACTTTCTATGAAAGGCTATTACCTGAAACAGATTTTTCAGGTGGGAATTCCGGCAGGCATACAGAGTACCGTCATCAATTTTTCTAATGCATTACTACAATCGTCAGTTAATTCTTTCGGTTCAACCGCGATGGCAGGTTACACGGCAGCAAACAATATTCTGGGATTTTTGTATGTTTCCATCAATTCTGTGACACAGGCATGTATGAGTTTTACAAGTCAGAATTTTGGTGTTGGAAAGTATAAACGAATGGATCGCGTACTGATCGACTGCATGATTTTATCGGTGGGAACAGCACTTGTATTAGGATGCGGGGCGTATTTTTTCGGAGCGGAAATATTACAGATTTATACAGAGGAAGCGGACGTGATCCAATGTGGAGTTGAGATTTTATCCATCACGACAGTTCCGTATTTTCTGTGCGGTATTATGGATCTTTTTCCGGGTGCACTGCGTGGAATGGGATATTCCGCAGTGCCAATGGTATTGTCTATTATCGGAACCGTTGGAATGCGTGTCCTGTGGATTTTTGCATTTTTTCCACAGCACAGATCACTGTATTTTCTGTTTATTTCCTATCCGGCATCGTGGACTGCAACGATCGTAATGCAGGTGGTATGTTACTATTTTGTGAGAAAGCATTGTTATAAATAAGGGGGGGAACGAACCAATGATAATCTGTAAAAACTGTGGGGCGGAATATGATGACGAACAGGATCGCTGCCCTTATTGTGGAGGGGATAACTTTGGCAGATCTGTCCAGCTACATGAGGACATGATGAATGAGCTGAAACGTGAAAAAAGGCAGTGGGAGAAAATGCCGGAAAAAGTGGCTGGCAAAGGAATGTCGTGGACAGCAAAGCTTGGGATAGCAGCAGTGATAATGGTTGCAGTGATCTGTATCATTGTATTTATTGTTTCAAGTATTTCCCATAAAGTATCTTATCGGGTAGAACAGAAGAATCTGGAAAAATTAGAAAGTCTGTACCAGAGCGGAGATTATGAGGGAATCTGTGAATATCTGAAAACAGTGGAATATACCTATCAGTCTTATTTTGATAAATATACAGAGATTGCAGGAATGCAGCGTTATTTGAATTATCTGAATGACGAGGATGATTCTTATCTGCAATGGATTGTAAAGAATGATAAGGCAGATGCATTGAGCAACATCAGTTACATCGTTAGTATATTAAATGAATGTCAGGAGGCAGCGGACGCATATTACAAGTATGAGGAAGAGGATGCTGTGGCATATTACAAAGAATATTGTTATGATTATATGAAGGAACACTATGAGATATCCGAGGATGAGATAAAGTCCTGCATAGATGAAGCTGGTGGGTTGACTTACGATGATAAAGATCAGATTACAGAGGCATTACAGGAACTTGCGATCGATCGCTTAAAAAACAAAATGGAGTAAAGTATATGAAATGTTCAAAGTGTGGATATGATTATCCAGCCAAAGAGACAAAATGTCCTTATTGTGGAGAGCCGAATAAACTTGGTATGGAATGGGAAAAGGAAGAAGACGAAACAAGAAAAGAAACACTTCTTACCAAAGCAAAAGTGTTACATTCCATGCCGCTTTATGTTGCCAATAAAATTATGAATATCATTCTTTTGCTGGCAGTTGTACTTCTTGTTGTTTTATTTATTGTCTTTTTCATTTTAGGCTATGTGGATGAAAAGCATACAGAACATCAGAAAAGATTAGCATCGGTAGAAGCAGCAGAAGAAATTTTCAGGACGGGAGATAATGCAGCGTTGGATGCGTATCTGCATGAGTATGAAGTTTATGCAGAGGACGGGTATGAAAAGTATACAGAACGTGTAGATATCTATGATAGATACAGCCATTTTATAGAAGATGTGATGGATTTAAGGGAGAAGTCTGACTGGGAAAGTGACAAAACGCCAAGGGCATATGAAGTGGAAGATATCCTTTACTATGCGCATGAAATTTTACTTCAGGATGATTATCGTATCAGTGAAATTGAATTTCAGGAAAACCAGAAATATTTCAGTGAAATCCAGCAGAATACGATTGCAACATTAATGGGGACTTTGGAAATGACAGAGGAAGAAGTGAATGAATTTGTAAAGTGCGATCGATATTATGATGAGGAGGAAACTTTTGTAAAAATGATTTTTGAGAGAAAGGGGTGGGAATATGAAGAAAATTAATATCACCTTTTCTTTTCGGGATGAAACTGGAGATTACAGCGTAAAAGTGTTCCCTTTTGTTATAAAATGCATAGTGTCAGTGATCGTGGTATTTAATTTTATAGTAATTGCAATGGCATTACCAGGAGAAATCAGTGATCATGTGAAATATTCAGGAAAGGAATATTATAAATCAAGGTGTGAGGAAAAGTATATTGACAGGGAGTTTGACAGCCTGCATGACTATTTAAATCTGTATCATCTGCAGGGAGAAGATTACGGGATTTATTGGGAGATGGTAAACGGTTATGAGGATTATACCATATATATGAATTATAAATCCATGGAAGAGCAGGAAAATATATCTTTTTCTTATATGGGAAAATATGATCAGCCGCAGGAGATTTCCTTTATGACATCGCAAAAAATAGAAGAGTATCGCAATAAAGTGTTAGAAAATGCAGAAAATGTGAAATATGAGAGAAATAAAAGATATCTCACAGAGTTTGCACAGAAGGTACAGTGACACCAATGTTAGTGAATATTACAAATGCAGAATTTGTAACTTCTCTTGGTGCGGATATTATCATGCTGAATATTTTTGACGTGGATCATCCTGTGATTAATGGATTACCGGAAGTTGCCCCGGAAGATACTATACATGAGGTCAAACGTCTGACCGGAAGGATGGTTGCAATTAATTTAGAACCGGCGGCAGTCCGCAATGATGGAGAAAAATCGGTGTGGAGTCTTACAGAAGGACGGCGCGCAACCGTGGAAAATGCAAAAAAAGCAGCGGACATGGGCGTTGACATGATCGTTCTTACCGGAAATCCGGGTGTTGGCGTTGATAACAAGGCAATTACAAAGGCATTAGCTGATTTAAACGAGGCAGTCGGCGACAGAGTGATCCTGACAGCAGGAAAAATGCATGCATCCGGCATTCTCTCAGAAGCAGGAGAAAAAATACTGACAAAAGAAGATGCTGAGACATTTATTGAAGCAGGGGCAGATGTTCTTTTACTTCCGGCACCTGGTACTGTTCCGGGATTTACCATGGAGCATGCAGCTGAATTGATCAAAACCGCACATGAAAAAGGTGTACTTGCGATGACTACAATTGGAACTTCCCAGGAGGGAGCGGACGAAGCAACAATCCGTCAGATTGCATTGATGTGTAAAATGGCAGGTGCAGACATCCATCATATAGGAGATAGTGGGTACATGGGAATGGCACTGCCGGAAAATATTACGGCATACAGCGTTGCAATCCGTGGAAAAAGGCATACTTACCGCAGAATGGCGATGTCACTTGTAAGATAAAAATAGAATGGTGATTTTCGACAAAAAGAAATGTAATTTTTTGTCAAAAAAGATGTTGACAAATGAATTGTGGTTTGTTATTATTAACAAGCTGTCGCAAGTAAGTGATAACAAACCACTTCAAAGCGAAGTAAAATAAAAAAGTTGTTGACAAGCGCAGATGATCATGATAACATATCAGAGTTGCTGAAAACAACAGAGAACATTGATAACTGAACAGTGAATAACCTTGAAAGATTCTAAAGCGAACAAGTTCGCTCAGAAGAAATCAAAGATTTCTTCCGGGTTACAAAAAAAGATTTAGTTCGCGAGTAATAATTCAAGTCATCGAAAGATGAACGAACAGCTTTTAATAAAGCAAACCTTAA
>ERZ840371.4358-NODE-4358-length-10700-cov-2.872616_pt1 | contig 10700 bp, 10 predicted proteins | sample MGYA00519937_ERZ840371 | MGnify/ENA primary metagenome ERZ840371 (study PRJEB31850, sample SAMEA3708873) | human gut metagenome | biome: human gut; feature: human-associated habitat; material: faeces | place: China | collected 2014 ... | reverse complement strand
AGAAATGACAGAGGTTGCGAATATTCTGCATAACGCAACGAACAAAAGTCTGCTGATTTTGGATGAAATCGGGCGAGGAACAAGCACCTTTGATGGGCTTTCCATCGCGTGGGCGGTGCTGGAATATATCGCAGATACGAAGCAGATTGGCGCGAAAACGCTTTTTGCAACGCATTATCATGAATTAAGCGAGCTGGAGGGCAAGCTTTCCGGCGTGAAGAATTACTGCATTGCCGTGCGAGGATATTATTTTCCTCCGAAAAATTCAGCGCGGCGGCGCAGACCATAGCTACGGCGTGCAGGTGGCGCGTCTGGCAGGTTTGCCGAATAAGGTGATTCGCCGCAGCGGACAGATTCTCAAGCAGCTGAACGCGGCGGATATTACGAAAAAAGCAAAGCAGATTGCAGTGGAATCCAAGGAGCAGCAGGAGGAAACCGCACAGCAGATGGATATGTTCCATATTGCGGAAACGCAGCTTGCGGATGAAATCTCCAAACTGGATGTGATGGCGATGACCCCTATTGAAGCACTGCAAACGCTTTTTGAATTGCAGAAAAAGGCAAAAGGGCTGTAAGCCGAGGAAAGGAGGAGGTCTATGCAGAAAATCCGACTGTTGGATGCAAAAACCATCAATAAAATTGCGGCAGGGGAAGTAGTAGAATCTCCGAAATCCGTTGTAAAGGAGCTGACGGAAAACGCCATTGATGCAAACGCCGGCAGTGTGACGATAGAAATTAAGGAGGGCGGCATTTCCTATATCCGCATTACCGATAACGGCACAGGGATTCCCAAGGAGCAGGTGAAGGAAGCCTTTTTGCGCCATGCTACAAGCAAAATGTCGCAGATTGAGGATTTGGAGCATATTTTTACACTGGGCTTTCGCGGCGAAGCATTGGCGAGTATCGCGGCGGTGGCGCAGGTGGAAATGCTGACAAAAACCAGAGACGAGGAAACGGGCACGCGCATTGTGATTCATGCCGGAGAAATACAGGAGCTGGAGGATGCCGCCTGTCGGGAGGGCACTTCCATTACGGTGCGGAATCTTTTTTACAACGTGCCTGCGCGCAGAAAATTTTTGAAAAAGCCTGCGACCGAAAGCGGCTATGTTTCGGATTTGGTAAACAAAATCGCACTGGGGCATCCTGAGGTTGCGATTCATTATATCAATAACGGCAATACTGTTCTGCATACGGCAGGGAACAATGACCCGAAAACGGCGGTATTTTATGTTTACGGGAAGGATGCGGCAAACAGCATGCTCCCCGTTTCCTACCACAAGGGGGAATATGCCGTCAGCGGACTGATTGGGAAGCCCGAATTTTGCCGCGCGAACCGCAATTATGAAAATCTTTTCATCAACGGCAGATTTATTAAGAATCCCGTGGTTTCTGCTGCGGTGGAGGATGCGTATAAAACAAAGCTGCTGATTGGGAAATTTCCTGTTTTCGTGCTGAATCTTGCGGTTGAGCCTGCACAGGTGGATGTGAATGTGCATCCTGCGAAGCTGGAGGTTCGCTTTAAGAATGACGATGAGGTATATGAATTTTTCTACAACGCGGTTGCGAAGGCATTGCAGGAAACGGTGCTGATTCCCAAGGCGGTTCTGGAAAAGAAGCCGAAGGAAAGACTGCCGCAGGCGGAACAGCAGACCCTTGCGGATATGCCAAAGGAAGCGGCGCAGCCAAAGGAAAGCATCCTGAAGGAAAGCGAACCAAAGGCAGAGCCGACAGCAAATCCCTCTAAAGAAATTCCGCTCCCGCAATCGCAGGGCGTGATTCTTTCCAAAGAGGAAAGGGAAAAGCTCCTGCGTGCGGCAGAAAAGCCGCAGACCCCCACATCGGGCGGACGCAGTGTGGATGAGCTGCTGAAGCGCACCCCAAAGGCGGAGAGCTTTGCACAGACGGCAGTGCCGTACCGCAGGGAAGAGCTGAAGCCGAAAGAGGAACAGCCGATAGAATTGAAGCCGATTGTTTCTGATGAAAAAACGGAAGAGGTAAAGCCGACAGAAGAAAAGCAGCCGTTTTTCCAGAATTATAAAATCATCGGGCAGGTCTTTCGCACCTATTGGATTGTGGAGCAGGGCGATTGCCTGTATCTGATTGACCAGCATGCCGCACATGAACGGGTGCTGTATGAGGAATTTATGAATAAATTCAAGGAAGAAAGGGTCGCCTCGCAGCGGTTGCTGACACCTCTGATGCTGCAGCTGACACCAATGGAAACAGAGGTACTGCGGCGCAATCTGGCACTTTTGGAAAGCTTCGGCTTTGAGCTGGAGGAATTCGGCGAGAAATATGCCCTGCGCGCAACGCCGTATCTCTTGCAGAACCCGACAGAGGTCGGCTTTTTTACCGATATTCTGGACAGGCTGACAGAGGAGCGCATTTCCAATGTGTATGATACAAAGATACTGGCAGTGGCAACGATGGCGTGTAAGGCGGCAGTCAAGGGGCATGATGTGCTGAGCACGAGAGAGGCGGAGGAGCTGATCCACAGACTGCTTGGTCTGGAGCATCCCTTTACCTGCCCCCATGGCAGACCGACGATTATCGAGCTGACGAAATATGAAATGGAAAAGATGTTTAAACGCATCCAGAATTGAGCAGGTGAAATGATGAAAAAACCATTGATTGTGATCGGCGGCCCAACCGCCTGCGGCAAAACAGGCTTTTCGATTCGGCTTGCAAAGGAAATCGGCGGCGAGGTGATTTCTGCCGATTCCATGCAGATTTACCGCTATATGGACATTGGGACGGCGAAGGTGACACCCGAAGAAGCGGATGGTGTGCCGCATTATCTCATTGATGAGCTGAACCCCGATGAGGAATATAATGTTATGCTCTTTCAGCAGAAGGCAAAGGCGTATATGGAGGAAATCTGGGCGAAGGGAAGGATTCCCATTCTGGTCGGCGGCACGGGGTTTTATATCAATGCCCTGCTGTATGATAATGATTTTACCGAAACGGAAAATGATACCTCCTATCGGGAGGAGTGCTACCGTATCGCCAAGGAGGAGGGGCCGCAGGTGCTGTATGAACGCTTACGGAAAATCGACCCTGCCTATGCGGAAACGATTCATGCGAACAACGTCAAGCGTGTGACGCGTGCCTTGGAATACCATTACCTGACGGGACAGAGATTTTCCGAGCATAATGCGGAGCAGAAGGAAAGGGAAACCCCCTACAATGCGGCGGTGATTCTCCTGACGATGGAGCGGGAAGCGCTATATGCACGCATTGAGCAGAGGATTGATTTGATGATGCAGCAGGGGCTTCTGGCAGAGGTGAAGGGACTTCTGGACAGGGGCTATTCACCGAAGCTGGTTTCTATGCAGGGCATCGGCTATAAGGAATTTGTGCCGTATTTCAACGGAGACTGCACGCTGGACGAAGCAGTTACGCAGCTGAAAACCAATACGCGCCGCTTTGCAAAGCGACAGCTGACATGGTTCCGGCGGCAGATTGAAGGGCTTTGGATAGACATGAGCAAAACAGACGGGGCAGGCGCACTGGCGCAGACGATGACATATTTAAAGGAACGGGGCGTTTTGCAGACAAATAACAATTCATAAGGAAGGGATTGCGATGTGGTCAACCGTTTGGTTTTCGTTTACTTTTTTTGAATTATATGCGTATTTTATGATTTACAGCTTTCTGGGATGGGCAATGGAATCAACGTATGTTTCTATCAATGCGAAAAAATGGGTGAATCGCGGCTTTATCAATGGTCCGTTCTGCCCCATTTACGGCACAGGCGCACTGCTGATTCTTCTGGCACTGGAGCCTGTTTCGGATTCGATTTTGCTGCTGTTTCTGGGCGGCTTTGTGATTGCAACCGTTGTGGAATATCTCATCGGGCTGATATTGGAAAAGCTTTTCCATGCCACATGGTGGGATTATTCCCAAAAGCCCTTTAATATCAAGGGGCGCGTCTGCCTGGAGCGTTCCGTGGAGTGGGGCGTTCTGACAGCCTTCGTGATGCGCGTGGTGCAGCCTGTGATTGCAGATTTTGTGGCGGCGATTCCCCGTGCATGGGGCGAATTTGCGGCAACACTGTTGCTTGCATATCTGGCTGTGGATACCACGATTACGGTGCTGCATATCCTGCGGTTCAACGAAAAGCTGGCATCCCTCAGCGAAGCGCACGATGCGCTGCAGAAAAAGCTCGAGGGAACGAGGCTTTATGCTTCCCGACAGGAAATCATTACGCGTTTCGAGAGCATGCCTGCTGCGGAATTTCTGCGTGAATTTAAGGAACGCATGGCAGAGGAAAATGAAAGGCTGGAGCAGCTGCGCGAGGAGGAACGTCTGCGTCGGCAGCTGGTTCAGGAGGAAATCAAGGAAAAACTGGAAGCCCGTATCAATGCTTTGCAGAAGAGCAGCCTTATCGAGCGCCGTTTGATGCGTGCATACCCCGGTATGCATTCCAAGCGGTTTGATGAAGAATTAAAGGCGTGGAAACGGGAGCTTATGGAAAAGAGAAGTAAGAAAAGCAGAAAGGATGTTTCAAAATGAAAAAATCTTTCGCAAAACTGACTGCCTTATGTCTGGCGGCGGCGGTAGCGTTTGGTGCAGCCGGCTGCGGTAAGGAGAAGAAGGAGACACAGCAGGATAAAAACGCTGTGGCAGCGGATGATACAAAGGAAGACAAGAAAACCGAAAAAGCGGCGGATGCCTTGCAGACAGCAGTAATGCTTGCAGATCAGGCACCTGAGCTTCAGGCAGAGGCGGCAATTTTGATTGAGGCATCTTCGGGGACAATTCTGTATGAAAAAAATGCCACCCAGAAGATGTATCCTGCCAGCATGACAAAAATGCTGACCGCTCTGGTGGCGTTGGATTATTTCAAGCCGGAGGATTTAATCGTGGTCGGCTCTGAAATCAATGAGGTTTCTCTGGATTCCAGCAAGGCGGGGCATGAGCTTGGCGAAACGCTGACGGTGGAAAATGCCATCCGCGGTCTGATTATCCCCTCCGGCAATGACTCTGCAAATGTGGTTGCGGCAGCAGTTGCGAAAAAGGCGGAGAAAGACGAAAACATGACCTTCGGTAAATGCGAGGTTGTTTTCACAGACCTGATGAATAAAAAGGCGGAGGAACTAGGCGCAACCAACAGCCATTTTGCAAACGCGCACGGCTACCATTCCGATGACCACTACACCTGCGCGCACGACCTTGCGCTGATTGGCAGAGCGTTTATGGAAAATAAAACGCTGGCAGAAATTGCGAAGGAAAAAAGCTATTCCGGCAACGGCGCAGAGGGTTTAGTCAAAGCGGAGGATACTTCCGTAAAAACACAGGATTACAACTGGCGCAGCCATAACCTGCTGATTACGGATGGGGAATATAATTATCCCTATGCCATCGGCATTAAGACAGGCTTCACCGATGAAGCAGGGGACTGCGTGACAGCAGCGGCAGAAAAGGACGGCGAGGAGCTGATAGCGGTTATCTTCAAATCCGAAGACCCGAACCGTTGGCTGGATGCAAAAAATCTCTTTGAATACGGCTATAACCAGTATGAAAAGATTACGGTTGCAAAGGCAGAGGAAGCCATTGCAGATGCACCTTTGACAAAGCATAAAAAATCCGAAGGGAATACGGTTCCTGTTGTATTCCAGAAGGAGGTTACAGCAATTCTTCCGAAGGATACCGCGAAGGATATGAAGCTGACCGTTTCCTATAACGATACCTATGCGGTAACGGATAAGGAGGGCAATGTTTCCTTGAAGGCTCCCATCGAAAAGGGTGCGGAAATCGGTACGGCAAAGTATGAGGTGAAGGGCAAAACTGTTCTGGAGGCTCCCGTTTATGCAGGCAGAGATGTTTCTAAGGGTACCATTTTCAGTGCAATCGGTGATTTTTTCAAGAATCTGTTTACAGTGAAGGGGCTGCTGAAGCTGGTTATTGTCATCATCGTGATTGCGATTATCATTCTGATTATCAAATTCATCAATGGCAGAAGAAACAGACGCGGCTACAGCTTTGGTTCTCCGCGCCGCAGCAGTGGGCTGAGCTTTGGCGGCGGACGCAGAAGACGCAGAGGCGGCAGAAGAAGATTCTGATAACGGCTTTCTGTGAAATTTCATAAAGACAAAAAGAAAAGGATAAGTCCTCTGAAAAATGAGGATTTATCCTTTTTTGATGCGCTTATGTTCAGTTTTCTTCTGCCTTTTGCTTTTTCGGCGGACGAGGACCTTCATACTGATAATAATCTGTTTTGATGCGCCCGTTGAACAGCTTTCTCTTTCTGTCTGCCTTTCTGCCAAAGAGGGATTCAAAATATTCCATGGAGGTAATGATATAGGTGGACCAGGTGGAGTCGGTCTGCATGGTTGCGCCAAGCGCACGATACATATTTTCAACCTCCTTCAATTCCCCGATACGCTCCCCGTAGGGCGGATTGGAAATCAGTACGCCATATTTTCCGGGCAATACAATCTCCTGTGAGGGCTTTACCTCGAAGGTGATGCAGTCATCCACGCCTGCAAGCTCCGCATTTGCCTTTGCCAGCTCGATTGCCGCAGGGTCAATGTCGCTACCGTAAATTTCGGGCATAACATCATAATCAATCGCTTGATATGCTTCTTTTCTTGCCTGCTTCCAACGCTCCTTGCCGATGCGTTCCCATTCCTCGGATGCGAATTTGCGGTTCAGACCGGGTGCAATGTTGCGCGCGAGCATAGCGGCTTCAATGGGAATTGTTCCTGAGCCGCAGAAGGGGTCTAACAGGATACGATCCTTTCGCCAGTAGCTCAGCTGCACCATGGCGGAGGCAAGGGATTCCTTCAAGGGGGCATCCAACGCACTCGCACGATAGCCGCGCATGTGTAAGCCGCTGCCGCTGGTGTCAATCGCAAGGGTGACAACATCCTTTAGAATCCCGACCTGAATGGTATAGGATGCGCCTGTTTCATCAAACCAGTCTGTTTTATATTTTTCCTTCAGCTTTTCGACAACAGCCTTCTTGACGATTGCTTGACAGTCCGAAACGCTGAACAGGGTGGATTTTACGGATTTCCCCACAACGGTGAATTTCCCGTCCTCCGGAATCCAATCTCCCCATGGCAGTGCCTTCGTCCGGTCGAATAGCTCCGTAAAGGTAACGGCGGTAAAGGTGCCCATTTTCACCCAGACACGCCCGGCGCACCGCAGCCAGAGGTTTGCCTTTACGATATCGGATTCGTCCCCTGTAAATTCAACCTTTCCGTCTGAGGTTTTGATATTCTGAAAACCGAGAGCCTGACACTCTCTCTTGACTACGGCTTCTAAGCCGAAGGTGGTTGTTGCAATCAGATTGATGCTCATTTGTTCTCTCCCATCTTTTTTCTGTAACGATATGATTTCCTAAGGAACAGTCTATCATTTTTCCTGCCAAAAGAAAAGGCTAATCGGCAGATTTTTCCTGACAGGTTTTTCCCGCATTTTTTGCAAATTTTGCTGCCACCTCTTGAAGAAAGCACGAAAAAAGGGTATCATAGAAAGGATAGAAAAATTTTGATAAAGTGAGGAAAATTATGTACAAAGTATTGAAAAAATGCGGCAGAGCAAAGCGTGCCGAATTCCATACCCCTCATGGCGTAATCCAGACACCCGTCTTTATGAATGTCGGCACAGCGGGGGCGATTAAGGGGGCTGTTTCCACAGAGGATCTGGAACAGCTGAAATGTCAGGTGGAGCTTTCCAATACCTATCATCTGCACCTTCGTCCGGGTCATGAACTGGTGCGCGAAGCAGGCGGACTGCACGAGTTTTCCCAGTGGCACGGACCAATGTTGACCGACAGCGGCGGATTTCAGGTTTTCAGTCTTGCTTCAATGAACAAAATTCATGAGGAGGGAGTCGAATTCAGCTCTCATATTGACGGCCATAAAATGTTTTTCACGCCTGAGTATGTAATGGAAATTGAGCAGGCTCTCGGTGCGGATATTGCAATGGCGTTTGATGAATGCGCACCTGCTGACTGTGACCGCAGCTATACAATAGCTGCCATGAACAGAACACATCGCTGGGCAAAGCGCTGCAAGGAAAGTCACACGCGCGAGGATCAGGCTCTGTTCGGAATCGTGCAGGGAGGCATGTTCGCCGACCTTCGCATTGAAAGCGCAAAGGTATTGAGCGATATGGATTTTCCGGGGTACGGAATCGGAGGACTTTCTGTCGGAGAGCCTAAACCTGTTATGTACGAAATGCTTGAACAGCTTATGCCGCATATGCCGGCAAATAAACCTCATTACCTGATGGGAGTCGGAAGCCCGGATTGCCTGGTTGAAGGTGCAATGCGCGGAATCGACATGTTTGACTGCGTTTTGCAGACCCGCTCCGCCCGTAACGGACTTGCATTTACTTTTGACGGCAAAAAAATGCTTCGCAATGCAGAGTTTGCCCATGATTTCCGCCCTATCGAAGATGAGTGTGATTGTTATGCCTGCCGCAATTTCAGCCGTGCATATATACGGCATCTCGTTAAGGCCGGGGAGATCCTTGCTGCGCAGCTTATCACAACGCATAATTTGCGGTTTACATATCGTTTGATGGAAAAAATACGCGAGGCAATTCGTGAAGACAGGCTCACTGAGCTTCGAAACGAACTGCTGTTAAGAGGTACATTCAATTGAGCAGCGAAAAAAACTCTGCTTCGTTAAAAACGGAGCAATCCGACGAAGTACGGAAACTTCAGTTTAAGATTTGTTCGGAAAATGCGATGCTGAAATTCGGGCAAACAGTCGCCAAGGAACTCTTCCCGGGGGCGTTTATTGCGATGTTCGGTGATCTCGGAGCCGGAAAAACCACATTTGTGCGCGGCATCGCTGCTGAGCTTCAAATTGACGATATTGCGAGTCCGACGTTTACCATCGTTCGAAGTCACAGAGGCTCCGCGCTTTCACTCGACCATTTTGATGCTTATCGATTGGAAAACTTTGATGAACTGTTTGCTATAGGCTACCAGGACTACCTTGATTCCGAAAGCGTTATTGTTATGGAATGGTGTGAGAACGTTCCGGAAGCTTTGCCTCGTGAACGACTCGAACTCCGTTTGTCCGGCAGCGGTTCTGAGCCGCGCAGCGTTGAGGCGCTTGCTCTCGGTGAAAGATATGAAGATTTACTGGGCAAGGTTGCCAATACATACGGGAAAGGTTGATATGATTATTCTTGCTGTTTCAACATCCGCAAAATATCCGTCTGCGGCTCTATGCTCGGACTCCGATTCGAGTCGCAGAACCATAATTGTGCAGACAGATGAAAGCGGAAAGCCGCACTCTGTGTCGCTTATGCCGCTGATTGACAGTATGCTCGAAAAAGCCGGTTTACAGCTGTCGGATATTGATCTTTTTGCTGTTGATGCGGGCCCCGGCTCATTTACCGGTGTTCGTATCGGCGTTACAACCGTGAATGCATTTGCATATGCTGAAAAAAAGCCTATTGCAGCTGTCAGCTCGCTTGCCGCACTCCGCCATGCGGCGCAGGGGCGGTTCGGCAACAGGATTCTTTGTATGCTGGATGCGCGGAACGGCAACGGTTATGCTGCAGTTTATGAAGGGGAAGAATGCACCGTTCCTCCTTGCGCGTGTGTTCAAAAAGAAATGCTCGATTCACTGTCCGGCATCGAATATATCGTAGTCGGTGATTGCTGTGGTAATCACGACAGCGTCAATGCGGGGCTCGTGATTGCCGAAGTCCTTGCCCGACGTGCTGACGACAGTCTCAAAACCTGCAGTTACGCCGCCCCCATGTATCTGCGCCCGTCCCAAGCCGAGCGCATGGCAAACAGAGCAAATATGTGATACATTGTTAGTAATTTAAACCGTAAGAGAAGCCGCATATGCACGCGGCTTCTCTTGCTTTTTGCAAAGTTTATATGCCGCTCATGCACCGGCAGCTTCATCATCATGGTGGTATTTCAAATAGGTTGCACGTCCGCCGCGTATGTGACGCTCTTCGCGGTTTACTTCAAGCACGGCGGCAACCTTTTCAGCCAGTGCTTTATTGATTGTGCGAAGTCGTTCGGTTATATCTTTATGAACGGTTGATTTAGATACGCCGAAAACACCTGCCGCAGCGCGGACAGTCGCACCGGTTTCAATGATATAGTCTGCAATGTTCAGCACCCTTGTTTCTATATAAAGATTCAAATCTCTGCCCTCCGGTTGCTTTTTGATTCCATATTAAGGTATGCAGTTTTACGGTGAAACATACGTTTTTGATTTATTCAGCAGCAACGGCTGACTTCGGGGCGGCAAGAGGCGGGTGCGAAATGCGTAAAAGCATTCAAAAGAACAAAAAACGGCATCCGCCGTTTAAGGCGAATACCGTTTTTGAATTGAGCAAGCCGTAAGCCGAGTTCTGTTTATGTGACCATCTATCTGGATGTGCAGTTACCTGCACACTCAAGCGATTACGGGGAGCGTGACGGACAGCCATTAAATGCTCCCATTTCAATCTTGCTCCGAGTGGGGTTTACATGGCATACCGCGTTACCGAGGTATCGGTGGGCTCTTACCCCGCCTTTCCATCCTTACCGCATTACCGTGCGGCAATACGGCGGTTTATTTCTGTTGCACTTTCCTTGAAGTCGCCTTCACCGGGTGTTACCCGGCACCCTGTCCTGCGGAGCTCGGACTTTCCTCGCGGGCAAATGCCTGCGCGGTCACTTGTCTTACTCAATAATAGTATTATAATGCAAACTCAATGCTGTGTAA
>ERZ840371.4355-NODE-4355-length-10704-cov-10.560804_pt1 | contig 10704 bp, 8 predicted proteins | sample MGYA00519937_ERZ840371 | MGnify/ENA primary metagenome ERZ840371 (study PRJEB31850, sample SAMEA3708873) | human gut metagenome | biome: human gut; feature: human-associated habitat; material: faeces | place: China | collected 2014 ... | reverse complement strand
GGATTCGAACCCTTGACCTCTCGGATGCGAACCGAACGCTCTCCCAGCTGAGCTATAGGCCCATATTGAGGGGCGTAACTCGGTTGGGCGACCAACCGACATACTCCCCATTTGAATGCCCACAACTCTGTGGGGCACAAAAGCGATACGCTTGCACTCCCAACTGAGCTACAGGCCCATACCAGATGACCCTGTAAGTGTAACTCGAATCAGGAGATTTGTCAAGCAGATTGTGTCAGGTACGGCCCAGCTGCCAGAAGGCGACGGCACTGGCAGCGGCTACGTTCAGCGAGTCTACCCCATGGGACATGGGGATCTTCACGGTATAGTCGCAGGCGGCGATGGTGCTGTGGGCCAGGCCGTCGCCCTCGGTGCCCAGCACAATGGCCAGTTTGGGTTCAGCGGCAAGGGCGTTGTCGTCGATGCTCACCGAACGGTCGCTCAGGGCCATGGCAGCGGTCTTGAAGCCCAGAGCGTGCAGCTGTGCCATGCCGTGTTCCGGCCAGTCGGCGGGGGTGGTGCCGATCTGCGCCCAGGGCACCTGGAACACCGTACCCATGCTCACGCGCACCGCCCGGCGGCACAGCGGGTCGCAGCAGGAGGGCGTGATGAGCACCGCATCCATGTTCAATGCGGCAGCACTGCGGAAGATGGCACCCACATTGGTGGAATCCACGATGCCCTCCAGCACAGCCACCCGGCGGGCATCCCGGCATACCTGCTCTACTGTGCGGGGCGCGGGGCGGTGGAAGGCGCACAGCACGCCGCGGGTCAGTTCGTAGCCGGTCAGGCGGGCCAGCATCTCGCGGTCGGCCGTGTATACCGGGGCGTCCCCGCAGCGGGTCAGGATGTCCTGGGCCGGGCCGGTGATCTGTTTGCGTTCCATGAGCAGGGACAGCGGCTGGTAGCCGGCATCCAGCGCCCGCGCGATCACCTTGGGGCTCTCGGCAATAAAAACGCCCTTTTCCGGCTCCAGTCGATTGCGCAGCTGGGCCTGGGTCAGGCGGGCGTAGACGTCCAGCTCCGGCGCGGAAAAATCAGTGATCTCAATGATGTTGGGCATGGAAAAAGGCTCCTTTGTGTTTTTTCTTATTTTAGCACAAGATGCGCCGCAATGCAAAAAGCGGGCGGCTGCCCGACCGGGGAACCGTCCGCTTGTGTTTTGTCTGCCGGGAATCACTCCGAGCGCAGGGCCTTGACAGGGTCGCACTTGGAGGCGCTCTTGGCGGGGATCAGGCCGCCCAGAATGGTGAGCAGTGTGGCCAGTGCGATCAGCACCAGTGCAGCCTGCAGCGGCAGGGCTGCCGTGACCGAGGCACTGTCGGCAATGGAGTGGATGAGCATGTTGCCGGGGATCAGCAGAATCAGGCTCAGGCCCACGCCCATACAGCCGGAGCACAGACCGATGATGAAGGTCTCGGCGTTGAATACCTCCGAGATGTTGCGCTTGGACGCGCCGATGGCACGCAGGATGCCGATCTCCTTGCGGCGCTCCAGCACGCTGATATAGGTGATGACGCCGATCATGATGGAGGACACCACCAGCGAGATGGACACAAAGGCCACCAGCATGTTGCTGATCATGTTGATGATCTTGGTCACCGAGGTCATCAGGGTGCCCACCACATCGGTGTAGCGCACCACCTTGTCATCCTCGCCATTTGCCTCGGCGGAGGCATTGTAGGCGTCCAGTGCATCCACGATCAGGGCCTTGCAGTCAAAGTCCTTCGGGTAGATGGAAATGGTGCTGGGGTCATCGAGGTCGGCGTAGCCCAGGCTCTGCAGATTGCCGTCGTAGGTGGAGGACAGCATGGAGGACTTCATCAGTTCAGCCAGCTCTTCCTGCGTCATGTTCATGTGGATGGCATTCTGGAAGGCGCTGGCGTCGATCTTCAGGGCGTTTTCCATCTGGCTGCCCAGCTGGGCAATGTTCTTCTGGATGGCACTTTCCATCTGCTGGCTGATCCGGGTGCCCATCTGCTGCATGGCCGTATTCATGGCGGTGCTCAGCTGGCTCTGCAGGGCCTGGCTGATCTGGGCAGAGTAGCTTTCCATGACGGTCTGCATGGCGGCGGAGAACTGCTCCTGCAGGTTGGCACCGGCCAGCAGTTCACTCATGGAGCTGGCCAGCAGCTGCTGGAACTGCTCGGTCTGCATATAGGCGGAGAAGCTGATCTTGTCCAGATTCAGGATGCCGTTGCCCACCACATAGTCCTTGTAGCCGTTCAGGATCTTCTGCATCATATCCTGTAGTGCCTCCGGGGAGATGGACAGATCCATGTTCTCAAACACGCTGCTCATATCCATGTCCGGCTGCGGCAGGTCGCCCAGGTCCAGTGAGAAGTTGTCCGGATCCAGCAGGGAAGAGAGGTCGAAGGAACCGGAGCTCAGATCAAAGGCGCCGCTCAGGTCAAACTTCAGGGCGCTGGTGTCAAACTGGAAAGCGTTTTTCAGCGTATCGGTGTCCACCGAGAACATGGAGGACATATCGAAGGAAGTGCTGTTGTCGGCACCGAACTCCTCGCCGGTGAACACATTGATCTGGGGGTCGGCCATCTGCTGCTGCACGATGGCGCTGGATTTGGCCTGCTCGATGACGTGCAGGGTGAGGTCGTGGGTGTAGCCGATGCCGGAGGATAGCATGGCAGCAGAAGAATCCTCGGCGGGCTGCACCACGCCCACGATGGTCAGGTCGGTGCCGTTGGCCACCACCTGCTTCATATAGTCGGTGTCATCCGATTTATCGCGCCACAAGCTGTAGGTCTCGTCGTAGACATAGCGGTCGGAGCTGTTGATGAGCTTGAACTGCTTGCCTAGAAAATCGGAATAGGAATAGGTCTTGAAGTCATCCGGCACGTCTACGTTCTGGTTCTGGGCAAACTGCTGGATCATCTTGTCCAGCTCGGCGTTGTCCCGCATGCCCAGCGCGTACAGGGCGTAGTCGGTCACGCTGCCGGTGGCGTCCAGCACCAGCACGCATTCGTTGTAGGCTTCCGGCCAGCGGCCGGCCTTGACGTCGTACTGGGATGCATACAGCTCCGGGGTCTGGGGCAGTTCCGAGAACACACTGGTGTTCATCATGGAGGACATGATGTTGTTGGAAGAGGTCTCGGAGCTGATGCCCAGCGAGGACAGGGAGGAATCCGGGTTCACCTGCCGGATGCTGCCGTCGGGGTCCTGCCGGTAGATCTGGGGCGACACATTATAGGCATACTCCACGGCGGTGGCATTGTTGGCAACGGTGGTGTCGGTGGTCTCCAGATACTGCTTGAGGGACTTGAGGTCGTTGGTGGTGATGCCCGACACCATCTGCGAGAGCAGCTGGCGCACCGGCACCATGTCTTCTTCCTGAGTGGTGCTCTGGGAGCTGTCCGACGGAACGCGGGAAGAGAGCATGGAAGTAAAGTCCATGCCGCTGCTCATGATCTGCAGCGGGTACTCCGACAGGGTGGAGCGCTCCATGTCGTCAATGTAGTTGTTGACACCGGTGGACAGGGAGATGATCAGCGCAATGCCGATGATGCCGATGGAACCGGCAAAGGCAGTGAGCAGGGTGCGTGCTTTTTTGGTGCGCAGGTTGTTGAAGCTGAGGGTCAGCGAGGTGAGCACCGACATGGACGAGCGGCCCATGTTCTTGTGCACGGGGGCCGCAAGGGTCTGGGTGTCCGGCTCGTAGGGCATGGTGTCGGAGCGGATGACGCCGTCCTTCAGGGTCACGATGCGGGTGGCGTAGCGCTCGGCCAGCTCCGGGTTATGGGTGACCATGACCACCAGACGGTCCCGGGCCACCTCCTTGAGCAGCTCCATGACCTGGATGCTGGTTTCACTGTCCAGTGCACCGGTGGGCTCGTCGGCCAGCAGGATGTCGGGGTTGTTCACCAGTGCACGGGCAATGGCCACACGCTGCATCTGGCCGCCGGACATCTCGCTGGGATGCTTGTGCAGCTGGTTGCCCAGACCCACTTTCTCCAGTGCCTCGGTGGCGCGGCGGCGGCGCTCGGCCCCGGAAATGCCGGAGATGGTAAGGGCCAGCTCCACGTTGGCCAGCACGGTCTGGTGGGGGATAAGGTTGTAGCTCTGGAACACAAAGCCGATGGTGTGGTTGCGGTAGGAGTCCCAGTCGCGGTCGGTGTACTTTTTGGTGGAGATGCCGTTGATGATCAAATCGCCGCTGTCATACCGGTCCAGACCGCCGATAATGTTCAGCAGGGTAGTTTTGCCGGAGCCGCTGGGGCCGAGGATGGCGACGAATTCGTTATCACGCAGGTTCAGGCTGACATTGTTCAGCGCATTCTGCACGAGATCGCCGGTCTTGTACTGTTTGCAGATCTGTTTGATTTGTAGCATGTGTGTGCCTTTCTGGGGAAAAGGTTCCGGCCGGGGCCGGAGAGGTGAGGAACGGACAGCTGTGCCGCTGCGGGCCAAAAGGCGCGCAGACTGCACAGAAGAATCGAGATGATTTTAGCAAATCTATATGAAAAAACTGTGTATGGAAAAGAAAATGTTTCCGGAAGCGGAAGCAGAAATTCTCTGTTCTGGCCGGGTCAGAGAGGAAAAGTTTCCCAACCTGGCGGCAGGGGTTGCAATCCTGCGGCGTTCGTGTTATTGTAAGGGTACTGAAAAAAGCCGCGCAAACCATCCGGAACGATGAAAATACGGTGCGGCACGGGCAGCATGATTTGCAAAAACGTCGGAAAGCAAAACAACACGACGCAAAATCGAACAGAAAAACAGTCTGACACTTTTAGACACTTTTTCAGGGTTGAATGGTTCCTTCCTGCTCCATACAATAAAAAAGGAAAAACAAGGAAATGCACTAAAAACGTCGCAATGCCTTGTAGCAAGGAGGAATTTCTATGGAACGTACGTTTTCACCCATGGTCCGGCAGTTTTCTGCCATCGCCGGGTTGCAGCAGGCATATACGCTGGTTTACTCCCTTGACCCGGACGGCGAAACCGGCTGTCGCCTGACGCTTTGCCGTACCGGCAGCAGCCAGCGCATGGACAGCAAGTATATGGCCGTTGCACCGGAGTTTGGCTACCGTGTTTTGCAATATCTGTGTGAGAATGGCGTTCAGCCGGAGATCTGGCAGGACGTGGTGGCAGAGCTGGATGCGGCACAGCAGACCGAACAGGAAGGCGGCGCGTGGCGTGGACAATGAGCGGACGGCAGATGTGCTGCAGGTCGCCCTTGCAAGCTATGACCGCAAGGAGCTTCGGGTACAGAAAAACTATCTGGAAGAACAGAACCCAGTGCTGGCCTGTACCTGCTTTCTGAACGGACACAAACTGCTGCAGGAGCTGCAGCAGGGCCACAATTTTGACATCGTGGTGCTGTGCAGCCAGATGGAGGATATGAGCAGCATCGAGTTCATGATGGAACTGCGCAAGCTGGAGCACAAGCCGCTGCTGATGCTGTTCGACGAGGGCCGGCGCAAGAACAGCTCGGCACTGCGCATGGAGGACTCCGGCAGCTGTTGCTGCGTGGAGCGCATGGAGCTCAAGAACCTGCTGCGGGAGCTGTACCGGATGCCGGGCCAGCAGTGGCAGCGCACCGAGCAGCAGTGCCAGCAGCTGTACCACAGCTGGGGCATCCGCATCCCGGACATCAATTGCAGCTATCTGACCAGTGCGGTGGGCGTGGTCTACGGCACCTCGCAGAAGCTGGCCATCCGCAAGGAGATCCTGCAGGCAGTCAGTGAGCAGTATGGTGTTTCGGTCTCGGCTGTGGACAGCGGCATCCGGCGCATGATCGACCAGCTGGAAGCAAAACCGGCCGAGGGCTGGACGCAGTTCAAGGCTGAAAGCGGCTTTGAAGCGGAAAAGCCCACTACGGGCAAGCTGATCTATGCAATCAAACGGTATCTCATCCAGCAGAAGAGCAGGGAATAACGCACACAGTCTTGGAGGCGGTAGCAATGGAGCAGGCACAGCAGAATACAGCGCAGGAGCTGACGGCGCAGGCCATCCCGCAGCAGGCGGTGGAGGATGCCTGCTTCCATTCGCTGGGGCTGATCGGGCGCAACTGCGAGTATCTGGAGCAGCATCTGGCCCGCGTGGGGGCAGACGCCCAGTCCCTGCAGGCAGTCAGCGACATCAGCGCGGCCACGGCCAAGCTGGAACGGACCATCAACGAACTGCTGTCTGCGCTGGAATTTCTGCGTGCCGGGCAGCCGCCTAAGCTTTACCCGCTGGATCTGTGCGAGCTGCTGCAGCAGGTGGCGGCCCAGGCCGACATGGTGCGTGCGCAACTGGGAGTCACCCTGGAGCTGGACTACGGCGGCTGGACGACCTGCCGTGTGCTGGCTGACCGGGATGATGTGGAGCTGCTGTGTCTGCATCTGCTGTCCAACGCGCTGCGTGCCTGCCGCGAGGGCGGCACGGTGAGGATCCTGCTGCGCCGCAGCGAGACCATGTGGCAGCTGACTGTGCGGGACAATGGCTGCGGTCTGCCGGAGGGCAGCCAGGAAACCTGGCTGGAAAACCGGCGCAGCTTTCTGGGCGGGGCTCAGCTGGGGCTGCTGCTTTGCCGCGAGTGCTGCCGCCGCATGGGCTGGGGGCTGAGCGTGGAGTGTGCCCCGGAAAAGGGCACCCAGGCCGTGGTCACGGTGCCGCTGTACACGGACGATGGGCGGGCACCGGAGGTGGAGCTGCATGCCGGAGCCGACCTTGCGTCCGAGCAGCATCAGTACCAGCTGCGCGCCATGCTGGTGCGGGAGCTGCGCACCATGCCCGAGCGCGGCGACCCGGACGAATAAACCGAACAAAACCAAAAACCCGGAACTTCCTGTTCGACAGGAAGTTCCGGGTTTTGTTGTTTGTCTAGAGTTCCGGCACACAGGCTCAGTAGTGCAGACGGTCAGCGGTCAGGGCTTCCAGAACCGGCAGCATGGCAGCGGCCTCGGCCTTGGCGGCAGGCAGATCCATGTCGCGGTAGTTGCCGCACTCCACTTCGCTGGCACCGGGCACGGCACCCTCAAAGGCGGCCATAAAGCGGAAGGACTCCACGGTCAGCTCCAAAGCCTGCGCAGGGGTCAGGCCGCGGGTCAGCAGGTAAAAGCCGGTGCGGCAGCCCATGGGGCCCACATAGATCACACCATCCTGGAAGGCACTATTGCGTGCGTAGGTGGCAAACAGGTGCTCCAGCGTGTGGGCAGCGGCCGTGGACAGGTAATCACCCTGGTTGGGCTTTTTCATGCGGATGTCCCAAGTGAGCACGTCGCCGTCCTGACGGCTCAGGTACATGCCCCGGTCCAGCTTGGTATGGTCAACACAGAAGCTCGCAATGCGTTCCATTGTGTCGCCCTCTTTCTCAGGCCTGCAGGCGCTGCACGCTGCCGTGTGCGCAGTCCACAGCGATCATCAGGCCGTCACGGATGTGAGAGGTGGCACCCACGGCACCCACGACGGTGGGCTTGAGCAGAGCCTTGCCGGCAATGGCGGCATGGCTGTTCAGGCCGGGCTCCTCCACCACCAGAGCGGCGGCGTCGCGTACATAGTTCAGCATCTCGTTGCTGGTGGAAGGCACCACCAGCACCATGCCGGGCTTGAACTTGGCATGCACCTCGTCCAGGGTGCGGCACACGCAGGCCTTGCCAGTGGCGTTGGACACCTCGGCGTTCTCCGGGCCGACGCCCACACCGGTGGCCAGGCAGTTGCCCACCATGTGGATCTTGATCATGTTGGTGGTGCCGGAAATGCCCACGGGCACGCCGGCGGTCACCACGGCCAGCTCACCGTCGTGCAGGAAGCCGTTTTCCTTGGCCAGAGCGGTGGACATTTCGATCAGCTCGTCGGTGCTGTGCGCCAGAGGCATCATCAGGGAGGTGATGCCCCAGCTCAGGGACAGCTGACGCTGCACCTGCTCCTTCATGACGCAGGCGATGATGGGCTGCTGCGGGCGGTACTTGCTCAGCAGGCGGGCAGTGGTGCCGGACTCGGACACGGTGACGATGGCAGCGGCGTTCACGTCCTTGGCGGTCAGGCAGGCGGCGTGAGCGGTAGCGTCGGAAACGCTGATCTTGCCGGTGTTGGGCTCCATCAGACGGCCGCGCAGGTAGTGACCCTCCTGCTCGGTGCGCTCGGCGATGGCGGACATGGTCTTCAGTGCCTCCACGGGGTAAGCACCGGCAGCGGTCTCACCGGACAGCATGATGGCAGAGGTGCCGTCGTAGATGGCGTTTGCCACGTCCGAGATCTCAGCACGGGTGGGGCGGGGGTTCACCATCATGCTGTCCAGCATCTGGGTAGCGGTGACGATGGGCTTGCCGAAAGAGAAGGAGCGGTCGATGATGGTCTTCTGGATGCCGGGCAGCTCGGTAAAGTCGATCTCGACGCCCAGGTCACCGCGGGCCACCATGACGGCGTCGGCGGCAGCCAGGATGCTGTCGATGTTGTTCACACCCTCACGGTTCTCGATTTTAGCGATGATGCGGATGTTGGAGTCGTACTCGTTCAGCAGGTTGCGGATCTCGTACACATCCTGTGCGGTGCGCACAAAGGAAGCAGCGATGAAATCAAAGCCCTGCTCGATGCCGAAGATGATATCGTCCTTATCGCGCTGGCTCATATACGGCATGGACAGATGCACACCGGGCACGTTGACGCCCTTCTTGTTCTTGATCTTGCCGTTGTTCAGCACAGTGCAGACGATGTCGGTATCGTTCACGGTCTGGATCTGCAGTTTGATCAGGCCGTCATCCAGCATGATGGTGCCGCCGGGGGCCACATCCTGAGGCAGATCCTTGTAGGTGATGGAGCAGATCTCCTTGGTGCCCTCCACATCGCGGGTGGTCAGGGTGAAGGTCTGGCCGGCTTCCAGCATCTCGGTGCCGTTCTTGAAGTCCTTCAGGCGGATCTCAGGGCCTTTGGTGTCCAGCAGAGCAGCCACGGGCTTGCCCAGCTCCTCGCGCAGCATATTCTCGCTCCACGGCGCGTGAAAGCACGCGCGCTCTATCTCCGCCAGCGCCGCGAGATGGCGCTCCTGCATCACGACAATGTTCATCGGCTCAGGTTCTTGATGACCGCCTGCACGCCCTTGTCGATCTCGGCGGCAGACCGGCGGTAGGTGGCGAGATCGCCGCCGAACGGGTCGGAAATGTCCTCGGGCAGCAGCGTGAAAATCTTGTCCGCGCAGTCCGGGAACGCCGCGCACAGGTTGTCATACTGTGCGCCCGTCATGCAGACGAGATATTTCGCCTCGCGTGCAAGCTCGGGCGTCAGCATGCGCGAGCAGTGCGAGGTGATGTCTGCGCCAAGCTCAGCTGCGGCTGTGACCGCGTTCCCGCTCGCCGGAAGACCGTCCGAGGTGTACATCCCGGCGCTCAGCGCCGCAAGTCCGGTCTTTTCCTCGCCGCCCAGCGCGCGGAAGAACCCTTCCGCCATCGGGGAACGGCAGGTGTTGCCCGTGCAGATAAAAACGATCTTATCCATATTACTTACCTTCTAAATGTTTGTCCGTTGTTATTTCGCGTCGTACCAGCTCATGCCGCTTTTGGCTTCCGCCACGAGCGGCGCGTTCATCTGAAAGGCGTTCTCCATCTCCTCGGTGAGGATGCGCGCGGCGATGTCCTTCTCCTTGAGCGGCGCCTCGATAATCAGCTCGTCGTGTACCTGCAAGATCAGGCGGCTTTCCAGCCCTTCGCGCCTCAGGCGGTCGCGCACACGCACCATCGCGATCTTGATGATGTCCGCAGCCGTGCCCTGAATGGGCGTGTTCATCGCGATCCGCTCGGCGGCCGAGCGGACGTTGAAGTTTTTGCTGTTGATATCAGGCAGCGCACGGCGGCGGCCGAACAGCGTCGTTACATAGCCCTGCTCGCGGGCCGTCTCCTTGATGGTTTCCATATAGTTCTCCACGCCCGGATAGCTGTCCAGATACGAGCGGATGAAGGCCGCAGCCTCCTTGCGGCTCACGCCGATGTCCTGCGCGAGCGAGAAATCCGAAATGCCGTAGACGATGCCGAAGTTGACCGCCTTGCAGGACGAGCGCATCGTGCTCGTGATCTCTTCGATCGGCAGATGATAGACCTTGGACGCGGTCGCGGCATGAATGTCCTGTCCCGTGCGGAACGCGCCGATCATGTGCTTGTCGCCCGAGATATGCGCGAGCACGCGCAGCTCGATCTGCGAATAGTCGGCGTCGATGAGGATATGCTCCTTGTCCGGTGCGACGAACATGCGGCGCAGCTCTCGTCCGAGCTCGGTGCGCACCGGGATGTTCTGCAGATTCGGGTCGGTCGAGGACAGGCGGCCGGTCGCCGTGACCATCTGCTGAAAATGCGTGTGGATGCGGTTGTCCTTCGGGTCCGCAACGGCAAGCAGACCGTCCACATAAGTGCTCTTGAGCTTGGTCAGGCGGCGGTATTCCAGAATGTGTGCGATGATGGGATGGTCGTTGCGCAGGCGCTCGAGCACCTCTGCGCTCGTCGAATAGCCGGTCTTGGTCTTTTTCGGAGCAGGCAGGCCGAGCCGCTCGAACAGGATTTCACCCAGCTGACGGGTGCTGTTCAGGTTGAACTCCGCGCCGGCATCCAGATAGATCTGCTCCACAAGGTCGCGGATGCGCGTTTCCAGACGTTCGCCGAACGTGCGCAGCGCATCGGGCGCGACAGCGCAGCCTGCGTTCTCCATCTCTGCGAGCACCCGCTCGAGCGGCAGCTCGATTTCGTAATACAGCCGGCGCATGCCGAGCTGCTCGATCTT
>ERZ840371.4350-NODE-4350-length-10715-cov-6.235741_pt1 | contig 10715 bp, 6 predicted proteins | sample MGYA00519937_ERZ840371 | MGnify/ENA primary metagenome ERZ840371 (study PRJEB31850, sample SAMEA3708873) | human gut metagenome | biome: human gut; feature: human-associated habitat; material: faeces | place: China | collected 2014 ... | reverse complement strand
TCTTGCAGAAAACATGGATCAGCTCGATGGCCGGGGCGCCCGTGCCTTCGGCGAAGTACCAGCAGTTGGTGTCCACGACGTCGACCCCGGCGATGATGGCCGAAAGCACCGAAGCCAGTCCGTAGCCCGGCGTGCAGTGGGTATGGAAATCGACGGGAATCGAAAGGTTCTTCTTCAGCAGGCGCACCAGCGTGGCGACGCGGCGCGGCGGAATCAGCCCCGACATGTCCTTGATGGTGATCATGTCGGCGCCCAGTGCGGCCATCTGGCGGGCCTTGTCGAGGAAATAGGCGTCGGTGAAGACCGGCTTGGGGGCCGATTTGCCCGTCAGCCTGGCCCAGAAACCCGGTTCGGGGTATTTCGGGTCCACGGTGTAGCAAACCGCACAGTCGGCGATGCCGCCGTACTGCTTGACGTATTTGACGGTCGATTTCACGTTGTCGACGTCGTTCAGGGCGTCGAAGATCCGCATGATGCCCAAACCGCTCCGGATCGAGTTGCGGCAGAAGCCGTCGATGATTTCGTCCGTATAGGGCGAGTAGCCGAACAGGTTGCGGCCGCGCGAAAGGGCCGTGAGTTTCGAGACATCGCCCACTGCCTTGTGGATGGTTTCGAGGCGCGTCCACGGATTCTCGTTGAGATAACGCATCACCGAGTCGGGAACGGCGCCGCCCCACACCTCCATCGCATAGAAATTGGCATCTTTGTAGAACGGCAGGCAGCGGTCGATCTGCTCCTGGTTCATACGCGTCGCGAAGGACGACTGCTGGCCGTCACGCAACGTAAGGTCTCTGATTTTGAGATTTCTCGCCATTTTGTAATATCATTTAAGGGTTCTTTGGCACGAATCCATTGTTATTCGAATAACAAAGGTAATAAACCCTCACGAATATGCAACTTTTTTCCGGGGAATTTTCAGGAAAAACGCCCCGGCCGCTTTCTTTCCGTAAAAAAGACGGGAAACAGAACGATCATCCGCCCGATCTGCCGCCGGGCTGGAACAGTTCCCGGTCGGGAAGCCCGTCGAGGTATCTGCGTTTGAAGACATTGACGCAGAAGACAAACATCGCCAGCATCAGCGGCCCGAAGATGACGCCCATAAAGCCGAAGAGCGACAGACCGATGAAGACCCCGAAAATGGTGATGAGCGGGTGCACGTCGGCCATCTTCTTCTGCATGACCATCCGCACGAGGTTGTCCACCTGCGTGACGACCAGCGTGCCGTACATCACCAGCCCGACGCCCTGCCCCCAGTTGCCGTCGAGGCTCATGTAGGCCGCCAGCGGAAGCCACACGAGGGCCGTGCCGACGATGGGCAGAATCGTGGCGAAGCAGGTCAGCACGCCCCAGAAAAGCGGCTCGGGAACGCCGAAGGCCAGGTAACCGACATAGGCCACCACGCCCTGCGAGACGGCCAGCAGCGGAATGACGATGGCGTTCGAGCGCACGATCATGTGGATTTCGCGCATCACGCTGCGCGCCGCGCGGCGGTCGAACGGCAGGATTTCGCGGCAGTAGGTCTCCATGCGCAGGCCCCCGATCAGCATGAAATAGAGCACGAAGAGCAGCACGACGAGGTTGACGGCGAAATTCACGATGCCGCCCACGAGCCACTGCCCCGCCCTGGGAAGGTAACCCAGCACCGATTGCAGGTTGCTCTCGGACCAGAGGTCGTAGCCGGTTTTCTGCTGGATGAGTCCGGCGACGTGCCGGACGGGCGTGATGACCGACTGCGGATCGAGGGCCACGCCCTGGATTTTGTCGACGACCATCCAGACGATCAGGCTGATCGGAACGAGGAAGAAGAAGATCGCCTCGCCGAGCAGCAGCGACGCCGCAAGGCTCCGCCGCCACCGCCGCCGTTCGCTCAAGAACCACATCTGACGCCGCAGCAGCACGTAGATCGTCACGGCCCCCAGCAAGCCGCCCAGAAACGGCGTCAGCTCGGCGAAGATCGTGAGACCCAGCCCCGCGATAAGCACGAAAAGCGAATAACGCCAGTATTTTTCACGCACCGAAAGCATACCCCGGCCCCGCGCAAGGAACGTGCCGCAGGCTTCCGGACCGGGAGGCCGGAATGTTGAAATATCGTCGACTGAAAATTTGCGCTATTCTATTGCGGCTCACAAATATTTGATATATATTTGCGCCATGGAAAGAATGGCCGAAATCGTCTGCACAGACACCCCGGAAATGAGTTCCCACGATTGGCGAAAAGCTCTTTCAGAACACACATACGACTGACGAGGGATGTTCCTGCAACAGGAATGTCCCTCGCCGTTTTCTCAAAACGGCCGAATCCGGAAACCGAAACGCCGCAAAAAAGAAAACAAACGATCCATCTACAACGAAACCCCAAAAAAATCCCTTATTCACAAAAACCAATCGTTTATGAAGAAACTTTTCCTTCTCATGCTCTCGGTCTTCGCATTTTGCGCAGCCGATGCGCAGGTGACGACTTCGGGAATGAACGGCACGGTGACCGACGCCGCCGGACAGCCGCTCGCCGGCGCCACGGTCATCGCCGTGCACACCCCTTCGGGCACGCAGTACGGCGCTGTCACCGATAAGAACGGCGGCTACAACCTGCAAGGACTGCGCACGGGAGGTCCCTACACGGTGACCTTCTCGTTCGTGGGCTGCCAGAGCGTCGAATTCCCGGGACTGATGCTGTCGCTGGGCCAGACCCTCAAGCGCGACGCATTCCTCAAAGACAGTCAGGAGCTCGAAGCCGTGGTCATCACGGCCGACGGCAAGAACAGTTCGATGAACGTCAACCGCGCAGGGGCGGTCACCAGCATCTCCAACGAGCAGATCGAACTGATGCCTACGGTCAACCGCAGCATGAACGACATCATGCGCCTCACGCCGCAGGCCTCGTCGACCACCTCGGGACTGGCCATCGGCGGCGGCAACTACCGCCAGTCGTACGTGACGGTCGACGGCGCGGCGTTCAACAACATGTTCGGCATCGGCGGCAACCTGCCCGCAGGCGGTTCGCCCATTTCGCTCGACGCGCTGGAGCAGGTGTCGGTGTCGATAACCCCCTTCGACGTGCGTCAGAGCGGATTCACGGGCGGAGCGATCAACGCCGTCACCAAGTCGGGAACCAACGACCTGAAGGTCTCGGCCTACCTCTACTCCAAGAGCGACCAGCTCCAGGGCGACAAATACGACGGCGGCAAACTGTCGCTGAGCGAGATGCGGAACAACACGCTCGGATTCAGCGTCGGCGCCCCGATCGTCAGGAACAAGCTCTTCGTGTTCGCCAACTTCGAGCGCGAGTGGAACACCACGCCGGGCAACTCCCGGCTGGCCCGCACGAGCGAAAGCCAGGATTTCGGCAAAGCCCTGCAATACAACCGCCCGACGACCGCGAAACTCGACGAGATGAGCCGGTTCCTGATCGACAACTACGGCTACAACCCCGGCGCCTACCAGAACTATTCGGTGAAGACGCCCGGCTACAAGCTCATGGCACGCGTGGACTGGAACATCAACCGCAACCACGCGCTGAACGTGCGGTTCAGCCGGACGCAGAACAAGTATTCGTCGGCCCCGTCGTCGTCGATCTCGCCGCTCAACGCCGGCAAAGTGTACGACAAGGACGTTTACGGCCGCACCTCGGTCTACGCCATGTATTTCGGAAATTCGCGCTACTATCAGGAGCAGAACTTCACGTCGGTGGCCGCCGAACTCAACTCCCGCTTCATGGACAGCCGCCTGACGAACACGCTGCGCTACACCTATTCGCACCAGTACGAGCCGCGCAGCTACGACGGCGGCATCTTCCCGACGGTGGACATTCTGGAGCCTGCCGAGAACGGCGCGAGCGCCCTGTACGCCTCGTTCGGACTCGATCCCTTCACCGAAGGCAACCTGCGCGAAGTGTCGACGCACATCCTAACCGACGAGATCGGCTACACGCTGGGCAAGCACCGGCTGGTGGCCGGTTTGCAGTTCGAGCACAACCTGACCACGAACGGCTACTTGCAGGGCGGCGCGGGATACTACGTCTACGAAAGCTGGGACGACTTCAAGAACGACAAGGCCCCGCTGGCGTTCCGCATCGCACACGGCAACAACGACGACCTTTCGCAGGCGTTCCCCCAGTTCTCCCACATGCAGTACTCGGTCTACCTGCAGGACGAGATCAACGTAAGCGATCGTTTCAAGGCGACGGTCGGAGTGCGTTTCGAGGTTCCGGTCTATCCGTCGATCTCGGGCAACGAAAATAAGGACTTTACGGAGATCTTCGCGGAACACGGCGGCTACAAGACCTCGGACATGCCCAAGGCGCGTCTGTCGGTGGCTCCCCGCGTGGGCTTCAACTGGGACATGACCGGCGAGCGCAAGTATATCCTCCGCGGAGGTACGGGCGTGTTCAACGGCCGCCTGCCGTTCGTATGGCTCGTATCGGTGGCCGGAAACAGCAACACCATCCAGAACGGACTGACGCTTTACAGAAACGAAAAGGGCGACAACATGCCCAAATTCCACACCAATGTTAAAGACATGCTGGAAGACGTGTACAAGGGAACCTACAAGGGACATGACCTGGCGGCCAACACGCAGCCGACCATTCTGGACAAGAACCTCAAAATGCCTTCGACGTGGAAAAGCTCGCTGGCGCTGGACCTGAAACTTCCGGGCGACGTCAACCTCAATATCGAGGGGATCTACAACAAGGACTTCAACTCGGTGACCGTCACCAAACTCGGCATGGTCGAGAAAGAGGGCGGCATCCGGCTCCCGGGCGAACCCGAGGCGCGCACCTATTGGGAAAGCGGCAATATCAGGAATAAGGACGGCGAGACCGTCAATCCCTACCTGATCAACAACACCGACGACGTGGACGGCTACTACGCTTCGGTCTCGGCGCAGGTGTCGAAAACCTGGGGCTTCGGTCTCTCGCTGACGGCGGCCTACACCTATTCGAGCGCCAAGAACGTGATCGACGGCATCGGCGATCAGGTGACCTCGGCATTCAGCACCAACACGTTCAACAAGAACGGTTCGAACGTGCCCGAACTGGGTTACGCATCCTACGTGTCGCCCCACCGCATCCTGCTCAACGTCGGCTACCGCCTCGCGCACAAGAGCGGCGCGTCGAACTTCGGGCTTTACTACGAGGCGTTCCGCCAGGGATATATCGGTTCGTACTCCTATTCGCGCTACTCCTACACGATGTACGTGCAGAGCGGCAAGTATCAGAATCCCGTGACGAATGACCGCGGCGCGGTGAACCTGATCTACATTCCGACCCGCGAGGAACTCGACGGCATGCCGTTCACGTCGGACGAGAACAGGGAGGAATACTGGAAATTCATCCGGAACGACGACTATCTCTCGAAGCACACCGGCGAATACTCGAAGCGCGGCGGCGCCGTGATGCCCTGGCAGCACATGCTGAACTTCCGCTTCTCGCAGGACTTCTACGTCAACGTCAAAGGCCGGCGCAACACGATTTCGTTGGGACTCGATGTCAACAACATCGCCAACATGCTCAACCGCGACTGGGGCAACGTCAAACGGATCAGCACGACCAACATCCTGAAATACGAGAACGGCGCCTACACGTTCAACAAACCCACATGGTCGAAGTACGCCGGCACGATTTCGACCTGGTCGGCGATGTTCAGCATCCGCTACACCTTCAACTGATCTCCCGGAAGAGGCTCAAAAAGGAAGAGACCGGTTTGCGCCGGTCTCTTCCTTTTGTTTATATGCAGTCCGATTGCAACAACCGCCGGCGCAGGGCGTCGCACGCCGCGTCGGGATCGCGGTGATCGAAGACGAAGCCGTGAATGCCCAGAGCGGCGGCCGCCTCGATGTTCATCTCCCGGTCGTCGATGAAAAGCGTCTCGGAGGGGGTCAGGCCATAGCGTTCGAGCAGAATCTCGTAGATGCGCGGCTCGGGTTTCACGGTGTGCTCCTCGCAGGAGACCACCTCGCCGTCGAAAAGCCCGTAGACGGGGAAGCGGCGCAGGAAGTCGATGAACTCGCGCGACATGTTCGAAAGCACGTAGAGCCGGTAGCCCGCCGCTTTCAGGTCCCCGACGAGCCGTTCGGTCGGCTTCACGGGTTCCTGCAGGTCGACGGCCAGCCGAAGGACGGCGGCACAGGTCTCCACGGGACGGCCGGTCATCCCGCTGATGGTGGCGGTCACCTCTTCGAGCGTCGACGTGCCGCGGTCGTACTCCTCCCAGAAGAGCGGCATGCGCGGGGCGCGGAGAAAACTGAAAAATTCGAGCAGTTCGGGGGTGCACTTGCTTTTATCACGGGCGAAAAGGACTCCGCCAAGGTCAAAAACGATGTTTTTCATAGGGACAAAGATACTAAAAAGTCGAATGGGGCGCAACACAAAATCGCGTGCAACTCCGTAAAACCTTCCGACTGGTAAAAGGATCGTTACGACCCCAAAGATACGAAAAATTTTGTTGGTGCAGGATTTGCAGGGTGTCCGGAAAACAATCAAGCCTATGAATCACGGTATAAGCATCCTTTTCCGCGCCATTCCGCTCGCAATGGCCGCCTTCTGCTTCGCTTACGGAGCCTATATTTTCGCGGCCGGAACCGACGCGGCTCGTCTGACGGCAGGTCCCGTCGTCTTCTACCTCGGGTCCATCTGCATCGCGCTCTACTGCACCGCCGCAACGATCATCCGCCAGATCATCGGGACCTACACGGCGGCGGCGAAGTACCTCTTCCCGGCGATCGGCTACACGTTCGCCGTGCTGACGCTCATCAGCGGCGCATTCATCATCGCCTCGCACTGGCCCGGGGCGCTGGTCACCGGACACGTCGTCTGCGGACTGGGGCTGATCACGGCCTGCGTGGCCACGGCGGCGACCTCGTCGACACGCTTCAGCCTGATTCCCAAAAACTCCGCCGACGACTCCTTCTCGGTCAACCCGGCCGGATTCACCCGCGCCGAGTCGTCGCTGCTGATCTTCATCGTCTCGGCAATCGCCGCCATCGCCTGGGGCTGGTGCATCCTGCTCTATGTGCGCGGAACGCTTCCGGCACACATCGTCGCCGGGAGCGTGATGTTCGGAATCGCCTGCGTCTGCACGTCGCTCATCGCGCTGGTCGCCAGCATCGCCCGCCAGGCCCGCGGCAGCTACACGATGGCCGAGAAAGGCAAATGGACGGGACTCGTGCTGACGATGGGTTCGCTGGCATTCGTACTGGGGCTGATACTGATTTTCGCCTATTGGGACCATCCGATCAACTTCGTGGGATTCGTGCTGATCGGTCTGGCGCTGATCTGCTGGAGCATTTCGAGCAAGGTGATTCTGCTGGCGAAAATCTGGCACGCCGACTTCCCGCTGGCCAACCGCATTCCGATCATCCCCGTGCTGACGGCGCTGGCATGCCTGTTCCTCGCGGCGTTTCTCTACGAGGAGGCCGCATTCCAGGCCAAATTCTTCGTCCCGGCGCGTGTGCTGTCGGGATTCGGCGCCATCTGTTTCACGCTCTACTCCATCGTCTCGATCCTCGAAAGCGGAACGTCGAAAAAATAAAAGGACAAAAGACTTTATTCGATTTTGGAGACGCAGATTTGTGCTTAAACGAAGCGGGGCACGGATGGGTAGTATCGGAATACGTCCCATTCGTGCCCTGCGAGCGCAAGTGCGAAGATGCCCTATAAAATCAGAATAAATGGAAGGCGACCGTAAGCCCCGCCATCACGATCGCGACCATCGACATCAGTTTGATGAGAATGTTGAGCGACGGACCCGACGTATCCTTGAAGGGATCGCCGACCGTATCGCCCACGACCGTGGCCCGGTGGCAGTCGGAACCCTTGCCGCCGAAGTGCCCCTCCTCGACCATCTTCTTGGCGTTGTCCCAGGCGCCCCCGGCATTGGCCATGAAGACCGCCAGCACGAAGCCGGAACTCAATCCGCCGACCAGAAGGCCCATTACGCCCGCCACCCCGAAGACCAGTCCGACAACGACCGGAGCGGCGATGGCCAGCAGGCTCGGAAACAGCATCTCACGCTGCGCACCGCGGGTCGAAATGGCGACGCAGCGCGCGTAGTCGGGCGTTCCATCGCCCGTGAGGATGCCCTTGATCTCGCGGAACTGGCGGCGCACCTCCTCGACCATGCTCTGCGCGGCGCGGCCCACGGCGTTCATCGTCAGCCCGCAGAAGAGGAACGACATCATCGCGCCGATGAAGACGCCGATCAGCACCGTGGGGTTCATCAGCGACACGCGGTAATATTCCATGAAATCGAGAATCGAGGCGTCCTGCACGAAGCGCATCGTCCCGTCGGACATTTCGAGCATCGTCACCCCGTTGTGGATCAGACCGATGCGGATCTCCTCGATATAGGAGGCCAGCAGCGCGAGGGCCGTCAGGGCCGCCGATCCGATGGCGAAGCCCTTGCCCGTGGCGGCCGTGGTGTTGCCCAGCGCGTCGAGCGCGTCGGTGCGTTTGCGGACCTCGGGGCCGAGGCCGCTCATCTCGGCATTGCCGCCCGCATTGTCGGCGATAGGGCCGTAGGCGTCCGTGGCCAGCGTGATGCCCAGCGTCGAGAGCATGCCCACGGCCGCGATGCCGATGCCGTAGAGACCCATCGACATGTTCTGCGGAGCCATCATGTTCTCGATGTCGAAGCCGATGGCGCAGAGGTAGGCAAGGATGATCGCCACGCCGATCGTCACGACGGGGATGGCCGTGGAGATCATTCCCGAGCCGATGCCGGCGATGATGACCGTCGCAGGGCCTGTCTGGGCGCTCCCGGCGATCTTCTGCGTCGGTTTATAAGAATGGGAGGTGAAGTATTCCGTGGCCTGCCCGATGACAATGCCCGCCACGAGGCCCGTGATGACCGAGAACGAGAGTCCGACCCAGTTCTCGACGCCCAGCAGGCAGAGGATGCCGAACGTGGCGGCGGCGATCAGCAGCGAGCTGAAATTGACGCCCACGCCCAGCGAACGGAGCAGTTCGCGCATCGTGGCCCCCTCCTTCGTGCGCACGAGGAAGATGCCGAGGATCGAGAGCAGGATGCCCACCGCGGCGATCAGCATCGGGGCCATCACGGCCTTGATCTGCAACGCCTCGGAACCGGCCGAGGAGAAGGCCGCGGCGCCCAGCGCCGCCGTGGCGAGGATCGAACCGCAGTAGCTCTCGTAAAGGTCGGCGCCCATGCCGGCCACGTCGCCCACGTTGTCGCCCACGTTGTCGGCGATGGTCGCGGGATTGCGCGGATCGTCCTCGGGGATGCCCGCTTCGACCTTGCCCACCAGGTCGGCGCCCACGTCGGCCGCCTTGGTGTAGATGCCGCCGCCGACACGCGCGAACAGAGCCTGCGTCGAGGCGCCCATGCCGAAGGTCAGCATCGTGGTGGTGATGATGACCAGTTTCTGCGCGCCGGAGGCGTCGACGAAGCAGTTCAGGACGATATACCAGAGCGAAATATCGAGCAGCCCCAGCCCCACGACGACCAGCCCCATCACGGCTCCGCTGCGGAACGCCACACGCAGCCCGCGGTCGAGTGACTGTTGCGCCGCATGTGCCGTCCGCGCCGAGGCATAGGTGGCGGTCTTCATGCCGAAGAAACCCGCCAGTCCCGAAAAGAACCCGCCCGTGAGGAAAGCGAAGGGAACCCACGGGTTCTGCACGCCGGCGACGTAGGCCAGATAGGCGAAAAAAAGCGCCAGCACGACGAAGACGACCGTGACGACCTTGTACTGCTGACGCAGATAGGCCATTGCGCCCGCACGGACATGGCCGGCGATCTCGCGCATTCGCTCCGTGCCTTCGCTCTGACGTTTCATCTTCCGATAAAACGCATAGGCGAAACCGAGCGCGACGACCGACGCCGCGGGCACGAGCCAGAAAATCGAAGGAATGTTCATTTTTCAGTTGTTTTTTGTTGACACTGAATCAAAGATAACATTTTTTTCGATCCGTTGTCCCCCGAAACTGCTGAAAAACGAACATCCTCCCCATTTTTTTTAACAACACCTCGCCGGAGCCGGTTATTTTTTAGTAATTTCCTTGCTGTGGGCGATCGATTGCAGGGCGAGGTATTGCTCGCCGTAGTTGAGCATGTTCTCCATCTCGGTACGGAACATGTCGAGATGTTCCTCCTCCTCTTTGGCGAGATCCTGGAAAAGCTTGTGCGTGATCTGGTCGTCCTCGGCAGCACACAGACGCGCCCACTCGTTGTAGGAATCGACCGTGCGCTGTTCGAGCGTCATTGAGAACTCCAACGCCTCCTTGACGTCGCGGATCTTGCGCGGCTCGAACGAGGGCATCATCTCGACCTCGCCTTGCAGGAAGAGGATGCGGTCGGCGATCTTGTCGGTGTGGAACATCTCCGTGATCGAGGTCTGCTTCATCATTTTCGAGAAATACTCGTAGCCGTCGTCCTCGAAATGGACGTGGAAATAGAGATACTGCAACGTGGTGGCGATCTCCTTGCCGATGGCCTGATTCAGGCGGTCGATACTCTTCTGATACTTGTTTTCGGTAGCCATAATGGAAATGAATTAAAGGATTTATGCACACCCCTCCTCCGCAAACGATGTACCACACTCCAAGATCGCGCACCGAAATTCGGAGCCGGAACCGCCGGCTCCGCACAAAAGAGACGGAGCCGCATCCCGCAGGATACGGCCCCGACATGATCATGCAACGGGGCTACCGCCATTCGAACGCCCCGCGGCAGAGGGCCGCGCCGGCATCGCTGCGAATC
>ERZ840371.4348-NODE-4348-length-10722-cov-3.150089_pt1 | contig 10722 bp, 10 predicted proteins | sample MGYA00519937_ERZ840371 | MGnify/ENA primary metagenome ERZ840371 (study PRJEB31850, sample SAMEA3708873) | human gut metagenome | biome: human gut; feature: human-associated habitat; material: faeces | place: China | collected 2014 ... | reverse complement strand
GCATTCTGCACGCTTTTCCAGAAAATCGGAAGGTTATTGGTATAAATGCTGATGCGGATCACAACCCCATGATCCTTTTTCACCCGCTCATTCAGATACCAGTTTACAGCCGTGGTCTTCCCATAGCCCATAGGAGCTACCACCGTTGTCAGGGTACACCGGGAGATCGGCCGCAGCTTCTCCTGCAAACGCTCTGATATGTAAATGGTGTTCAGATCATTTTTCTTTCTTGGCATTTTCATTTCCCTCCCCCGGTCTTTCTATATCCATTTTACCATATAATATAGGTTTGGGGAAGAATATTGTTTATTCACCAGCAGAACAAATGTTCTTTATTATATCTATACTTTTTATAAAATGCATGGTATACTTTTTATAAATTTTAATTTATGAAGAAAAATAGATACACCTGCAACTGTCGAGTAATTCTCGACTGTTCAAAATGATATGAAAAATTTTAAGCAACTAAGGAGCATTTCATGGATCATTTTAAATTAGTATCTGAATATAAACCCACCGGTGACCAGCCTCAGGCCATCGAGCAGCTGGTAAAGGGCTTTAAAGAGGGAAATCAGTTTGAGACACTGCTGGGCGTAACCGGATCCGGTAAGACGTTTACGATGGCGAATGTGATCCAGCAGCTCAATAAGCCGACGCTGGTGATCGCTCACAATAAGACGCTGGCGGCGCAGCTTTATTCGGAGATGAAAGAGTTTTTCCCGAACAATGCGGTGGAGTACTTTGTCTCCTATTATGATTACTATCAGCCGGAGGCGTATGTGCCGTCTACGGATACCTATATTGAGAAGGATTCCGCGATCAACGATGAGATCGATAAGCTGCGCCACTCTGCGACGGCGGCACTGTCGGAGCGGAATGATGTGATTATCGTGGCCTCCGTGTCCTGTATTTACGGCTTAGGAAGCCCGATCGATTATAAGAACATGGTGATCTCCCTGCGCCCGGGAATGGAGAAGGACAGGGATGAGGTGATCCATAAGCTGATCGATATCCAGTACACGAGAAATGAGATGGATTTCAAGCGCGGAAGCTTCCGGGTAAGAGGTGATGTGCTGGAAGTATTTCCGGCTTATTCTGGAAGCGAGGCGTACCGGATTGAGTTCTTCGGGGACGAGGTGGACAGGATCATGGAGATCGAGGCGCTGACCGGAGAGGTGAAAGCGCAGCTGGAACATGTGGCGATCTTCCCGGCGTCCCACTATGTTGTACCGAAAGAAAAGATGATGCGGGCAACGGAAAATATCCTTGCGGAAATGAAAGAACAGGTAACCTTTTTTAAGAGTGAGGACAAGCTTCTGGAGGCACAGAGAATCGCGGAACGGACAAATTTTGATGTGGAGATGATGAGAGAGACAGGCTTCTGTTCGGGAATCGAGAACTATTCCCGTCATCTTGTGGGATCTGCACCGGGACAGCCGCCGTGTACGCTGCTCGACTATTTCCCTGATGATTTCCTGATTATCGTGGACGAGTCCCATATCACGCTTCCGCAGGTCCGCGGCATGTATTTCGGTGACCGGTCGAGAAAGAAGACACTGGTGGATTATGGATTCCGCCTGCCGTCTGCCCTGGATAACCGCCCATTGAATTTTGAGGAGTTTGAGACCCATATCAATCAGATGATGTTCGTGTCCGCAACCCCGTCCACTTACGAGGCGGACCATGAACTTCTCCGCGCGGAGCAGATCATCCGTCCGACAGGACTTCTTGATCCGGAGATCTCCGTGCGGCCAGTGGAGGGACAGATCGATGATCTTGTGGGCGAGATCAATAAAGAAGTAGAAAAACACAACAAGGTCCTGATCACAACGCTTACAAAGCGTATGGCGGAAGACCTTACGGATTATATCAGGGAAGCCGGGATCCGCGTAAAATATCTGCACTCGGATATCGACACATTGGAGCGCGCGGAGATCATCCGTGATATGCGTCTGGATGTCTTTGATGTTCTTGTGGGAATCAACCTCCTAAGAGAGGGACTCGATATCCCGGAGATCACGCTTGTGGCGATCCTGGATGCGGATAAGGAAGGATTCCTCCGTTCGGAGACATCCCTGATCCAGACGATCGGACGTGCCGCGCGAAACGCCGAAGGCCATGTGATCATGTATGCGGATTCCATTACCGATTCCATGCGGGCCGCCATCGACGAGACGAACCGCCGACGTGAGATCCAGCAGAGGTACAATGAGGAGCATGGAATCACTCCGCAGACCATCAAGAAAGCAGTCCGTGACCTGATCGCAATCTCCAGGGCTGCCAGTGCCGGAGAAGAAGAGTTCAGGAAAGATCCGGAATCCATGGACGCAAGGGAACTGGAGAAGCTTGCAAAGGAACTCACAAAGAAGATGCGCCAGGCGGCAGCAGAACTGAATTTCGAAGAGGCAGCAAAGCTGCGTGACCGGATGAAGGAAGTGAAGCAGATGCTGCTGGAGCTGGAGAAAAATTAAGATAATTGGTAACTTCTGTCCGTACCAGGCGGACGAATGTGCCAGGATACACTTATTGACAATTATTCTCAACAAGAATACAATATTTCCAGATGACAGAGTCGGTTCTGTCAATTATGATAGTGAAGGATGGACACAGGATGAAACTATATGAAGGAAATATTGGCGCGACGTATCTGGTCAAGTCAGTCCATGTGGATGAGGCAATTAACCGGCGTTTAGAGGCGCTGGGGGTAAATGAGAATACGCCTCTTCTTGTGATGAATAAGAAAAACAGCGGAACCATGATCATCAAAGTCCGTGGAACCCGCCTTGCACTGGGAAGAAGAATTACCGGTGGAATTGAGGTAAAAGAGGAGGCGGCATCATGAGCACGGGGGAGAGACCAATTACTGTCTGCTTTGTAGGAAATCCGAACTGTGGAAAGACTACGCTGTTCAATGCATTTACGGGAGCAAAATTAAAGGTCGCAAACTGGCCCGGCGTTACAGTCGAGCGGATGGAAGGAGAGACGAGCTATAAAGGGCGGAAAATCCGTGTGATCGATACGCCTGGAATCTACAGTCTTACTTCATATACAATGGAGGAACTCGTCACAAGAAGGTGCATTGAAGAAGATGGCGTGGACGTAATTGTCAACGTTGTAGATGCATCATCTCTGGAGCGGAATCTTTATCTGACGATGCAGCTTTTAGAATTAAAGAAACCAGTTATTCTGGCTCTCAATATGATGGATATCATTGAAGAGCGTGGAATGGAGATTGACCTTCACAGACTTCCTGAGATGCTTGGCGGGATCCCTGTGGTTCCGGTCTCCGCGAGAAAGCGCACAGGACTTGACGTGCTGATGCACGCTGTGGTACATCATTATGAGGAAGGTCCCCAGGGCGTGATCGTCCGCTATGACAGGGAGATCGAGGACCGGATCCAGCGGGTAGAAGACCTTCTGCGGAAGAAGTATCCGGATCTCACAAATCTGCGCTGGCATGCGATCAAGATGCTCGAATATGACAAGGAAGTCCTGAAGGACCATCCGGTCGAACTGGAACAGATCGTGCCGAGAAGCTTCGAAAAAGAGATTATCAATGAAAAATACGATTACGTGGAATCGGTAATCAAGGAATGTCTGTTTAATAAAGAAGAAAAATCACATATGACAGATCAGGTGGATAAGATCCTGACTCATCCGATCCTGGGAATTCCAGCGTTCTTTGGAATTATGGCATTAGTCTTTTTCCTGACATTCACAGTCGGGGATTTTCTGAAAGGATACTTTGAGCAGGGACTGGAACTGCTGTCGCGCGGTGTTTTGTCCGGGCTTCATTCAGCAGGAGCTTCCGACTGGGTGATTTCCCTGGTCGTTGATGGTGCGTTGGCAGGAGTTGGAGGAATCCTGACATTTCTTCCAAACATCTTTATCCTTTTCCTTGCGCTTGCGTTCCTGGAGGACAGCGGATACATGGCAAGAGTCGCCTATGTCATGAATGAGACAATGGGGCTGGTCGGACTTTCCGGCCGTGCGTTTCTGCCGATGCTACTGGGATTTGGCTGTACAGTTCCCGCGGTCATGGCGACCAGGGCGCTGGAGAATCAGAGAGACCGCTTGAAGACGATCCTTATCACACCGTTTATGTCCTGCTCAGCGAGACTTACGATCTATGTTTTGCTGGCGGATATGTTCTTCCCGAAATCGGCAATGTTAGTGGCATATTCCCTTTATCTGGTGGGAGTTGCCATGGCGATCCTCATCGCGCTTATCGTACATAGAATGACAGACAATAATACAGAGAATGCTCTCCTGATCGAACTTCCGGAATATAAGATTCCGAATCTCAGAACTGTGGCGATCTATGTCTGGGAAAAAATTAAAGATTACCTGACAAAGGCGGGGACAACGATCTTTCTGGCATCGATCATCCTGTGGTTTGTCATGAATGTTGGACCGGCGGGATTTATTTCTGATGTGGCGGACAGCTTTGCGGCAAAATTCGGACAGATCCTTGTGCCGGTACTAAAGCCGGTTGGTCTTGGAAGCTGGCAGATCGCGGTAGCATTGATCTCCGGAATCTCCGCAAAGGAGGTCGTTGTTTCGAGTATGTCCGTCCTTTATGGGATCGGCAATATCAATTCGGCAGCGGGAATGGCGGAACTCTTAGGAATCCTTGGGGGAACAGGATTTACGTCAGTGAATGCTTATGCGCTCATGGTATTCTGTCTTCTCTATACACCGTGTATTGCGACGATCGCGACGATCAAGAGGGAAACACAGTCCTGGAGATGGACACTGGGGATGGTCATGTTCCAGCTTGTGCTTGCCTGGTCGGCGGCATTTCTTGTATTCCAGATCGGAAGCCGCCTGTTCTGATCAAAAAATTGAAAACTATAACTGCTGCCACGCGGGCAGAAGATCTACAATAGTGGGTTTTGCGGCAAATGGGTTATATAGCAGTTATACAAAGATAAAAGGGGTTAAAAGGGGTAATAAATGAACGAAAAAACACTGCTGGAAGCTGTGGTGCTGGCGGGGGAACTCATGCTTGTCAGCGGAGCGGAGATCTACAGGGTGGAAGACACCATGAATCATATGCTGAAACGATCGGAGTACGAACAGACGGAAACGATCGTATATGGAACGGGAATCTTCGTCACGCTGAGCGATCCAAATAAGGAACCACTGACCCGTGTCAAGCGTGTTGCGGCCAGATGCACCAGTATCAACCGGATCTGCCTGGTAAACGATGTATCTCGCCATTTCTGTGAGGGAAAGATCACGGTGGAGGAGGCGCTAAGACAACTGCAGGAGATCCAGGCACCAACGACGGTCCAGTATGACTGGCTGACTCAGGGACTGGGATATGTTGGTGTTTCGGCGTTCTTTGCGCCTATGTTCGGCGGCTCCCTGGGAGACTTTCTGGCGGCAATGGTAGTCGGTGTCTGTCTTGCGATAGCCGCATGGATTGGAAAAGCCTTGAAATTCAACGATTTCTGCTTTAACGCGTTTGGAGCGTTTGTGCTTGCGTTTTCAGCCATGACGATCTGCCACTCTTATCCGGGACTGAATTCAGATACGATCATCGTCAGCGCTGTCATGCCGCTTGTCCCGGGAGTAACGTTTACAACGGCGATTCGTGATACCTTAAACGGGGACTACGCAGCCGGATCCGCCAGAATTCTGGAAGCGATCGTTGTGGGACTTGCAGTTGCGTTTGGAGTTGGTGCGGGACTTCTTGTAGCCCGCAGCATGGAAGGAGGACTCTTATGATCATACAGGTATTCAGCGCGTTCTGGGCGGTCGCGATGTTCTCCATTCTGACGGAGACTCCGAAAAAGTTCCTTCCGTACGCGGCTTTTTCCGGCGGATTTGCCTGGTGGGCATATTTAATAATCAATAATCTGACTCATTCAACACTCCAGGCCGCATTCTTTTCGATCCTCGCGGTAGCGTTTCTGAGTCATATTCTTGCCAGGATCATGAAAGCACCGGTGACGGTATTCCTCATCGCAGGAATCCTTCCGTCTGTGCCTGGAGCAGGAATCTACCGGACAGTATATTACCTGATCCAGGGAGACCAGACACTTTCAACCCGTTACTTGATCTCGACGCTTCACACGGCAGGCGCGATCGCCCTGGCGATCTTTATCACAGATTCTGTTGTCAACCTTGTGCATCTTTATCATGAAGGAAGTCATGCGAGACGAAATTGAAAAACACGCACCGCATTCTCGTTACTTCAGTGATGAGTTAGGTGCGCTATTTATTTACAATAATATCGAACGTATGTTTACATGCTGAGTAACATATGGTATAATATCCATATGGAAAAAGATATGATTACTATTTAAAAAAATTCTCTTTCGTATGGTAGAGGATATGTGTACTCGCTTCAATATCATCTGGTCTGGTGCACGAAATACCGAAAGAAAGTTCTGACCAATGGTGTAGATCAGGAGTGCAAAGAAATGTTGCAGGAAATCGCACAAGAATATCAATTTCGGATCCTTGCGATGGAAGTAATGCTGGACCATATCCACCTGTTACTGGATTGTAAACCGCAGTTCTTTATTTCGGATATGATCAAGATCATGAAAGGAAATCTTGCGAGACAGTTGTTTCTTGCACATCCGGAACTGAAAAGGGAGCTGTGGGGCGGACATCTCTGGAACCCATCTTACTGCGCTGTGACCGTCAGTGACCGAAGTCGGGAACAGATCATGGCTTATATCGAAGGACAGAAAGAAAAAGAGAACAGAAAGTAGAGGAAACCTATGCAGGTCGTATCCAGCTATGGCGCGGAAATTAAAAATAAGAATATCCCGATCCGCCATACGCTGGCGCTTTACCGGGAGGCGGTCCGCTGTCTGACGGAGATATATGAGACCGTATGGACAGAGTTATCCATGATCGATCAGATAAAACGGAGATTTAACGAGGCGGAACATCTGGTACATGAAACAAAGAAGAATCATGCAAGATTTGACTTCGATGCCCGTTTTCCGAAAATGCCGTCATATCTGAGAAGAGCGGCGATCCAGCATGCGCTCGGGAGTGTTTCCTCGTACCATACAAGACTGGAACAGTGGAAAAATGGAGCGATTTCCGGAAAACCGAAGCTTGTATATGAAAACCATGCGATGCCGATATTTTATCGGAATGTCATGTACAAACCAGGAGAAGAGAGTGAAGACGCGGCCTGCCTGAAACTTTATGATGGTCATGACTGGAAATGGTTCCGCGCAGGTCTGCTTCATACGGATATGGAGTACCTGCGCAGGCACTGGTCCGGAAAAAAGTCTTCTGCTCCGGTTTTGGAAAAACGACATCAGAAATATTTTCTCCGCTTTTCTTATACGGAAGAAGTTACATTATCAAAAACACCTGTAAAGGATCAGCTTATCTGCAGTGTGGATCTTGGAATCAATACGGATGCAGTCTGTAGTATCATGCGGTCAGACGGAACTGTCCTGGACCGGAAATTTATCAATTTCCCCAGTGAAAAAGACCGGCTGTCCCATGTACTCGGAAGGATCCGGAGATTCCAGAAGGAACACGGTTCCAAGCAGATCGGAAGCCGATGGGCGTATGCGAAACGTCTGAATACGGAACTTGCCAGAAAGACTGCCCGTTCGATCGCAGAATATGCTCATGAGAATCATGCGGATGTGATCGTGTTTGAGTACCTGGAAATGAAGGGAAAGATTTCAGGAAAGAAACGACAGAAACTGCACCTTTGGAAGAAACGGGAGATCCAGACTATGTGTGAACACAAAGCACACCGGTATGGGATCCGTGTGTCCCGTGTCTGCGCATGGAATACCAGCCGTCTGGCGTATGATGGAAGCGGACCGGTCAGCCGAGATCCGAAGAACCACAGCCTGTGTGTTTTCCAATCTGGAAAACAGTATAACTGTGATCTGTCAGCATCCTACAATATCGGAGCGAGATACTGGATTCGGGAAATCATAAAAACCTTACCGGAAACGGAAAGGTCTTCACTGGAGGCAAAAGTACCTGCGGTGAAGCGCAGAACCTCATGCGTTTATGCTGACCTGCTCATCCTTCAGAATGAGTATGGATGTTCGAAAGCTGCATAAACACAGGCAGATATCCGGAGGACTACCTGTTATGTGGAACCCAGCCGTACCCGGCATGGAGGATGCGCATATCTGCGCAGTTCTAAGTTTCAGGCGTATCCGCCGGTATCCGGTCTTGCCGTTTAAAACGGCTGAGAAGCATGTGGCTTTAGTCATGTGAGGTTCACTGGCTGGTTGACGGCGGTAGAATGTGTGCTGTGCAGCAACGTTTGCCTGCACTTAAACACATGTAGCCGAGTCTGCGGAAGAACCACAAGGAGATTCCGTAAAGATCTGCAGCTTATCCGTTTCCCTGCGATACAGATACATGTTATCAGAGAGAAAGTCTTCCGGCTGGATCGATTCGCGGTTGACATTTTTGATCGTATTGCAGAAGACATGATAGTCATGTTCCGTAAAATTTTCTGAATCAGCGAGGATCAGAACCTCGTGGATACTGGATGGAAGGATGAGAAGATCACTTCCAAACTCGTCCGCGAGGTCTTTTAATTTATCAGGATAGAGGACGCAGGCGGCGCCGTTGTGCGCAGCATCGTTCGTGAGGACATAGAGCGTCGGAACAGGGCAGTCTTCGGGCACAAAGTCGGTAGCTCCGGGGAAATATTCCTTGATCACCGTTTCAAGGCGGCGGAAACTTGCAGAAAAAATCCGAGGTGTATTTTCTTTTGCGAGCGCAAAAAGTTCTTCCGCTGTCACATTCCAGGAAGCAGATACAGTGTTCGTGACGACAGAGCTGATCTGGGTTTCACCTTCAGACTGGATGATCAGGGAGAAGATCACCGCGAGATCCAGGAAAGGGATCCAGGGAATTGTCTTTAACAGCTCCTTATTTTTATCGCGGGAGATAAGCCGCCAGGTGATCTGGTCACGGAATTCCTCAAAACTGCTTAAGGAAGTGAGATTTGTCACGGAAACAGGAAGCTGTGTGTCAGTGATCGATATCATATATTCACAGAGTTCTGCCAGTGTGCGGCCTTTTTCAAATTGTTCATACAGCATCTCCAGGGAGATCACGGGGGAACAGTGTTTCTCCGATCTTAAGAGAGCCAGGGAATCAAGCACAACGCCGTTGTTTTTGAGCACACGTTCCCTGTGGATCGAGTAGCTGGTGTCCAGCCTGTTAAAAAGTTCCTCCTGCAGTGCGGCACAGAATTCTTCATAGTTCATTGTAATACCTCCTGATGTGTTTTTAGATCGATAGATTTGTTTTCATGACTTGAACAATAGAAATTAGAATGTTTTTTGCGGCTGCCCGGCGGGAAGCAGATATTCATACTGCTTAGATTGATTCGGCTAAAAATCAGGATGCCGGACAGCCATGGGATGTAAAATGAAAGGATAGGTGTATTCTAACGAAATCCTGTTCGAAAATCAATCGTGATGATTCACAAGAATCGCCCTCTGAAATTGACATGCAGGCAAAAAATAGTTGTATTTACAACATATAAAAGGGAAATATCGTGGTAAACTAAAATTACGAGACGGATCATGGGAAGATCCGGGTGGAAAGGAAAAGAAAAATGGCATTTGTAAGTGAAACGCATTTGACAGTAAGATACGCAGAAACCGATATGATGGGGATTGTCCATCATTCGAGATATTATCCTTGGTTTGAAGTTGCGAGAACGGATTTTATCAAAAAAATCGGTATGAGCTATACCGAAATGGAGAAAATGGGGATAATGTTACCGCTCACCGAAACAGCGGCAAAGTATTATTACGGTTTAAAATATGAGGACGAAGTGCTTGTAACTTGTAAAATGACAAAGCTTACCGTTGCAAGATGCGAATTTACTTATGAAGTTTATAAACTTCCGGAAAAGAAGCTTATGACTGTCGGAAAGACCGGTCACGGCTTTGTAAACCGTGAATTTGTACCGATAAATCTTAAAAAGCTATATCCTGAAATATGGAACAAAATGCACGACCTTTTGGAGGATTAAAATATGAAAATAGTAATCCTTGATGCAAAGACGCTTGGTGACGATATTGAATTTTCTATGTTTAATAAGTTGGGTGATGTGGGCGTTTATCAAACAACGTCATCTCTGCAGCTTAAAGACAGAATAAAGGACGCCGACATTATAATCGTAAACAAAATCAAACTTAACAAAGATAATTTGACCGACGCAAAAAAATTGAAATTGATATGCGTTACGGCAACAGGTTACGATAATATCGATATAAATTATTGTTGGCACAAAGGAATAGGTGTGTGCAACGTAAAAGGCTATTCAACCGATTCTGTTGCACAGATTACCGTTTCTATGGCATTGTCATTGGCAAGTCATTTGAATGAATTTAATAACTATGTCAAAAGCGGAAAGTATATGATAAGCGGTGTGCAAAACCACTTGAAACCGTATTTTAATGAGCTTAAAGGTAAGACTTGGGGTGTAATCGGACTAGGTAATATCGGTCAGAGAACGGCTGATATTGCTTATGCACTCGGTATGAAAATTGTGTCAAATTCACGCAGATACCATGAGGGTTATGAGTGGCTTGAACTTGACGAGTTGTGTAAAGTTGCGGATATTATATCCGTTCATGTACCGCTTACAAGTCAAACTAAAGGTATGATAGACGAAAAACGTCTTTCATTAATGAAAGACGGTGTTATATTTATTAATGTTTCACGCGGTGCTGTGGCAGATGAAAA
>ERZ840371.4335-NODE-4335-length-10742-cov-3.061196_pt1 | contig 10742 bp, 5 predicted proteins | sample MGYA00519937_ERZ840371 | MGnify/ENA primary metagenome ERZ840371 (study PRJEB31850, sample SAMEA3708873) | human gut metagenome | biome: human gut; feature: human-associated habitat; material: faeces | place: China | collected 2014 ... | reverse complement strand
TGTGTATTCGATTGTCAAGGAACAGGTGAGAGGTTATTTGCCCCTCAAGTGGTAGATCACGGGAGAGGGCAAAAATTAAGCATCTGGAGAAATTTCAAAAAATTTTTTCACGGTCTCCTCCTTCGAGCATTCATCATTGGAATATCAGAAAACAAAAAAGGCCCAGCTACCGCAATGGTAACTGGGTCTCAACCATCTGTATATGGTATAAACGGGAATAAACTTCGCCAAAAGGATTCAAAGTAAAACAAAGATACCGGGAGGGAAAATTGTCTCTATAGATGCGCCTCGCAGAGCTCGGAATGGAGGGAGATTTTCCCCTATTTTTTTAACCCATTCATCGCTCCAAACCCGGTTTTCCCCTATGGTTAACCCATTAAAAATGGGATAGAGAGCATCAAATTTCCTCAAAAGGAAACAGCAGAATCAAAAAAGAAAAGCCCCGGAAACCGTTGAGTTTCCATGGTTTTTGGGCATTTTGAAGTCTCGATCAGCGCTTGCTGAACTGGGGCGCGCGACGAGCAGCCTTCAGGCCGTACTCTTTGGAGAAAGAAACGCGGCTGGATGCTGGTGTATATTCATACAAATTGAGAAAGGAGAAGGTGTTCGGGGGAGATGGTGTGGGGCTGCGTGGGTTTTCAATCTTGATTCCACCGATTCTTACAGCAATCTGTTACACAGAAATCACGACCGCATACCCGCCTGACGGTATACATGCCTCGCTATACGGCTGCGCCAGCATCCCCTTGCCTGTTTCAGCACCACGGCAGTCATACGATGTATAGCTTGCATTCGCCCCGTGCATCAGCAGCTTTTCCACGCCCGTAGCGTTGAACACATACGTCCGCACTGCGTCGCTCAAATGCACCACCTGATTCGCATCATAGCAAACAATCGCTTCCGTTTCGTCTTTGCGGGCGCGCACCAGCGGATACAGCAGGTGCGGCGATTCTGCCCGCAGAGGCGCCATCCGTACAGCCTGCAATTGCGCCATCAGCGCAAGATAATGGCGCAGCATGGCTCGGTGTGTTTCCGGCACACGGTCGGGGCGCACGGAAATCTGCGGCACGGCGAAGAATACATTCAGCAGCTGGCGCGCCGCGTTCTGTACACTGTCATCGGGATGCCACATCAGCATGTCCGAGTGCACCGCCGTGTCACCGCTGAGCAGCCGCAAATCAACCATGCCCACGCGGTTGCTCAGCCAATCCGCCGGGCAGTCCGTCACGCGGAACATGTTGCCGAAGCCGCGAATCGCCGGGCCGATGTAGTTCTGGCGAAATTCAATGAGGATGTCAGGCTTTATGGCAGTCAGTGCCTCACGCACATCCGTCAGCAGACGGCACACGGCTTCCTCCACCAGTGCGTAGTCCATTCCTTCGCGCATGGGCGGCGCATCGGAGCTGACCCCGAAGCTATCGATGAAATCCAGTTTGAAGCCGTCCAAATCCCAATCCCTGAGCGCCTTCACGTATGTATCCACCAGAAACGCGCGCACTTGCGGGAAACGCGGGTCAAGAATGCCGGCGTGCGCCCCTGTATCGCGGCGCAGGAGCATCGACCGGAACGTCGCCCAATGCTTCGAATACTCGCCCACATAGACCACGCTGTACCACAGCATATATTTCATGCCCAGCGCATGAATGCGCGCCACATGTTCCCGCATATCAGGGATTTTGTCCGATGCGGGCTGCCAGTCGCCGCAATAGCCGTAGCCGCGGGTGCAGTCGCTGGTCTGCCAGCCGTCATCCACTATCACGGTGCGGAAACCGTCTGCCGCCGCAAGCGCACAGGTTTCCTCCAAATCCGCCGCCACGGTCTGCTGATGGAAGGAATACCAAGTAGAATACAAGGGCTGCCGCGCTGCCTCCGGTACGGGCATGGGGGATGTTGCACAATGCTGCTCCCACCAATCTGCAACTTGCCGCAAAGCCGTTTCATAACGCACATCTTCGCGCAGACGCAGAAGCGTCACGCTGTACTGTGCAGCAGAGGATGTCATCGGCAGCGGCACTTCCAATCGGCACAGCAAGTCGCCGTCCTCCTCATGCACACCATAGCTGTGCAGCGTTTCCAGCCGCACCTCGGACAGGGCGATAGTCAGCCGATTCTGCCCTTCTTCATTATAAAAGCAGAACACCGGCGCGCCGGTCGAGAAGCTGGTGTGAATCGGTGCATCCCAGTCTGTGCGCAGCGCTCGGTCGCGTCCGCAGAGGGGATACCATTCATATTGGATGTCTTTCAGCGCTGTTTTCCACGTCACGCACAGCGCAGGCGCATCATAGGGCTGCTTTTCCCAGCGGAGCGTAATGCGCGTTTCGCTCCTGCTGATTTCCTCGCAGGAAATTTCTGCGGGAAAATTCGCAGTCAGCACAAGGTCTTGCCAGTTCATATGCTTCCTCCTATTGTGTCACTGATAGTGTCACGTTTCCCGTCAAGCCGCTTGCGGGAATCGCCATGTACGAGGATAACCTGTCCTGCATTCGCTGCACCAGCGTGTTTGCCGCCAGTACCTCAATCTCATTTTCCCCATTCCGAACAGCGTCCGCAATGTCCCAGCAATACGGCGCACAAATGCGCTGTCCTAAATCTCTGCCGTTGGCAAACAGACATGCTGTCATGCCAACGTGTTCTATGTTCAGCACCATCCGTTCCGCTTTTTCCAGATTTATCGTTGTACGATAGCGTATTTCGCCGGAAAACTCCCGTTCGTCCTCCAGCCCGGTGATATTGAACAGCTTGGATTTCCTGCGCAGCGGGCGGAAATTTTCCTCTCGTCCCGTTTCGCGAAGGTCAATATCCCATTGGACATCGAGAATCTGCGTGTGCAGTTTGTCCTGCTTCGCCGGGAATGCCAACCATTCTTCTTGGGAGACGCCGCCAAACACGAGCAGCACCGACTGTCCGGCAGCTAATTCCACCGTCACTTCGCCCTGCGCAGCTTCATCCCGCACATACTGTTCATTCAGGAAGTCCGCTGCTATGTACTGCCCGCAAACCGGCAGCTGCAAGGTTGTTTGCACGGTTTGCAAGGATTCGTTAAAGAGGAAGAACACGGTCAATTCATCGCGAGTGAATTTTGCAATGCGCAGCAGCCGCGCCGACGTTTGATAATCATGCGCAAGATGCTGTGCTAAAATACGCGATGCAATCTGCGCCAGCGGCACAAGTTCCTCCGGACAAGCATTCACCCCTGCCGGTGCTTCATTGATAAAGAAGATTGGCACGCCCGCCCTTCGCAGACGCGCCGCAATTTCTGTGAAGCACGGCGAGAGCTGCTTGCAGGCCGGTACAATCAGATAACGATAGCCGCGCCCAAATTTTCCGTCTCTTGTCTCTGCGGATTTCAGATAGTCCATCGGCACAATATCATAGGAAATATGCGCATCATAGCAAACTTTCGCCGGTTTCTGCATCAGCATTGCGTCCGCATCCATCCATGCGGCTTCCGCATGATAGAGGATTGCGCCTGATGCTTCCATGTCCGCCCCTGAAAGCAGGTGCGCTCCACGGTTCACATAGTGCATCAATTGCGTAAAGCCGGAAAACTGCGGATTCTGACCGTTTGCATAAAAGTGCGGCGGACAATCGCTGTCCGGAAACTGGTCATCGAACGCATGAGGCACAAAGTGATTCACTCCGCGCACCAGCAGGAAGTCCATCAGCCATTTCATCAACGGTGTTCCTTCTGCCCATCCATACGCGCCGAAAACCTCGCACATTGCCTTTCCATTCATCCTTTGATTTTGACGTGCATGAGATGCCCCCAGCTGTGCCAGCACATAGTGATAAAATTCGCCGTCTGCCATTCCGCCTTCCACGGAGGACGGCGTGCAGTAATCCGCCATACCGGGCATCACCTGATGCAAAACAACGTCAATCCCACTCATGTCCTGCCCGTCCAAGGCACGGAAGTAATGCCCCGCACTTCCGCCAAGCCGTGCATGAGCGTTCATGTCCTCAATCACATGACCGATGTACTGCACCCCATGTGCGCGGCACCAGCCGCCAAGCTGATAGGAGAAATTCTCCTTCCAGAGGTTCGTCACCGCATCCATGTACGCCATGCGCACCTGTGCCGTCTGCTCCGTATGCGGATACCACAGCAGCGGCAGCGCCTGCAAAGGGGATTCCACCTGTTTCGACATGCGCTCCGCCACCGCCTCGCGCCACGGCAGTTCTACCCCCGGCTGCCCTACGGTTCGCTGATAAATGCCGCTGTCATAGCCAATATAGCCGACATGCTGTGCATCAAATCGCGGTTCATCAGAGAAAAAGCCAGCAATCGTATTGCCGAACAGCGGTGCATAGTAGGCATAGTGCGGTTCATAAACAGCCTCGATGAGTTTATGCACCGATTCCTGCGACAGCATATCAATATAATCCGTCTGGGAATTTGCGCGTGTAAACGACGCTGAAACATAGAAAACCCGCCAGCAGCCCTCCGGCACGTCCAGATAAACAAACTTGTCTTCCTTCTTCGCGTTCAGCACAATCGGCTTTCCCGTCAATTCTTCTTCCCGCCCCGTGCGGCGATACATCACTACCGTCAGCAGCTGTTCTTCCGATGTAAACTGCGGCATCAAGAGAGTGATGTCCTTTGCCGGGCCCATCACATCTACATGAAATTCCCGCAAAAACCTTCGCCGCAAACTCGGTTCGCTGTGTGCCAGAATGCCGTTTGCATAGCCTGTTGGAAAATGCTTGTCATCCAGAATCCACACCCGCATCTGCCGCTTCTGTGCTTCCCGCAGAACAATGTTCATGGTTTTCCACCATGCTTCTTCGCAGAAATGTTCATAAGGGCGCGACTCTACGCAGAATGCTCGGCAGCCACTTTCTGCAATTTTCTGAATCTGTGTGGGAAGCTCGGCATCATGCCCTTCATGCAGCCAGAAAAATGGCAGCAAATAATTTTCGGTTTGTCCGGCCAGTACACTTTTCAAAACAGCGTCCATCGTTCCACCCTTGCCTGTTTTTCAGTCTTTTTTCAGCCGCATCCATGCTTCCATCTCGCTGTCCCGCCGCCACGTCTGTCCGGCGGAGGCGTAATCCACCATCAGCAGCCGTTCCCGCCCGGAGACAACTTCAAACATCCCCTGACACGGAATCGGCGGATTCGGGATTCTGGTCACTTCCACCTGTTCGCCAAGCGTCACGGGCGTTCCGACTTCGCTGACGCGCTTGTCCCGCGCCAAAACCAATGCGCCATACAGAACAGCCCCGTGCGTCGGCGGATTTTCCTGCCCATAGACAATGCGCGGATGCAAATCAAGCAGCAAGCGGACAGTATCGCCGTCCTGCCAGCGGCGCGCAACATGCAGGAACTGCCCTGCCTGCACGTTGGGAATCTCCTTCCCCTGCACCCATGCCCTGCTGTTTTCTGCGAACGACGGAATCCGCAGCGACAGCGTGAATGTCTCCGACATGCCTTGCGGAAGTGACAGACCGATGTCAATCTGCCCATCGCAGGGATATTCGGTGCGAAGTTCAAGCTGCACAGGCGTTTGTTCCATCATCAGATGAATCGTCCCCGGCAGGTACAGCCCTATCTCCACTTCACGCTCCTGCTGGCTGGCGCTCGCCATCGGCACAAGCGCCGTCCCCGCCGCACCGATAGCAATGCAGCAGCCGCAGTACGCCGCCCCATTTCTCATACTCTTGAAGCCGCCCACCGCCCTGCCGCGGATGCCTGCGCGGAGCGGGCTGTAACTGTCAAACACCTGCCCGCCCTGTACTGCCGTCGCGCAGTCATAGACCTGCCGATAGACGGGTTCATCGAAAGTTGTCTCTGCGCCGCAGGTGCTTCCCTGCGTGTTGACTGCCCCGTAAAGCGCATTGTACGCAGAAATCTCCACTTCATCCAAATACTTGGGATGATGCGTCATCCGATACAGCCGGTGCATCAGCTTCATCCACGTCACTGTCACACACGTTTCCAGCATCAAGCCGTCATAGCTGTCATCCGTCTGCATGAGCGAAGAATGATTGAACAGCTCATGCTTGCAGCCTGAACCGCCAACAATTGTCCGTTCGGATTGAAGCAGCTTCTCCGCAAAGCGGATAACCGCTGTGCGCCACTTGTCGCTGCCGGTCACGTCAGCATACTCCCCCAGCCCTTCAAAGCAGGACATGAGTTCATATGCCTTGACGACAGGATATTCATACGGGTACAACTTATCCTCATAGGCGGCTTCAAAGATGTTGAAGCTGTCCGCGCCGCCGTTTGCAACGATGTAGTCTGCAAATGCCAAATCGCACGGACGCATCAAAACCCGGTACCAGCGCACGACGGGTTCGAGAATGGAGCTGGAATTGATACCCTGCCAATGCGTTGACGTGCGGGTGATTTTCTTCTGATTGACCCCCGCGCCGATGTGCGCCTCAATATAGTCCAGCTGACGGCAGACAGACTGCTCAATCCGCTGCTTTTGGCGCACATCCTGACAGATTTGATGGAAGTGCCACAAGCCCAGCAGGACATACTTTCTGCACCACAAGTCCCAGCCTTGGAACTCCTGCGCGGGACTGTATGTCGAAATTCGCCCTGCTTCATCCTGACAGTCCAGCAGCGCATCCACCGTGTCCGCCAGCAGCTGATACAGCGCCGCATCCCGCGTATATTCCCACGTCATGCACGCGCCGCGCATGAGCTTGCCCCAGTATTCGCCGCGCCAGCCCAAATCGGCATCATCCACCGGCGCGGTGAACTGCTCCGCCGCCAGCTGCCACAACTGCGGGTCTTTCAGCTGTTTGTCCTGCACGAAGCGAATCATTGCATCTGCCCGTCCGGTATATGCAAAGAACATTTTTACACCTGCATTTCTTTCTCGTTCTTTGTTCGGCGTACTGCCGCGTTTTGAACCTCGATGCCGCCCATGCTGAAGAACCATTTCAGGTAGAAGTTCGGCTGCCAAATCATCCCCAAATCCACCGTAACGCTTCGCCAGCTGCGGTCGCTCCCCTTCAAGCTGATGGTCTGCATCAGCGAGCGGTTGCGGTAAATCGTCATCGACAGCTGTGCAACATCGTTTTGGCTCTGCGCGCGCACGTCAAAGGAGAGTTCATAGCAGCCAATCTGTTCGGCGAGAATGTGGAACATGCGGTATTCCCCGCGCCTGCATCCGCAAAGGCACTTGCTGGGCAGCGTGCATTCCTGCTGCATCCGAACGACGGTCATCTCCTGCATCGCCGTTTCTTCCGGCGTGAGAGCATCCGCCGCTTCCTGCTCCTCTGCCGATTCTTCGCCAACCAGCCGCCGATACGCCGGAAGGCGCAGAATCGCCCGGCAGATATTTGCCGCACTGCGCTGCAATTCGCCGATAGTCAACGTCCCAGCTTCCAGCGACACATGCAGATTGTCGCCGTTGCCGTTGTTTTCCGCACCGGATGTGACCATGTACAGGTCATTCTGACTGCGAATCATGGCGGCGACCTCCTGCTGGCTGCCGTCCTTCCCTTCCTGATTGCCTTTCGCCCACCAGTCCGTCATGACAACGCCGTGATAGCCCCATTCCTGCCGCAGGATAGTGGTCAGCAGGTCATAGTTGCTGCTCGTCCACAAGCCGTTGACCGGGCCGTATGTCGTCATGATGCTGAATGCACCCGATTCCCGCAGGGCAATCGCAAAGCCTTTGAGATACAGTTCCCGCAGCGCACGCTCGGACACAACGGTTTCCGCGTCATTTCGGCGATATTCCTGATTGTTGCACGCAAAATGCTTGATAGTGCCGCTAACACCGCTGCTTTGCAAGCCCTTGATGACCGCCGCCGCCATTTTACCCGTCAGCAGCGGATCTTCCGAAAAATACTCGAAGTTGCGCCCGTTCAGCGGATGCCGATGCAGATTCATGCCCGGTGCAAGCAGCAGGTCAATGCGGTTGCGGCGCATTTCCTGCCCCGTCCACGCATACAGATCTGAAATCAGCGTTTCATTGAAGCTGCACGCCAGACAAGTACCGCTCGGCAGCAGAAACGCCTGTGTGCCGCAGTCCATGCGAATGCCGCTCGGCCCGTCCGCGCAGCAGATTGCCGGGATGCCCAGCGCTTGCAGCTTCGGGCTGAGTCCGCCGAATGCACCGGCTGTCCCCGGCGTTACCTTGGGTGAGCACATGCCTTCGCCGCGTACAAGGGCGCAGAGCATGTTTTCATCCATCTGCGCGACAAAATCCGCCATGCTGATTTTTCCGTCCGCCACGTCGGACAGGCGGAATCCGCGATTGCCCGTCATCGGCATGCTTTCCGGCAAATGCGCCTGCACGCGCTGATGCAGATTGTACTCCCGCAGCGGCACATCCTCCCATGACAGCTTGCCGCCGCAGTTTTTCATGCGCTGGAAGGGGCTAACGGGCGCTAATGCCTGTGTACGCTGTGCCGTGACATGCGTTTCCGCCAGCGTAAATGTGCCGATTTGTCCTGCACTGCGAACGTCGCCGCCGAGGAAGAAGCGGTATGTACCCGCCTCCAATACCTCGCAGAACGGATGCCCGGTCACGCCGCTGTCATCATAAGAAGCATACGCTTTCTTCGGAATCACAATCGTAACCTTCTCTTCCTCCCCCGGTGCGATCACCTGTGTCTTTGCAAAGCCTGCGAGCACACGCGAAGGCTTTCCGAGCATTCCCTGCGGAGCCTCGACATAGACCTCTACCACTTCTTTACCGGCAGTATCACCTGTATTCTTAACCACAGCTTCTACTGTAATTGCATTCTCTGTCACATCTGTAATTGCAGAAGCGATCTCAAATGCTGTATACGATAATCCGAATCCAAACGGATACAATACCTTATCCTTCGCAAATGACTCAAAATAACGATATCCCACATAGATATCTTCCTTGTAATAATTCTTACGCTCATCGCCAAAATTCTCGGTTGACGGATAATCCTTGATATCATACGCGATCGTATCGGTCAGTTTTCCGCAAGGATTGACCCTGCCGGTCAAGGCGTCACATACACCGTGTCCGCCTTCCTGACCGCCCTGCCACACATACATGACTGCGGATGGATTACACTCCTTCACCCACTTCATATCAATGATGTTGCCTACATTCAGCAATACTGCCGTACGTGCGAACTTACTGCTGACCTTCGCGATCATATCACGCTCGGTGTCCGTCAGAAGATAGCTTCCCGGATCCGGTGTATTATCCTGATCCTCGCCTGCCGTACGTCCTACCACAACGATTGCGATATCGTTGTTTGCAGCCGCATCTGCAACGATGCTGTCCTCAAGCAGCATCTCCTCCTGTGACCATGGTACACGTCCCCAGCCTTCTCCGACATCATACGGATGCTCCTTCGTCCAATCCTCATAGACCTTCAGAAGCTTCTCATCGATCGTAATATCTTTCTCTTCTTTTAATGCATCTAAGATTCCGACCACGTATCTGGTGTTGACCAGACCACCGGAACCAAGTCCACTCTTGTAATATGTAGATGCGATTCTTCCGAATACTGCCACTCGGTCTCCTGTGCGAAGCGGCAGTGTCTGATTGTCATTCTTTAAAAGTACGCAGCCCTCCGCTGCTGTCTGTCTTGCCAATGCGACATATTGCTCCATGTCCAAAGCATATTTACCCATTCCTAGATACTCCTTTTCATTCTATATTCCATAATACGATTGCTTCCCGCCGAAGTACGCCCCACAAGCATTTCGCAATCGAACATTCCGACCGGAGTATAGTACATGTAATAATACTGTTTTGCATCATATTCCGACTCATAAACACTTGCCTCTTATACTCCCTGTACTTTTACTTCCGAGCGGAGCGTTTTTGAATCATGGGAAGGAATTTCCTATGACTCAAAGAAAGCACCGGACAGATATGCGCTCATCATCGACCGCATACCGCCAGTGCCTGATTGAAATCTCTACTCAGCAGACTGCTGATATTCCTGAATCGCATGAACAACGTTCTCGTAATCCGCATCGAGCCGCTGCAGCATCTCCGGCGTCACCTCATTCTTACCGCCCCTGAGAGCCTCTGTCACCTCGTAATCCGATTCATACAAGGATTTAATTCCCAGATTCTGGCAGACTCCCTTAAGCGTGTGTGCTGCGCGGAATGCCTCTTCATAATTCTCTTCATCCAGATACCGGTGCAGATCCTCATAACTCTTGTCCGCAAGAAATTTCACGAGAAACTTCTCAACAAATTTACGCAAACACAGACGATTTACGACCTCCTCATAGTCTCCCTTAAAACTTTCATAACATTCTTCCAATGTCATTTCCCGCTCAAGCATTCCGATTCTTCCGATTCCTTCTTCTGCTCCGTCTTTTTCCATTGTCACATCAAGCACATATGTTTTCTCAATACCAAGAATATCTTCTGCCAGCTTCGCCATGCCAAGCACATCATAATTTGTGTGCATTGCATAATAAGAAATGTCATTTTGAAGCAGCTTTACAACACGGCGTCCTATAAAATCTTCATCTGTCACTCTCTTCATTGGGGAAAATATAAGAGGATGATGCGTAATAAGCATATCTGTTCCTAATGCAATCGCCTTATCGATCACCTCTTCTGTCGCATCGAGCGCCAGATAAACCTTACTTACTTCTTTTTCCAGCCGCCCTGCCAAAAGTCCCACATTATCAAAATCAAGCGCCGCTTCTTTCGGATAAGACGCCTCTATCACTTGAATGATCTCTTTACAAAGCATAGTATTCCATCCCTTTCTCTGCAATATTTAATTCTTCTTCCAATTGCCGCTTTCTCACTTGTATCTTCTGA
>ERZ840371.4316-NODE-4316-length-10767-cov-74.546397_pt1 | contig 10767 bp, 8 predicted proteins | sample MGYA00519937_ERZ840371 | MGnify/ENA primary metagenome ERZ840371 (study PRJEB31850, sample SAMEA3708873) | human gut metagenome | biome: human gut; feature: human-associated habitat; material: faeces | place: China | collected 2014 ... | reverse complement strand
GCTTTCGTTATAACCGGTGTCTCAAACCACTTGGCATACTTAGGCGCTTCAGGGTCTACCGTTGTATTTCCCCCTGTATTACTGATTCTCAAATTAAGCGTATACCTTGCTCCTGCCTCAATATTTCCCGCTATATTTGTTTCAATCTCCTTATCTTTCCCGTTGACGGATAATGTAATTTTCAGTTTTCCTTCAAAGGATTGCGGTATCAGCACAGCATCCGCCTGCGTACACTCTTTATTGACGCACATGGAAACAGCTTTTTTTTCATTTCCCAATTCAATGTTATCACTCTCTTTCGAAAGGTCTATGGTAGCCTTGCTTATCAGTGGCTGCACCGTTGCTTTGATGCCCGTTAGCGAACTGCCGTCGGCACTGCTCAGATTCAGCACCAGTTTTGCCAGCAAATGGCGGAATTGAAGATTGCCGGTAGGGGAGGTCGCAGTCCTGCCTGTCAGGTTAACAGCTGTCATCAGGTCTATATCCTGCTGACGGCTCTGGTCTGTCACGTCAAGGACATAACGGGTATGGTCCGTCACTTGCTCATCATACGGATAATAAGCAATGAAATCCACCGCCGTTCCGTCTTCCGGATAATAAACGGCATTGCCCGCTTTTCCCACGAAATTGCCGTCACCCCGTGCGGTGACATACGCAGCATTGGCTTTAAGGACCTTTTTATTGGCATTGTCGAGCATAAAAAGACCGATCACATCATTCGCTTCCCACGAAGCATTGACCGCTCTCGACATCACCCTGTCATCTATGACAGATGTAAATGTGGCTTCCGCAGCCTGATTACCCTGCGGCAATTCAGCAAATTTACTTTCACAAGCCTGAAGAACGATAAACAAGGATAGAAATCCGATTGCACTTTTAATTGTCATACTGAAAAATATTAAATATCTTACAATTGTTTTTATTGAACTGTTTTCTGTTTTTTTAAAATAAGTGCATAAAATTATAAAATAAAATACACATAAATAAAGACCCGGAACAAAATCTGCATAGCATACAGTAAAAAAGTCCTTTTTTACCAAAAATATGACAATAATATGAAAATATAATGTCAAATATAAACCCTTCCCATTATAGACCCAACGGGAAATAAACAAGAAAATAAAAAGAGTAGGATAAAAACAACAACTATACAGGTTAGAAATATCAAGTAAAAAAACAGAGCATCAATAATAAAAAATCCATTTAACAATAAAGATAGCGTCAATCGAAATATCTAAAAATGAATAACCTGTAGTTTGTTTTTGAAAAGTGAATTATTTAAAAAGAAAATGCCGTGAGTTTGCTCCTGAAATGCCAGGCATTTCAAACACAAATGCCGGGCGTTTTCATGACAAACACACGGCATTTCGGGAGTAAACTCACGGTATTTCGGAAGCAAACCCGCGGCATTCCGGAAACGGACCTTGCAGGATAGTAAAATTGCGTTTTTTACGCTTCAAACCGATCAGTATTTATACTGACTGGTATTATTATATTTATATATATATTATATATATCACTTGCGGTAATATTACCGGTAAAATTACCGGTAATATTACCGCAAAATCACACTTCTTTTCCTTTCAGCGTTGCCGAACTGCTTTCCGTGATTTTCACGTTCACAAAATCGCCCACGCGATGCGTACCCCTATCGAAAACCACTACCCGGTTCTGCTCGGTACGTCCGAAAAGCTGGTCGCGCGAACGCTTGGACACTCCCTCCACCAATACTTCGTAGGTTTTACCCACGCAGCGGGCGTTGGCTTCGGCAGAAAGGCGGTTCTGCAAAGCGATGATTTCATTCAGACGGCGGATCTTCACCTCTTCCGGCACATCATCCGGCAAATGCTTGCTGGCATACGTACCCGGACGCTCGGAATACTTGAACATAAAGGCGGCATCATAACCGCATTCTTCCATCAGGGAAAGAGAAAGCCGATGGTCTTCTTCCGTCTCGGAATGGAAACCGGAAAATATATCCGTAGACAAACCGCAGTCGGGAATGATACGGCGGATAGCATCTACACGCTCCAGATACCATTCACGGGTATACTTACGGTTCATCAGTTTCAGGATACGGCTGCTTCCGCTCTGCACAGGCAGGTGGATATGCTTGCACACATTGGGCACTTCCGCAATAACCTGCAGGGTTTCATCGCTCATATCCTTGGGGTGCGAAGTAGTGAAACGGATGCGTACGCCCGGTGCAGACTCTGCTACGGTGCGCAACAACATAGGGAAAGTGACAACCTCCCCGTCCGCCTTCTCAAAACGGTACGAGTTGACATTCTGCCCCAGCAGGGTCACTTCCTTATAGCCTTTAGCCACCAAATCCGCCACTTCATTCAAGATACTTTCCACATCACGGCTGCGTTCCCGTCCGCGCGTATAGGGGACGATGCAGTAGGTACAGAAGTTATTGCAACCGCGCATGATAGAGACAAAGCCGGAGATGTGGTTGCCGCAGATACGCGAAGGTATCACATCGCGGTAGGTCTCCGTTGTGGACAGCTCCACGTTAATGGCTTTCTCACCGGCTTCCACAGCCGCAATCAAATCGGGCAGGCTGAGATAAGCATCCGGCCCCACCACCAAGTCGACATGGTGGTTCGTAATCAGGTCGTCCTTGACACGTTCCGCCATACATCCCAACACACCGACAATCAGATTCTTCTTTTTCTTCTTGAGTGAATGAAAAAACTCCAGCCGGTTTAAAATTTTCTGTTCGGCATTGTCGCGGATAGAACAGGTATTCATGAATACCGCATCCGCCTCTTCCAGTGTATCGGCCACCGAATACCCCGCCATCTGCATCACAGAGGCTATCACTTCACTGTCTGCCACATTCATCTGGCAGCCGTACGTCTCGATGAACAACTTTCTGTTGTCATCAGCAGTTGCAGATTTAAAGTCTGCTCCCGTCATATTTTCCATTGTTTCTTATTTTTTTAGTTTCGCCGCAAAGATACATCTTCACGTTCAATAAAGCAGTGAAACTGTGGAAAAATAACACTTAACTTCCTCTAATTGACAGATTTCTACTAATTAATGTTAAGCGACTAAACATTTTCCGAGTGTTAATTTGGCATTATTAGAATAAATTTCCATTTTTGTGAAATGAAAGAAACATTAGATTTTTTCATAGTTAAGGTTTAGGTTAAAAAAAATAAGGGGAGCTGTGAAGCTGCCCTTTTTTAATGCCAATTTATTGGTTACAATCAGATTAAATAATTACCTTTGGCGATGTAAAAAACAAAGAAAGACTTATGGAAGACATCTTCAAATTTCTGTTCGTGATAGGCATCATTGCTATCGGCTTCGTAAGACAGGCCAGGAAAGAAGCGAAAACCAGTACCGGCAACGGTCCCGCCATGCCTATGCCCGATGCAGAAAGTCCTTTTCCGGAAAATTGGAACGGCGTACCCTACAACGGGTATAACCCCGAAAACCCCGGACCGGAAGTAAGCGCGCCGCGAAAGAAAGCCGCAAAGAAACATAAGTCCGCTCCCAAACAACCTCCCGTCTGTCCAAACACCGACAATATGTCTCCCGAACCCGCCGAGGCCTCATCCCAATTTGAAATACACTCGGCAGAAGAGGCACGCAAAGCCATCATCTGGGGAGAGATATTACAACGAAAGTATTAATGCGATTGAAAATAAAGTTGATTCCTTACACGAAAAAATAACTATAACATTATGGCATTTAATTACATTTCAGCAGCAGAAGCTGCAAGCCTGATTAAACATGGCTACAATATCGGCCTGAGCGGATTTACTCCCGCAGGCACAGCCAAAGCCGTTACGGCTGAACTGGCAAAAATAGCAGAAGCGGAACATGCCAAAGGAAACCCTTTCCAAGTAGGCATTTTTACAGGAGCTTCAACCGGCGACTCCTGCGACGGTGTCCTCTCACGCGTCAAAGCCATCCGCTACCGTGCTCCTTACACAACCAACCCCGATTTCCGTAAAGCGGTGAACAACGGCGAGATTGCCTACAACGACATCCATTTGTCGCAAATGGCGCAAGAAGTACGCTACGGCTTCATGGGAAAAGTAAATGTCGCCATCATCGAAGCCTGCGAGGTGACTCCCGACGGTAAAATCTACCTGACCGCTGCCGGAGGTATCGCTCCCACTATCTGCCGCCTTGCCGACCAGATTATCATAGAGCTGAATGCAGCACACAGCAAAAACGCCATGGGCCTGCACGACGTCTACGAACCGCTCGACCCGCCTTACCGCCGCGAAATACCTATCTTCAAGCCGAGCGACCGTATCGGACAGCCTTACATCCAGGTAGACCCGAAAAAGATTGTGGGCATCGTGGAAACCAACTGGCCGGACGAAGCCCGCTCTTTCGCCGCTGCCGACCCGCTGACCGACAAAATCGGACAGAACGTAGCCGACTTCCTTGCCGCAGATATGAAACGCGGTATCATCCCTTCCACCTTCCTCCCGTTACAGTCGGGCGTAGGCAACATTGCCAACGCAGTATTAGGTGCTTTGGGACGTGACAAGACGATTCCGGCATTCGAGATGTACACAGAGGTTATCCAGAACTCCGTTATCGGACTGATTCGCGAAGGCCGCGTGAAGTTTGGCAGCGCCTGCTCACTGACCGTAACCAACGACTGCCTGAACGGTATATACGAGGATATGGACTTCTTCCGCGACAAGCTGGTTCTCCGCCCGTCGGAAATATCCAACAGTCCCGAAGTGGTGCGCCGTTTAGGTATTATCTCCATCAACACGGCCATCGAAGCCGACCTCTACGGAAACGTAAACTCCACCCATATCGGCGGTACGAAGATGATGAACGGTATCGGCGGTTCGGGCGACTTTACACGTAACGCCTACATCTCCATCTTCACCTGCCCGTCCGTAGCCAAAGAAGGCAAAATCAGCGCCATCGTACCGATGGTTTCCCATGTGGACCACAGCGAGCATGATGTCAACATCATCGTTACCGAACAAGGTGTTGCCGACCTGCGCGGCAAGAGCCCGAAAGAACGTGCACAGGCAATCATCGAGAACTGTGTTCATCCGGACTACAAGAATATCCTGTGGGATTATCTGAAACTGACCGACGGCAAAGCGCAGACTCCTCACTCCATGCGTGCCGCTCTGGCTATGCACGCCGAACTGGCAAAAAGCGGGGATATGAAGAATGTGGACTGGGCACAGTATAAATAAAGACAGTTCCTTCCGTTAAAAAGACCTTTCAGGCACGGGATTACGCGGATTGCACGGATGAAAAGTGCAGCATGGATTAAACTGAAAAAATCCGTGCAACCTGCGTAATTCCGTGCCTGAAAAATAAAATTCACACCAACCGGCCATTCATCGGATAAGCATGTCACAGACTGCATCCTGGAATTTACGCGCCTCCCTGCCGGAAAGCACATTCTGATTCATAATGGCAAAAGCAATGTGGTGTCCGTTATTCGCCTTCAAATAACCAGCCAGGCAGTTTATAGCCGTAAAAGAACCGGTTTTGGCATGCACATTCTTATAAGAAGGCGTCCCTTTCCTCATACGGTTCTTCAGTGTTCCGTCCACTCCGCCGATAGGCAACGCCTTATACAGTTTCTGAAACACATCCGTGCGTGAATAAGCAAATTTCAAGAAAGCGACTAAAAGTTCAGAGGAGATGTAGTTATAGTTGGAAAGCCCGCAACCGTCTGCCAGATTATAGCGGTTGGGGAGATAACCCAGCTTTCCGATTAACTGACGGACAGCCGAAAGCCCGTCCGCAGCCGAAACATGCCTGCCGCCCGTAAACTGTGCACCCAAACGGCATAACAGAGCTTCTGCATTCAGATTATCGCTCTCCTTCATTATCCGGTTGACTACCGCCTGTACAGAAGTGCTATAAGATGCCATTCGCACTGAAACACTGTCTTTTTGAAACTCGCGGAAAGAATAATCCGACAGGCAATGAATGCCTTTTGCCCGTAAACGCTCCAGGAAGGTGTGCATAAAGAAATCCTGAGAAGAGTAGATATTCACCGTACCGGTACGCCTCCCATCCACATTACCCGATACCGCCAGTTCATTGCCGTTCTCCAGCCAGTTGCGGGATACGCGGAAACGTCCGGCAGAGGGAGTACGGGTTTTCGTTGTATTGGCCAGCGTGTAATAAGACGAAGCGGGCGTACATTCCAAACGTGCCGTATCACCTTGTGCACCGGGAAAAGCGGTCACCGTAACCACTCCTTTATCGAGCATCAGCGGCGACAGGTACGGCTGAAAAGAATGGGGCGTATCGTCCCACAGCCAGCCGCTTCCCCAATACAGGGAGTCTTTCATGGAAACATCGCCATATATCCTGCCTTGAACCACAGAGAAAGGCAGACGCGCCACCCTGCCGACCAAAGAATCCAGCGCCTCGTCGTCAAACTCAGGGTCGAAGCCGCCGACAACGTATATATCCCCTTTCAGCGTATCACGCTCAATCACTCCCTTATACCAGACTTCCGTACGGAAAGGCTCGTCCGCCTCAGGACGCGCAAGCGCCGTAATCGTAGTCAGCAGCTTCATCGTAGAGGCCGGACGGGAAAGTTTATCCGCCTGATAATCATACAGAACCTTATTGGCGGTCAAGTCGTATGCTGAAACAGATACATTGGAGCCTGCGGGCAATTGATACTTTATCAATGTATCCAGTTGCGAAGACAAAGAGTTTGTTTCAGGTGATATTCCCTGTGCAAGCAATACACAGGGAATAAACGTCAAAATCAATACAATCGGGAATAAACAATATTTTCTCATCTTCTTACAAGCTATCATTCAGTTTCTCTGTTATCCGGCTGTTTCCGGCAACCGGCTTCTCAAACCGTCCTTTACATTGATTGCAAACATACTCCCAATGGTTAGTTCCCGGAGCGGTAGCGGCCAACAAAGAAACGATAATCGCTGCAACAGCCCTCATCCGATGTCCTTTCCTAAGCATAAATTTAATATCAGAAGAACCGCAGAAAGGACAGTGTTTCAATTGTTCAGGAATCATCTGGTTTTGCTCCAACAAGCTGATTGCCGTCTCATAGTCTCTTTCATCAACCAATATGTCCACTCCTGTCAGATTATCTACTTGTAATCCGGCTAACAGTGTGGACATATTCTCATTCCTCAGCATGGAATCAATACCTTCATTCCGTAACGCTCCCTGAACAATGTGGGCTTGAGTTGCAGAATCGCAAGTCATCAGCTTCACGATTTTCATAACACCCCGTATTTTGTCTATCAAAGCGCTTCCTTAAAGATTTCGCCTACCGTAGGATGCGGGAATACCATCTTTTTCCATTCCGAGGCCGTCAGTTTGAGTTCGACAGCCATACCGGCCAGCGTGATAATCTCCGAAGCCGGATTGCCCAGCACATGTGCTCCCAAAACGGTATCATCTTCCGCCAGCAACAACTTGCACATACCGTTAACGCCCTCATTCTCCGCGACAAAGCGACCGGAATAAGCCATAGGCAGCTTGACGGCACGATAAGGAATACCCTTTCTTTGCAAGACCTCTTCCGTATCTCCCACGCCCGCAATCTCAGGATTGGTATATACTACACCGGGAATAGCCCTGTAACTCATACAGTCTTTCTTCCCCAGTACGGCATGTACCGCCACTTCCGCCTCGCGCACAGCAGTATGGGCCAGTAAAGAAAATCCGGTTAAATCCCCGCAGGCATATACCCCCGGAACGGAAGTCTGCATCTGTCCGTCCACCTGTATATTTCCGCGCGCCGTTTTATCTAAATTCAGGTTCTCCAATCCGAAGCCTTTCGTTACGGGACGGCGGCCGACGCTCATCAATAATCTTTCCGCAATTACACAACCCGCACCTTCGGCATTTTCATAATTTACCTGTATCTGCTGCGTGTCTCCATTTCCGGACGCAACTTCGGACAGTGCCACCACCTTTGTGTCCAGCATGAATTTAATGCCGCGCTTGGCATACTCCGCACGAAGCATGGCCGACAGCTCCTTGTCCATTCCGCCCAATATCTCGTCCAGCATCTCGATGACAGTGACCTCTACCCCCAGACTGTTGAAGAATGAGGCAAACTCCATACCGATTACCCCACCGCCGATAATGGCCAGCGACTTTGGAAGCTCCTTATTGTCCAACGCGTCGCGATGCGTCCAGTAAGGCACCGTATCCACTCCGGGAATGGGCGGAATAAATGTTTCCGAACCTGTGCAGAGCAATAGATTATCGCATTCATAAGTTTCGTCACCGCACAGAACATGATTCTTATCTATGACGGAAGCCTCGCCGGTCACGATGGTTACATTGCCGGCAGTCAGTTTTCCTTTGACACCCAACACCAGTTTCCGCACAATCTTCTGCTTGCGTGCTATAATCTTGGACAAATCAAACGAAACTTCCGACACGCTGACCGCGTATTTGGATGCGTGGCATGCATTGTCATACGTTTTTGCAGAGTACAATAAAGTCTTGGTAGGAATACACCCTTCGTTCAGACACACTCCGCCAAGATTCCGCTTTTCAAAAAGCACAACACTCAAACCGGCCTTTCCGGCTGTTTCCGCAGCCGTATATCCCGCAGGACCGCCGCCGATAATGGCAACTTGATATTTCATAGTTCTTACATTTATGGATTTCTGCATGCAAGATACGACAAGAAATTCAGAAAAAAAAGCGTAATGCCTTACATAATTATCATCTTATTGCGACATACGCTGCTCAAGCAGGCGGATAAACTCTTCCTCTTTGACGGGAAGAAGCGCTGCACACTTACCCTCGCCATACCTCACCAGGACATAGCGCATAACGGCAAATCCGCCTATCTGCATGGAGGAAGTGCGCTCTACCGACGTAATATCCTTCAGCAGGATTTCCTTCCCCCGTGAAAACCGGCCGAAAAACAGCAACAGTTTATTATCGGCAGTAACGGTATAGGTAGTATGAATCAACTTCTCGATACTGACAACCAGCAGAAGCATAAAAAGGACAGCGATGAGAATTTGCTTTTCCCAAAGGCCGTAAACGGCTATTGCACCTGCCAAAGCAACAAACAAATACTGTCCGGCAGCGATACGCGCATGAAAAATTCGATTCATTTTATCCGGTTTTTGCCGCTAAGGTAGGTATTTTTACGAATTAATGCCCATAAGGGAGACAAGGAACGTACTTATTTTGTAGTTTTGCGGTGTTAAATACACGAAACTATGGTAAGAAAGTTCGATTTCCTCGTTATCGGCTCCGGAATTGCCGGTATGAGTTTTGCGCTGAAAGTGGCGCATAAAGGAACAGTAGCCCTCATCTGCAAGGCCGGCCTGGAAGAGGCAAACACTTATTTCGCACAAGGCGGGATAGCCTCCGTCACCAATCTGGCGGTAGACAATTTCGACAAGCATATCGAAGACACCATGATTGCCGGAGACTGGATAAGCGACCGTGCAGCCGTAGAAAAGGTAGTGCGCAATGCTCCAGGACAAATCAGTGAACTCATTAAATGGGGAGTGAATTTCGACAAAAAAGATAACGGAGAATTCGACCTGCACAAAGAAGGCGGACACTCGGAATTCCGCATCCTGCACCACAAGGACAATACGGGCGCGGAGATACAGGAAAGCCTGATTGAAGCCGTGAAGCAGCACCCCAACATCACCGTATTTACCAATTTCTTTGCGGTGGAAATCATAACGCAGCACCACTTGGGCATTATCGTCACCCGCTATACTCCGGGCATCAAATGCTATGGCGCCTATGTGCTGAACGAAAATACCGGAGAGGTGGATACGTTCCTCTCCAAAGTAACCATCATGGCTACGGGCGGTTGCGAAGCTGTATACCGCAACACCACCAACCCGCTGGTGGCCACGGGCGACGGCATCGCCATGGTCTACCGTGCCAAAGGCGCCGTGAAGGACATGGAGTTTATCCAGTTCCACCCCACCGCCCTCTATCATCCGGGCGACCGCCCCTGCTTCCTGATAACGGAAGCCATGCGCGGCTACGGCGGCGTGCTCCGTACCATGGACGGCAAGGAATTCATGCAGAAGTACGACCCGCGTCTTTCACTCGCCCCGCGCGACATCGTGGCACGTGCCATCGACAACGAGATGAAGCAGCGCGGCGACGAGCATGTGTACCTGGATGTCACCCACAAAGACCCCGAAGAAACCAAGAAACACTTCCCGAATATCTATAAGAAATGCCTCAGCATAGGCATCGACATTACGAAAGACTACATTCCGGTAGCCCCTGCGGCACACTATCTCTGCGGTGGTATCAAGGTAGACCTGGACGGACAGTCCAGCATCCGCCGCCTGTATGCCATCGGCGAATGTTCGTGCACCGGTCTTCACGGCGGCAACCGCCTGGCTTCCAACTCATTGATTGAAGCGGTAGTTTATGCCGATGCAGCCGCCAAGCATGCGTTGAGCGTATTGGAACGTTATGATTTCAACGAAGACATCCCCGAATGGAACGACGAGGGAACCATCTCCAACGAAGAGCGTGTGCTCATTACGCAAAGCATGAAGGAAGTGAACCAGATTATGGAATCCTATGTAGGCATCGTCCGCAGCAACACCCGCCTGACCCGCGCATGGAACCGCCTGGATATTCTTTACGAGGAGACGGAAAAACTGTTCAAGAGCAGCAAGGCCACCCGCGAGCTTTGCGAACTGCGCAACATGATTAACGTAGGATACCTGATTACCCGCCAGGCCATGGAGCGTAAGGAAAGCCGCGGACTGCACTATACGATAGACTATCCGCATCCGCAGAAATAAC
>ERZ840371.4309-NODE-4309-length-10778-cov-2.514502_pt1 | contig 10778 bp, 8 predicted proteins | sample MGYA00519937_ERZ840371 | MGnify/ENA primary metagenome ERZ840371 (study PRJEB31850, sample SAMEA3708873) | human gut metagenome | biome: human gut; feature: human-associated habitat; material: faeces | place: China | collected 2014 ... | reverse complement strand
CAGGAATTCCGCTCGCAAACGAAAATACTTGCTGGTGGAAATCATTTGTGATAACAGCCAGAAACAATGCTGTCGGAATCAGCGATAACAACCAGCTTTTTCTGGAAAGCTGATAATCTTCGGATTTTCCCAGAAAAATTGCAGTATATGCACCAAGCAGCGGAATAAAAAGAATCGGCAGGTAATAAAGATACCACAAATAACGTGCCACGGTCAGATCTGTAACCACCTCATATTTCAAAGTACGCAAAGTCAACCAGATAAGCATCAGAACATCCATCAAGCGAAGACAGTGCAGCACCGGTTTCTGAATAATCCGCTGATCCAGAGAATACCCCCACAAGACAAATAATAATAAATACAATGCGGCACGCACATAGCTTGGACAGTTCCCTCCTATATCAAACCATGCCAGCAGCCGGCAGGAATATGCTGCTATGATTATCGCAAAAACAAAAAACATCAAATAAAGCTGTCTGGTGTTCCTTTTCACGAGTTCCTCCCTCTTGCCCGGCTCATCACCTCCGGGCATTTTTATCACCTATAGTATAGTATAAGCTTCCTTTTGGCGCAACTGCTTCCCCCGGATTAAAAAATAAAAGTATCGCCCATATCCCTTGATACCGTCAATGCAAAAATTACATCTCCTCCCCTTCAGGACACCATACCACCGAGCATTCCGCCTGCCCCACAGAGGATCCAGGCGATCATCATCTGCATTCCACCCTGCACGCTCCGGTAGATCCCTGCTGAAATTGCAAGCAGTAGCAGAAAATAGAGCATTCCAAGCATAAATCCCCTCAGGAATTTCCTTGTCTTCCCCATTTTTCCCATGGCAAATCCACCGGCAAATGTGGAAATTATGTAAACCGCAAGGATCCCGATCCGGACTGTTTTCTCGCTTAAGTCAAACTTATACAGCCCAAAGGACAGCCCGAGCAGCATCAACATCGTAAGAAAGTAAGAAAGCATCAGTGCTTTCACAAGTCTTGTAAAACAGATATTTCCAAACAGCTTTTTTTCCATAAGAACCCCTCCTGTCCTTTTATACTATGAGAGATTCTTATGAAATATTCCTTTACTGTTCCATCTGTCGTCCCAGAAATCCTGCTGCGCAGAGTATCATCTTCTGTTCCAACTCACCGGGTTTTTTCCTGCCATCCTTTGCCAGGATCACGACAGAACCAATCGCATCTCCGGCGCAGATGATCGGACTTACCACCTGCCATTTCAGTTCTGCATTCTGTCCCGACACGATGACCGTGAACTTCCGATCCATAGAGGATGCCAGAAACTGCTCCCTTCTTGCGATCACTTCCGCAAGCTGTCTTGTGATCAGCTGTTCCTGAAATTCTTTCTTCCCCGGTCCTGCTGCTGCAATCACCTGATCTGTATCTGTGATACACACCAGATATCCAAGCGTCTGCGCCAGACTTTCCGCATATTGGTCTGCAAAATTTCCCATTTCCCCAAGCGGTGAGTATTTTTTGAGAATGATTTCTCCTTCCCGGTCGGTGAAAATTTCAAGTGCATCACCCTCACGGATACGTAGCGTGCGCCTGATTTCCTTCGGAACGACAATTCTGCCAAGATCATCGATCCGGCGGACAATTCCTGTAGCTTTCATATTGATTCTATTCCTCCTGTGTTCCACTTGTTTTCCATATTTTATTCGATATGGGTAGTATGTGGAAAAACGCAGAATTTTATTACTCCGTATCCCTGAAATCTTTATTTATAATATCTTTCTTCGATCATATCCAGAAAATCCCGGTTTAAATAGTCTTCCATCTTTTTAAATGTTTCTTCGTTGCGGATCAGTCTTCCCGGCTCCTGATATTCTACCCACGCCATTGCACACCATGTAATTCCCCTGAGACACGTGATCGGAATAAAAATGTTCAGACGTTCTTCGATTCCACTCACATCAAATCTGCCATTTACCGCCTGGATATATTTTCTTGTAAAATCAGCCATCTCTTCTTCTGTCAGAATCACATCTGTTTTCCAGAAAGTTGTCGTTGGTGCAAGGAAATGCCCCAGATCCTGAACCGGATCACCATAAAGCGGCTTTTCCCAGTCAACCAGATAATTGTCTTTTCCTGCGCCATTCATCAGGAAATTTCCCGAATTCAGCTCTGTGTTAATACAGCATCTGTATCCACTATAATCCCGGATCTCATTGATCTTCTCCTGTCCCAGCTCCAGAAGACGCCGGATCTGTACTTTTTTCTTTTCTTCTCCCAGATCAGACTCGTAGTATGTCTGCACCATCTGATTACATTCATCCAGAATCGCCTGCAGTGGATTCGATGGCGATATCAGTCCATCCGTTTCTTTTACCGGAACACTGTGGATATCCGCAAGACATTCTGCCGCTTCCATCAGATTCTTCCGATAATCCAGTGCACTCCCTTCCAGAAACTCCATAACCATCACACCATACGGCAGTTCCTTCTTACTTCCATCTACGAAAACCGGCACTGGCGTCCGTCCTGAATCCGCCAGAAGCTCCAATGCATGATATTCGTATTCAATCTGATTTTCCAGATGCATCTGGCTTCCTGTATTGACACGAAGCACCAGTTTCTTTCCGGTCAGTGGGTGTACGAACCAGTAGTTGATATTATATTCGCCCTGTGCCAGTGGCTGATAGGCAATCTGAATTTCCTTCTGCTCTTCTTTCCCGATCCCGATTCCTTCCAGATAATGTTCTGTCTGTACATATTCTTTTAATCCCTGAATTCTTTCCATCTTATTCTCCCAGCCTTCCCCACTTTTTATCTTTTTCACTCATTCTGTATGGCACATCAAGCTCTGGCCATGCAACGTTGATCGTCGGATCGTTCCAGGCAATCCCGCCCTCATCATCCGGATGATAAAAATCCGTACATTTGTAGCAGAATTCTGCCTGGTCGCTCAGCACCAGAAATCCATGCGCAAATCCTTCCGGAATGTAAAACTGCTTTTTATTCTCTTCCGACAGTTCAATTCCATACCATTTTCCATAGGTGGCACTTCCTTTCCGGATATCCACCGCCACATCAAATACGGTTCCCCGGATCACCCGGACTAGCTTTCCCTGCGGATATCTCTTCTGAAAATGAAGTCCTCTCAGCACTGCTTTTCCAGAACCGGACTGATTATCCTGTACGAACTTCATCGTAAGTCCGGCTTCCTCCATATCCTTCTGATTATAAGTTTCCATAAAATATCCACGCTGATCACCATGCACCGACGGTTCGATCACGCAGAGTCCTTCGATTCCACCTGCATTTTTTTCTACCTTTATCTGTCCCATTTTCCTTTTATCCTTTTCTCTCTGCAAGAACTTCCTGCAAATATCTCTCCAGCGCATTCTTCCAGACCGGCAGTGGCTGAAATCCTTCTTCACAGATCCTTTTTCTGTCAAGTCTGCTGTTAAACGGTCTTGCTGCTTTTGAAATTCCGTATTCTGCTGTCGTAACCGGAATCACTTTTACATCTGCATATTCTTTTTCACCAAGCTTCACAGCCTGTGCGAAGATTTCTTTTGCAAAATCATACCAGCTGACATATTCTCCTTCATTAGTCACATGATAGATCCCATATCGCTTTGTCATCGACAGATTTGCAAGAAATTTTGCAAGATCTGCTGTGTAAGTCGGCGTTCCAATCTGATCACATACCACTCGAAGTTCTTTCCGTCTTTTCCCCTGCTCCAGCATGGTCTTCACGAAATTATTCCCGTTTTTCCCGAATACCCAGGCGATCCGCACAATAAAATACTCTTTCAGTTCTGCTTTCACTGCCTGTTCACCCTGTAATTTCGTTTCACCGTATCGGTTCAGCGGCGAAAACTCCTCACAATCCGGTTCCCACGGTCTGCTCCCCTGTCCACCAAACACATAGTCTGTACTGATATAAACCATTTTAGCATGAATTTTCTGGCAGGCGGATGCAAGATTTGCTGTGCCCTTTCCATTAACTTCCCATACTTTTTCATAGTTTTCCGGCTCTTCTGCCGCATCCACCGCCGTCCACGCCGCACAGTGGATCACAATATCCGGTCTGAGCTTTTTCATTACTGCCTCGACTTCGTTTCTGTCTGTGATATCCATCTTCACATAACGACCTGTTGTTTTTCTCTTTTTGCTGCCGCTTCCCGTCACTTCATATCCCCGGTTTTCCAGTTCACGTACAACATCCTTTCCAAGCTGCCCGGCAGCACCCGTCACCAAAAACTTTAGCATTTTATTTTCATTTCCTTTTCTACGATCGGTCTCCACCACTCCTGATGATTCAGATACCAGTTGATTGTTTTCTTAATTCCTTCTGCAAAAGAAGTTTCCGGAAGCCAGCCAAGCTCTCTGTGGATCTTTGACGGATCGATTGCATATCTTCTGTCATGCCCTTTCCGATCCTCCACATAAGTAATCAGCTCTTCCGGCTTTCCAAGCTCCCTGCAGATCAGCTTCACAATATCAATATTCTTCATCTCGTTATGCCCGCCGACATTGTAAATTTCCCCTTCTTTTCCGTGACGCAGGATCAGATCGATCGCCCGGCAGTGATCCTTTACATAAAGCCAGTCACGGACATTTTTCCCATCACCATAGACCGGAAGCGGCCGGTCATGAAGCGCTTCGACGATCATCAGCGGAATCAGCTTTTCCGGCAGATGATATGGTCCATAGTTGTTGGAACAACGGCTGATTGTAACCGGAAGTCCATACGTTCTGTGATAGGACTGTACCAGAAGATCTGCCGCTGCCTTGGATGCACTGTACGGACTGCTCGTATGGATCGGCGTCTCTTCTGTAAAAAACAGATCCGGCCGTTCAAGCGGAAGATCCCCATACACCTCATCCGTAGAAACCTGATGATAACGCCAGATTCCATATTTCCGGCACGCATCCATCAACACTGCCGTTCCCTTTATATTGGTATCCAGAAAGACTTCCGGATTTTCAATCGACCGGTCCACATGACTTTCCGCTGCAAAGTTAACTACTATATCCGGGTGTTCTTCCTCAAACAGCCGGTATACAGTCACCCGATCCGTCACAGATGCTTTCACAAAACGGAACGCTGGATTTTTCATTGCTACTTCCAGGGTTGACATATGCCCTGCATAAGTCAGTGCATCCAGACAGATGATTTGATCCTCCGAATGCTTTTCCATCATATAATAAATAAAGTTGCTGCCAATAAATCCGGCGCCGCCGGTAACAATGATTTTCATAAACTCTCTCCCCTGTCTAAAACAGATTCTCCCTGAACTTTCCTTCTGCTACGTCATGCAAATATTGTCCATACTGATTCTGTCTGTATTTTTCACAGACTTCCAGCAGTGCGTTTCTGGAAATCCAGCCATTCATATAGGCAATTTCTTCCAGACATCCAATTTTCCGGTGCTGATGAATCTCTACCGTCTTCACAAAATTGGTCGCATCTGTCAGACTCTCATGGGTGCCCGCATCCAGCCAGGTAAAGCCCTGACCCAGAAGCTCTACCCGAAGTCTTCCCTGTTCCAGATAGATCCGGTTAAGATCCGTGATCTCCAGCTCCCCGCGTCTGCTTGGTTTTAACTGTCCTGCATAATCGCTCACCCGGTTATCATAAAAATACAGACCTGTCACACAATAATTACTTTTCGGATGTTCGGGTTTTTCCTCAATGGAAACCGCCTTGCCCTTTTCATCAAATTCCACGATACCAAACCGTTCCGGATCATCCACATAATATCCAAATATGGTTGCACCTTCTCCTCTCTCCGCTGCTTTTACCGCTTCTAAAAGACGTTTCTTAAGCCCATGCCCGGCAAACAGATTATCCCCCAGGATCATTGCCGCCGCATCATTGCCAATAAATTCTTTTCCTATTATAAACGCCTGCGCAAGACCTTCCGGTCTTTCCTGCACCGCATAGGTTAATTCGATGCCGAACTGATGCCCGTCCCCGAAAAGTTCTTCAAATCTCGGTGTATCCTGTGGTGTACTGATGATCAGGATCTCCCGAATTCCTGCACTCATAAGAACTGACAACGGATAGTAGATCATCGGCTTGTCATACACAGGTAAAAGCTGCTTGGATGTCACCATCGTAAGTGGATAGAGCCGGGTTCCTGATCCGCCTGCCAAAATAATTCCTTTCATTTTCATATCCCCGTTTTTCATTTTTATCTTTTTATTCTACCACGAAACAGCAGTTAGTTTAATAAAATCTCTCAATTATACCTATAGATTTTATCTATTCCGTTTTTATATATAGATTAAAACAATTATGAAATTTTTGTGAAAACTGTTACAATGTAATCGTAACCTATTTTTGAGAGTAAGGAGGAAAAATGAAAAGAAAATTATTACCAGTATTTCTGTCTTTCGCATTACTTGCGAACGGCTCTCTGACAGCTTTTGCAACTGATTCAAGTGTTGATACCGTTACAGAAAGCGATGCACAGACTACTGTTTCTGAAGATCAAGAGAATCCAGAAGAAACTACTCAGGAAGAAGTTTCTGAAGACGAAGCAGTTCCAGCTGATGAATCTGATGCTATCACAGATTTCGAAACTGCATATAAAGCATATACTTTTGGTGCAAATGTAAGCGGCCCAGATGCTATTTCAGCCGATAAAAATACCGTTGCTGTTTTAGACGTTCGTTCTTCTGCAAACTATGAGATTTCTCACTTAGAGGGTTCTTTCTCAACACCTGTATTTAATGAGGGTGGCAGTATCATCCAAACTTCTGAAGATGCTACTGCAAAAGCTTTCACAGAAACTGTAACTAATAACGCAAATTTCCAGAACAAAGAGCTTTACCTTCTTTGCAACAGTGGTGCAAGAGGGGCTCGTGCTGCTGCTGTTTTATTACAACGTGCTGGATATGATACCAGTCGTATTCATACCATTACAGGCGGAGCAACAGGTCTTGAAGTTCGTTACGCATTCCTTGGAACAAACAACGCTGTAACCGGTGCTGAAGCTGTAGTTGCTGTTGATTCAAATGACGTGGTTATCGTAGATGTACGTACAAAAGAGAACTTTGCAAACGGTCATTTGAAAAACTCTCTTTCTCTTCCTGTTTTCTATCTGAATGAAGAAGGAAAACAGGTTGTAGCAGAAACCAACCAAGATCCATATGCAAAAACCTTTGCTGAATATGTGCAGGCTAACCTTCCTACCACCTTCTCAGGCAAAAAAGTATACGTCCTCTGTAACAGCGGCCAAAGAGGTGCAAGAGCCGCCACTGCATTACTTGCAGACAACGGTGTTGACAAGAACACAATCTACACCATTACCGGTGGTGCAGGCGATGAAACAGTAAAAGGTGCTTTTGTAACTGTAGACGGCTACAAATTCGTAAGCGGAACTGATGCTATTGCCGCTGCAAAAAACGGAAGTGCATACATTATTGATGTACGTTCTTCAAAAGCACAGACAAAGACAGGTACTTTGAAGGGATCTATTTCTCAGTCTCTGTTTGATGATAACAACAAACTTGACACTGCTGAAGCGGAAGCGCTTGAAAAAGCTTTCATGGAAGAAATTCCTTCAAAAATAACAGAAGACAAACCAATCTACATTATCTGCAACAGTGGTGCAAGAGGTGCGCAGAAAGCAACTCTGCTTCTTGGCAAACTTGGCTATAACACAAGCACCAAAGAAGATGGTAAAGTATACACCATTGAAAATGGTGCAAAAGGTCTGGAACTCCTGTACGCAATGTCAGGAACAGATGGAAATGCTGTAGACGGAAAAACAGCTGTTGCTGCTGTTGGAAAAGACGATGTAGCAATCCTTGATGTACGTGCAACAGGCAACTATGGTGCCGGACATTTGAAAGGTTCTATCTCAACACCAGTATTTAATGCTGATGGTGTTGCAAAAACTACAGATGACCAGCTTTCCAAAGATTTCACAAAATATGTAACAGACAACAAAGCCACTCTTGAGAAAAAAGATCTCTATCTTCTCTGTAACAGTGGTGCAAGTGGTGCAAGAGCTGCTACTGCTTTATTAAAAGCTGCCGGATATGATCTTGCAAAAGTTCATACCATCACTGGTGGTGCAAAAAATGAAGATGTAAAAGCTGCTTCCATTTATGTATCTGATACTCATGTGATCAACAAAATGTCTGATACAAAGAATTACCTGATCCTTGATGTACGTTCTACAGAATCTTACACCAAAGGACACTTAAAGGGATCCCTTTCCCTTCCACTTTTTGACAAAGATAACAAACTTCCGGATGATCTCGCAAAAGCATTTACAGAATATGTAACTGCTCACAAAGCAGATTTTGAAGGAAAAACAATTTACGTTCTTTGCAACAGTGGAGCAAGAGGTGCTGCAAAAGCAACTCAGCTTCTCAAAGAAGCCGGAATCACCAACATCAAGGTATTCACCATCGAAAACGGTGCAAAAAGTGAAGTGATCCAGAAGCATTTTGTAACAGATCCTGTCGCTGATCCTGATACAAAGAAAGACAACAATGGCAAAGATAACAATAAAAACCTGAATAACGGTAAAACCACTACTGCTGCTACAACAAAGACAGGAGATACCGCTCCTATCGCTGCTCTCGCGGTTGCAATGCTCGCTGCTCTTGGCGCAATCATTGCATTCGGTAAGAAAAAAATTGTAAAATAATAATTATTCCCAAAAAGGTTACAAAAGCGGGACGTTGACTAAATTGCCAACGTCCCGCTTTTTCAAATTCATTCATATTCATACGATGTTCAGATCTCGTTGATCTGCTTCTCTTTTATTTCTCCAGATCTCCTTCCACACACCATCTGTAAAAAGATTCGTCATAGTTCTCTGAATTTTCAAAGCCACACATTTCCATTACAAGCTGCATATAAGCTGAACGGATTCCTCCGGTACAGTAAGTAATAATATGATCCTCTTTTGAAAGTCCTGCATCTTCAAACATCTTGGTCAGATCTTCATTACTCTTTAATGTACTGTCACTGTTAAACAAATCCGTATAACGGATCTGGATTGCCCCTGGAAGATGTCCCCCATTTGCCTCCCCATACATTGTCTTTCCATTATATTCTTTATCTGTACGGGTATCCACAATTTTACAGTCGTCATAAATCTCTTTCAGCTCATCCGTATTGATCACATGCGTTTCATCAATCGAATCAATTTCTACCGATACCGGTTTCGGCTCTGCTGCTCCTTTGACAGTCTCAACTCCTGCTGCTTTCAGTGCTTTGATCCCGCCATCTACGATTTTCACATCCTCATAGCCTGCCGCGATCAGCTCCCATGCAATCCTGCCATCTTCTCCCCAGCCTTTCTCCGCATTTGAAAAAAGCACGATTTCCTTATCTTTTGCCAGCCCAAGCTCTCCTAATCTTTCGCTCAGGCGCTTTGTATCAAGGATACATCCCCAGTTTGCATCTCCCGCTTCCCCGTCTTCACAGTTTGCCAGATACTGCCATGTCGTTGCCACTGCACCTTTTACAGTACCTTTTTTCGCCTCATCTTCACCTCTTGCATCCACTATGATGATATCGTCCAGATTTTCTTTCACATAATCGGCGGTTACTACATACTTTCCTTCAAATGGTTCACTGCTGTCTGATGCCGAATTCTTTGCACCACATCCTGAAAGTGATGAAATCGCAAGAATTCCTGCAAGAAATAATGCTGTTCTTTTCATAATCTTTTCTCCTCGTCTAATCTTCTTTCTTCTAACTATAACATATCTTCAATCTATTCACTAATTGATTGTCCTTATCCCGGATTAAGTATATTCATCTTTTCTATAAATCACTTTTTCAGCAGACGCATGATTTTTCTCATCGGTTCTGTTATTTTCCAGCTGGTTGAATTTGCATATGTCTGGATCATTTCATCCTGCTCCCTGATCTTATCCTCATATTTCTTAAGCTGCCCTGTTTTCTGTTCCATCCGTCTGCCAAGTTCATCCAGCTGTTCTTCATAATGCGCGGCCTGCCTTCGCTGTCCTTCTATATATTCCTGCTGCTGTTCAATCGCTGCATTTTGTTTTTCAAGCTGTTCTTTCTGCTGCCCGATATACTCATCTTTCTGTTTGAGAATATCTTTATAATACGCCAGTTGCTGGCTTCCTTCTTCAATTTCACTTATCAGCCATGGCGTCTTATACATATGTTCTCCATTCCACTGATACAGATCAAAAATATCCAGATGGAAATGCTCTCTTAAAGTCTCCATTGCATTTGCTTCTCTCATAATCTGCCCCAGCATTTCCATCCCCGCTGCTTTCAGTCCCGGTACTTCCTCTATACATTTCATCAACCAGAATGCTTTTTCAAATTCCAGCTGTAAATGTGATACAGAATCCGGATTCCGGAAATCTTCCCGGAAAAACTGACAAAATTTTTCATCCGTCATCGATTCAACACAATTTTTCCGGATCATGACAGATTCATTAAATGCGCGGACTGAATTTTCTCTTGTTGACATACTGATCTGTTTCTTTCCTTTTATATCCCATTGAAAGCGGATCAGTCTCTCTTCCAGAACCGTGATCTCTGACTCACTTACAAGCCGAAGCCACAGGTCATAATCCGCCAGCTGACGATACAAAAGATTGAAATATCCGATCTTATCCAATACAGATTTTCTGACCAGAGCTGAGGGATGACAAAGAAAATTCCCAGATTGCAGAAGCGTATGCAGATATTCTTTCTGTGTCGAACACTTCCTGTCAAAAAGCTCTGCCATATCCCTGCATTCTTCTGACAGATCATTGCCACTTTCATCAACCAGATATACTCTCGTAAAACATGCCCCGAGC
>ERZ840371.4305-NODE-4305-length-10780-cov-3.282424_pt1 | contig 10780 bp, 7 predicted proteins | sample MGYA00519937_ERZ840371 | MGnify/ENA primary metagenome ERZ840371 (study PRJEB31850, sample SAMEA3708873) | human gut metagenome | biome: human gut; feature: human-associated habitat; material: faeces | place: China | collected 2014 ... | reverse complement strand
TGGGAAGTTATAGGAAGTTAAAGGACAAATGATAAGGTGAGGAGTAAAGGGAGTAAGGAGTAAAGGGGTAAAGAGCTGATTAGCATTATGGTCCTTAATGACTTTAAAGACCTTAAAGATTTTAATGACACTAAAGACTTCTGCATACGATGCCTGCGCCGTGCCCTCTCCTTTTCCAAAGGAGGGGCAGGGGTGGTTTGCAAGATTCATCAAATTCACGTTAAATTACCAGCAATATACACTCTGCTTCCAATAAAAACGACCGTTTTTCAACGCTTTTGTAACTGTCTTAAAATCAACATGATACCTTTCAGCTTCCAAAAGGTGCCCTTTTAGAGCCTAAGAAGCCGTCTTTCAGAGGCTGAAAGACGGCTTCTTGGAATGCAAAAGATGTCCTTCTGCACAATGTCATCCGCGAGCCATGCGGTAAATGGCAGCCATATCGTCTCTGTGGAGCACCTTGAACGTGCCTTTGGTGACCGTTCCTCCAAGGCTGCACTTGCGCGCCATCTCGTCTATCTCATCATCAGTAACCTCGCGCCCGATAAGTTCACGGATATTTACCGGCATTCCTATGGCACGGAAGAAGCGCTCCATAGCCGCTATTCCGGCAAGTGCCGTACGTTCGAGCGACGTATAGTCGTTTTCCACGCCCATGACATTCACGGCAAGACGCACAAACCTGCTCACATTCTCCTTGTACACATAGCGTGCCCACGAAGCCCATACGGCGGCAAGACTTGCGCCGTGGGTGGCGTCGAACATTGCACTAAGCTCATGCCCGAGCTGGTGTGTAGCCCAGTCGCCATACGCCCTTACACCCGTTATGTCGTTATGGGCAAGACTTCCCGCCCACATTATCTGGGCGCGGTTACGGTAGTCGCGCGGGTTGTCGAGCACGGCAAACACGCTGTCTTTCATCGTCCGCATCAGAGCTTCCGCCATGCTGTCTACAAGCGTCATGTCATCGTCCTTCGAGAAATATCGCTCTAATGTGTGCATTATAATGTCCGTAACGCCCGCCGCCGTCTGATAAGGCGGAAGCGTATATGTGCGCTCGGGGTTCATCACGGCAAACTTGCAGCGGCACAGGTTGCTGGTATAACCGAGCTTTATGTTGCCGTCCTCGTTGGTTATCACACTGCTGTCGCTCATCTCGCTGCCTGCCGCGGGTATGGTGAGGACGGCACCAATGGGCATGCACGACTGCGGAACAGCCTTGCGCAAGTAAAAGTCCCACACGTCGCCGTCGTAACCCACGCCGTAGCCTATTGCCTTGGAAGAGTCGATGACGGAGCCTCCGCCGACGGCAACGATGAAGTCGACACCCTCGCGACGGCACAGGTCTATGCCCTCATGAACCTTTGAAAGGCGGGGATTGGGCACCACGCCGCCAAGCAGGACATGTTCTATGCCTGCCGCAGAGAGCTGACCGCAGACCTTATCGAGAAGTCCCGAACGGCGCGCACTCTCTCCGCCATAGTGCACAAGCACCTTTGTGCCGCCATGATGTTTTACCAACTCTGCTATTTTCTCTTCCGACTTTGCCCCGAACACCACTTCGGTGGGAGCGTAAAAACTGAAATCTTTCATTGTGATATTTATTTTTTATAGGAGTAAGGAGATGAGGAGTAAGGAGTAAGTAGATTTGTAGTAAGGAGTAAGTAGGTGTGCCTTGAGGAGTAAGGAGTTGAGGAGTAAGAAGTAAGTAGGTATGCTTTGTATATAAATATCCATAGAAGACATTTACCAGATGCACACTTTTACCACTCAACTCCATACAACTTACTGCATTTCTACTTACTACTTACTCCAAATCTCCTTACTCCTTACTCCTCATCTCCTTCCCCGCAAAAATAACAATTATTCATCTAAAGACAATCAAAAAAGCAAAAATTATCAAAAGCCATGCGGCGTTTTCAGGATGTTTCCACTATCTTTGCCATAGACAAAAATGATTTATTATGGAAATAGGAGACAAAATACCGGAACTGTTGGGTTACGACCAAAACGGAAAAGAAGTGAAGGCAAGCGAGTATGCAGGTAAGAAACTGGTGTTGTATTTTTATCCGAAAGACCTCACATCGGGATGTACGACAGAGGCATGCAACCTGCGCGACAACTATTCGGAACTGCGCTCGCAGGGCTACGAGGTTGTCGGCGTAAGCACGGACGACGAGAAATCGCACCTTAAATTCATCGGCAAGCACGAGCTGCCCTTCCGTCTCATCGCCGACAAGGACAAGACCCTTGTCGAGACATTCGGCGTATGGGGAGAAAAGAAGATGTACGGACGCACGTACATGGGCACGTTCCGCACAACGTTCGTAATCGACGAAGAGGGCAAGGTGGAGCGCATCATCGGTCCGAAGAGCGTGAAGGTGAAGGAGCATGCAAGCCAAATACTTAGCGGGAAATGACGGAACAGACGGAGTTTACACTACAGGCAATGCCGCGCGGATGTCACCTCATTACGGGAGAAATAACACGCAGACTGCCCAAGCTGCCGCAAACGGGACTTCTTAACCTGTTCGTAAAGCACACGAGCTGTGCACTGAGCATAAACGAGAATGCCGATCCCGACGTGCGCCGCGACATGAGCAGCATACTGGACAGGCTGATAAAAGAAGACGAACCTTACTACATGCACACCATGGAGGGCAGCGACGACATGCCGGCACACGCCAAATCGTCGCTGACGGGAGTAAGCATAACGATACCGATAACAAACGGGCGGCTTAATCTCGGCACATGGCAGGGCATATATCTGTGTGAGTTCAGGGACTACGGCGGACCGCGCAAGATAGTGGCAACAGTAGTGGGATGAGCAAAAACAACACATCATTAATATTAACTATTCATCAAAGAAAGGACAGATTATGAAAAGATTTATCAAAGCAGGCATGATTGCAATTTGCTGCATGTTCGTATTCAGCAACTGTGCAGAGGCGGGCAAGGACACGCCTATAAGGATAAGCCAGCTGCCGCCGGTGGCGCAGAAAACAATAAAGGCACACTTCTCAAAGGGCAAAGTGGCTATGGCAAAGATGGAAACCGACTGGCTGAAGAAAAGCTACGACGTTGTCTTTACCAACGGAACGAAGATAGAATTCGATGAAGACGGCAACTGGAAAGAAATAGACTGCAAGAAAAACGCCGTGCCGTCGGCTCTTATTCCTGTCAAAATAACAAAATATGTGAAGAGCCATTATCCGCATACAAAGATACTGAAGATTGAACGCGACCGCAAGGGTTATGAGATAGAACTGAGCGGAGGCATAGACATTACGTTCAACAAGAACTTTGAAGTGACGGAAATAGACTGACAACCGATACTGAAGAGGGAGTTCGACGAATTTATCTTTCTTGTTATATTACAAACCACCCCTGCCCCTCCTTTGGAAAAGGAGGGGACACGTATGTCTTACTCAATGAGAATATACATCATATTCTATAAACTGATATATTATGTATCCACATACGATATCAGGGCAGAGTCCCCTCCTTTTCCAAAGGAGGGGCAGGGGTGGTTTGTGAAATTCATCTAACTCACGTTGTTTCACGCCTCTTCCACGTCTTATTCTCCCTGCAAGTCGGCAACCCCGACAACGCAGAGCACATCGCCGCAGACAGTAAAACGGATGTCTTTTCCCGCATAAGGCATGCCATAAACACGCGAGGCATCGTCATGATAACGGGGACGCGGGTCGAGGGAAAGCACCTTTTTCAGAATATCAAGTTCGGCACCGGAAAACAGCGAGGCAAGCTCCTCAGGAATGACAACACGCAGCGTGTGCCACCGGTTGTCGTCGGTGAAGCCGCCGCGGGCACCGGCATGGCTGTCGGCATACGGCAGATAGGGTTTTATGTCATAAACGGGAGTGCCGTCCATAAGGTCGGCACCGAGCACATGCACAACCGGACCGCAGGGCGTATCCATATCTATGCGCTCTATTCTGACCGACGAAAGGGCGAGCCCGTTGGGACGATAAGAAGACCGCGTGGCAAAGACACCCATGCGGACATTGCCGCCAAGCAGCGGCGGACGTGCCGTGACGCTGCGCGTATCAGCATTTTCGGAGAAGCCCCAGATGAGCCACAAATAATCAAAGCCGTCCATACCGCGCACCGCATCGGGATTGCAGTATGGCGGTTCGAACACAATTCTTCCGCCAAGGTTTTCCACAATGCCGCTCTGACGCGGTATTCCGAACTTGGTGGAGAAAGGCGAACGGAAACGGGCAACAGGCTCTATTATCTTTTTCATGATGCAAAGATAACGGAAATAAACGAGAAAAGAGGGACCGGAAGTATATGTTTTGCATAGCGCAATGCCATTCTGTCGCATATATCAGACAAATTGTCGGTATTATATAAAAGGCATGTATTTTGATTGAAAGGTCATAGAAAAAACAATTCAGGATATAAAGAAAGGAGACAATAATGACATTTGAAAGATTTACAATCAAGGCTCAGGAGGTAATCCAGGAGGCTGTCAGCACGGCGCAGAGGGCTGGTCAGCAGACCATAGAGCCTGTACACTTGCTGAAGGGCATGACGGCAAAGGCAAAGGACATCACCGGCTTCATATTCAACAAGCTCGGTGTGAACGCCGTTCAGATTGAGACGCTGCTCGACAACGAGATAAGCCACCTGCCGAGAGTTCAGGGCGGTGAGCCATATCTCAGCGCGGACACAAACAAGGTGCTCATGCGTGCACAGGACATTTCGAAGGAGATGGGTGACGAATTCGTGTCGGTGGAACCGATAATGCTTGCCCTGCTGGCAATAAACTCTACGGCGGCAAGGATAATGAAGGACGCCGGCATGGCGGAGAAAGACATGCGCACAGCCATCAGCGAACTGCGTCAGGGACAGAAGGTGCAGTCGCAATCGGCTGACGACAACTACCGCTCGCTCGAGAAATATGCGAAGAACTTGGTGGAACAGGCACGCTCTGGAAAGCTCGACCCCGTAATAGGGCGCGACGACGAGATACGCCGCGTGCTCCAGATATTGTCAAGGCGCACCAAGAACAACCCTATATTAATAGGTGAGCCGGGAACGGGAAAGACGGCAATAGTGGAAGGTCTGGCGGAAAGAATTGTCCGCGGAGACGTGCCGGAGAACCTCAAGGACAAACAACTGTACTCGCTGGACATGGGAGCGCTGGTTGCCGGGGCTAAATACAAGGGTGAGTTTGAGGAGCGTCTGAAAGGTGTCATCAATGAGGTGACAAAGAGCGAGGGACGGATAATACTGTTCATCGACGAGATACACACGCTGGTGGGTGCCGGAGGAGGCGAAGGTGCCATGGACGCGGCAAACATACTGAAGCCTGCACTGGCACGCGGCGAACTGAGGGCGATTGGCGCAACGACGCTGAACGAGTATCAGAAGTATTTTGAAAAGGACAAGGCGCTGGAGAGAAGGTTTCAGACAGTGCTTGTGGAAGAGCCCGACGAGCTGAGCGCAATATCCATACTGCGCGGACTGAAGGAGCGGTATGAGAACCACCACAAGGTGCGTATACAGGACGATGCCTGCATAGCGGCTGTTCAACTGTCCGAGCGTTACATCAGCGACCGTTTCCTTCCGGATAAGGCAATAGACCTTATGGACGAGGCGGCGGCAAAACTGAGAATGGAGCACGACTCGGTTCCGGAGGAGCTGGACGAGATTACACGCCGCCTGAAACAGCTCGAGATAGAGCGCGAGGCAATAAAGCGTGAGAACGACGTGCCCAAGATTGAGACTCTCGACAAGGACATTGCCGAGCTGAAAGACAGCGAAAAGCAGCTCCGCGCCAAATGGGAGAGCGAGCGGGCTCTTGTCAACAGGATACAGCAGGACAAGCAGCAGATGGAAGACCTGCGCTTTGAGGCGGAAAGAGCCGAGCGCGAAGGCAACTACGAACGCGTTGCAGAGATAAGATACAGCAGGCTGAAGACTCTTGAGGACGACATACGGAGCATTCAGGAACAGCTGAAAAGCGCACAGGGCGGAGAAGGCATGGTGCGCGAGGAGGTGACCGCCGAGGACATAGCGGAGGTTGTGAGCCGCTGGACCGGCATACCGGTGACAAAGATGCTGCAGAGCGAGCGCGAGAAGCTGCTGCATCTTGAAGATGAGCTTCACCGGCGTGTGATAGGTCAGGAAGAGGCTATACGCGCCGTGAGCGATGCCGTGAGACGTTCGAGGGCAGGGCTTCAGGACCCGAAGCGCCCGATAGCTTCATTCATATTCCTCGGAACGACCGGAGTGGGAAAGACGGAACTGGCAAAGGCTCTTGCCGAGTATCTGTTCAACGACGAGACCATGATGACGCGTATCGACATGAGCGAGTATCAGGAGAAGTTCAGCGTGAGCCGCCTTATCGGCGCGCCTCCGGGATATGTGGGCTACGACGAGGGCGGACAACTGACGGAGGCTGTACGGCGGAAGCCGTATTCCGTGGTGCTGTTCGATGAGATTGAGAAGGCTCATCCCGATGTTTTCAACATCCTGCTGCAGGTTCTTGACGACGGAAGACTGACCGACAACAAGGGCAGGACGGTGAACTTCAAGAACACGATAATCATCATGACATCAAACCTCGGCAGCTCGATGATACGCGAGGAGATAGAGAAGAACGGCGGAAAGCTTACCGACGGGCAGCAGGAAGCCCTGAGAAAGACCGTGTTCAACATGATGAAGCAGACCATACGTCCGGAATTTCTCAACCGTATAGACGAGACAATAATGTTCCTCCCGCTGACAAAGACGGAGATTGCAGACGTTGTAAGGCTGCAGGTAAATGCCCTGAAGAAGATGCTGGAACCGCAGGGTCTGAGCATAGAGGCTACCGACAGCGCCATAGACTTGCTGGCAGAAGCGGGCTTCGACCCGGAGTTCGGGGCACGTCCGGTGAAGAGGGCTATACAGAACTACGTGCTCAACGACCTGTCGCGCCGCATTCTCGCCGGCGAGGTGTCGAGAGACAAGACCATCATAATAGACGTGAAGGACGGGAAACTGACGTTCGGGAACTGACATCCAGACATCATATAATATTTAAGAGGCGGCGTGCAACGGCATACGGATTGCGCGCCGCCTTTAATATAAGGTGGCGGCGGGACACCGGAACATGGCAACAAAAGCACCGGGAGACTTGCAACACACATTATTTTATAGTATCTTTGCATAAGATAAGCTTCGCCTCAGCAATTTCAAGCAAGCTTGATTGCGTTCGGCTTGCATTATCTTTGCCAAATATAACACCAATAACTTAAGTCTATGTGGCACAACTTTGGAAAAGCACCGGCAGCAATACTGTTCCTTCTTATAATATCATTGACATCGTCGGCACAGTCGAAAATGATTGTCGAGCACTACACAATGGAACAGGGACTGCCCAACAACACGGTATATTCTTCGATAAAGGACAAGGACGGCTTCGTATGGTTCGGGACATGGCACGGGCTGTGCTCGTTCGACGGAGCTGAGTTCATGCCTTTCGTGACAAGGCAGAACAGGACGTCGGACATACCGCCGCGCAAGGTGCTGAACATGGTGGAAGACAACAAGAACAACCTGTGGATACGCAATGCGGACAGTCATCTGTACATGTTCAACAAGACCACGGAAAGCTATCACAATCTCTACAACGAGCTGAAAAGGCTGTCGCAGAACGTGCAGGTGCTGAAAATAAAGCGGATGGACAACGGGCACATTCTCATCCTGACCCGTAACAAGAACATATACGAGGGCGCAACGGACAAAGACGGCAACGCAACAATAACGAAAATATATGATGCGAGCCGCGACATTGTGCACTCAAACATGAAGCTGCGCCGCAATATCATCGGCGAAACGGCAAACCGCGTCTACTGGATAGGCACAGACCTGAAGATAGACGCAATAAGCAAGAAGAACAGCCGTCCGCTGCTTGCAGACATTCCGAACAACACCGAGGTGTCGAGCTTTGTGCACTTCGGACAGTATATGTGCATAGGCACGGCAAAAGGGGATATTTACATAGTAAACATCAACAACGGGAAGACGGAACATCACTCTTTTCCCGATATGCGCTCAAACGTGTCGTGCATCATACCATTGAACGGACAGGTGTTCATATCATCATCGACAGGACTGTATTCGTTCACGAAGCAGAACGGGATAAGACAGGTGCTGCCGGCGGCTGCCGGCGCAACGGCATCGTATGTGGACAAGGGACGTAACCTGTGGATGAGACTAAGGAACGGGACCCTGGTGAGGTTTGACCCGGCAACACACAACTCGCAGCAGTTCGCCATGCCGAAAGACAGCCTTTTTGACGAAATGAAGTTTTGCGACACAGGCACAAACGGACTGTTCATACTGCTGCGCAACGGCGCTGTATGGCGGTATAATCACCACACATACACCATGGAGGACATCAGCAGGTATAACGAATTTGGCGGATATGTGCTGGAACCCAAGTTTTTTGACATTGACCTTGACAGCGACGGACACCTGTGGCTGTCGTCCACCACAAACGGTGTGTACAAGGTGTACTTCCCGCAATACAACTTCAGGTTTATATTCCCTGAGCTGGTGATACCCACCGACATAAGCACGGAGAGCAAGGGAGTGCGCGCGCTTTACCAGTCGCGCAACGGAGACCTGTGGATAGGCACACGCAACGGAGAGCTGTACTGCGTGGATGTTGCCACGGGACACGTAAAGAAAAGCTTCAAGGGGGATATCGGCAACGTATATCATATAATGGAAGACAGAAGCGGCAACCTGTGGCTTTCTACAAAAGGAGCCGGACTTGTAAAGGCAACGCCCGATGAAATGGCACCGCAGGGCATGAGGATAACAAGATATACGCACAGCAACAGCGACAAGACATCGATAAGCAACAACCGTGTGTATTACACATATCAGGACAGCAGGCAGCGTATATGGGTATGCACGTTCGGCGGCGGACTGAACCTGATAGAGGAAAACGGGGGCAAGACCGTGTTCAGGCACAGAAACAACGGCATGGCAAACTATCCTCACTACGACCTGTATCTGAACACGCGCGCCATAGCCGAAGACAGGCTGGGCAGGCTGTGGGTGGGCACCACCGACGGACTGATGTCTCTGCAGGGAACGTTCAAGGGCGTAAAGGACATAAAGTTCGAGACTTACAGGGAACATAACGACACGCGACTTGCCGACAACGATATATTCTCGCTGTACAAAGACCATAACGGCGATATCTGGATGGGGATATTCGGCAGCGGGCTGAACAAGCTTGAGGGTTACGACAAGGTAAGGCGGCGCCCGGTGGTGAAGTCGTACAACCTGCCCGGGCTTCAGGACGGAGACGTTGTTTCATCGCTTGTCGAAGACAGCCACAAATGCCTGTGGATATGCACCGAGAAAGGGTTGTCGAGCATCAAGCAAGGTTCGATGTTCGCAAGGAGCTACGACAGGTTCTCGGGATTTCCGGATGTAAACATCGAAGACAACACTTCTATATGCCTTTCCAACGGCAACATCCTGATAGGATGCCGGCAGGGACTGATAATGTTCAACCCGGCAAACGTGGAAAAAGAGAACAACAAGCGCTACAACACGTTCATCGTAGACTTCAAGGTGCAGAACATGGCACTAAGCGAGTTCAACCCTCCCATATACGAAGGCTCGATGAGATATGCAAGAGAAATTATATTGAAGCACAACCAGTCGATGTTCACAATAGAGTTTGCCACCCCAAACTACACGGACAACAGCCAGATATCGTATTCTTACATACTCGACGGATATGAGGAGCAGTGGCACAACAACGGCAACAACCGCATAGCGTCATACGCCAACATTCCGCCCGGGCATTACAAGTTCCGCGTAAAGGCTACGGGAGACAACTCGCCCGAACGTGTTCTGGAGATAACGATACTGCCGCCATGGTGGGCAACATGGTGGGCATATCTCATATACGCCGTCATCACTGCCTCCATACTTTACGGCGTGGCACATCTTGTGCTCTACATGATACGCATGCGCAACGAGGTTTACATCAACGACCGCCTTGCCGAACTGAAGATACGTTTCTTTACAAACGTAAGTCATGAGCTGCGCACGCCGCTGACATTGATAAAGAGTCCGATCGAGGAGCTGAAGAACACCGAGACGCTGAGCGAGGCAGGCAAGGAATATCTGTCGCTGATAGACAGGAATGCCGACAAGATGTTGAAGCTTGTAAACCAGATACTGGACTTCCGCAAGGTGCAGCACGGCAAGATGAAGCTGCACATATCGCTGGCAGACATCAATGAGATGCTCGGCATGTTCCGGAACGAATACCGCATGCTGGCGGTAGAGCGCGACATTGCATTCAACCTGGAACTGCCCAAGGAGCATGTCAAAATGTGGTGCGATGCCGAAAAGATAGGCATTGTCGTCAACAACCTTATCAACAACGCCTTCAAATATACCCAGGAGGGCGGCACAATATGCGTGGCACTGGAGGCAGACAACAACGGTATATGCCGTATAAGGGTTGAAGACAACGGTGTGGGGATACCCGAGTCACAACTGGCGAAGATATTCGAGCGCTTCTCGCAGGCAGACAATAAGATAAGCGACGACACGGTGCATGCCGGAACGGGTATCGGGCTGTCGCTGTCGAAAGAGTATGTGAACATGCACCACGGCAGGATATGGGCGGAAAACCTTGAAAGCGGCGTGGCATTCATCGTTGAGCTGCCTACAGACAAGGAGCATTTCGGCAATGAAGACACAGAGGTGTACTTCGACGACAGTACGG
>ERZ840371.4301-NODE-4301-length-10798-cov-5.464489_pt1 | contig 10798 bp, 8 predicted proteins | sample MGYA00519937_ERZ840371 | MGnify/ENA primary metagenome ERZ840371 (study PRJEB31850, sample SAMEA3708873) | human gut metagenome | biome: human gut; feature: human-associated habitat; material: faeces | place: China | collected 2014 ... | reverse complement strand
CCCTCCAGCTCCCCCTTACACAGGGGGAGAGCTGATTACCAAGCGGTTTCTCCCCCTGTGTAAGGGGGAGTTAGTGGGGGTAGTTGGCAAATACAGGCAGAACTTTGGGGACAGTCCCATGCAAAATAAACACCTAACTAAATCAAACTAATCGGCTTTCTCGTCCAAGGCCATATTTAGTTTTAGAACATTCACTTTCGACGGGCCGAACATTCCCAACAAGGGGCCTTGTTTCACCTTTTCAACAATCGCTTTCACCGCCTCTTCCGACATCCCCCGGGCTTTGGCAACTCGTTTCACCTGCACGTAGGCTGAAGTCACGGAAATATCCGGGTCCAAACCGCTAGCGCTGGCCGTCACGATGTCGGCAGGCACTTCCTCCCGTTTCAGGTAGGGATGTTTCACGAGAAAGGTATCGATACGACTCTCCACCTCCTTCAGATACTCCGGGTTCGTCGTTGCCTTGTTACTTCCGGCCGAACTGGTTGCATCGTACCCGTCACCGGCACAGGAAGGCCGTCCCCAGAAATAAATATCCTTCGTGAAATTCTGTCCCACGTTAGCACCCCCGACCACTTTCCCGTCAAGCACTGCCACCTCGGCGTTTCCACCGTTCGGTCCTGCCACCTTGGCAAACAACCAAAGGACAAGTATGTAGAAAACACTAAAAAAAACACAAAATACAAGGGTCAATCTGAACGATTTCAATAAATTCGATTTCATGATTATCTTTATTTACAAGTTTCCATTTTATAATAACCAACCGATCAGTAGATCGATCAACTTAATCCCGATAAACGGGGCAATAATTCCTCCCAACCCGTAGATCAGCATATTCCGACGTAACAAGGCTGAGGCTCCGATCGGTTTGTAAGCCACCCCCTTCAACGCCAACGGAATCAGCAACGGGATGATAACAGCGTTAAAGATCACCGCAGAAAGAATCGCGCTTTCGGGGCTGTGTAATCCCATGATATTCAACACGCCCAGCGAGGGGATTGTTGCCATGAACAAGGCAGGAACGATAGCGAAATACTTGGCGACATCGTTCGCTATGCTAAACGTGGTCAACGTACCCCGTGTCATCAATAGCTGCTTCCCGATTTCTACTATTTCGATTAACTTCGTCGGGTCATTGTCCAAATCAACCATATTTCCCGCCTCTTTCGCTGCCTGTGTTCCACTGTTCATAGCAACCCCCACGTCGGCCTGTGCCAAGGCCGGGGCATCATTCGTTCCGTCTCCCATCATGGCAACTAATTTCCCTTCTTGCTGTTCCTTCCGGATGTACTCCATCTTGTCCTCTGGTTTTGCCTCGGCAATAAAATCATCCACCCCGGCTTTCTGAGCAATATACTTTGCAGTCAACGGATTATCCCCAGTTACCATAACCGTTTTCACACCCATTTTACGCAACCGCTCGAAACGTTCCCGGATACCCGGCTTTATAATATCCTGTAACTCGATAACTCCCAGAATCTTCTCGTTCTCGCAAACCACCAGCGGTGTTCCCCCGTTACCGGAAATCGTACGAATCCTTTGTTCCGTTTCCAGCGGGAATTCGTTCCCGGCTCTCTCCGCAATCGCGCGAATGGAATCGAAAGCCCCTTTCCGAATCCGGGTACCGTCTGCCAAGTCCACCCCGGAACAACGGGTTTCGGCAGTAAACTTGATCATCCGGGTCACGGCCGTGTCAATATCCCTCATCCGGAGATGACTCTCCCGCCCTAGTTCCACGATAGACTTTCCTTCCGGTGTCTCGTCGGAAAGCGAAGACAACATACAGGCTCTCACGAAATGCCGTTCATCCACCCCGGCAGAAGGATAAAAACGAGTGGCCTTCCGGTTACCGATCGTGATCGTACCTGTTTTATCCAACAACAACGTATCTACATCACCCGCCGTTTCGACCGCCTTACCCGATTTTGTAATCACGTTGGCACGTAACGCCCGGTCCATCCCAGCAATACCGATCGCCGAAAGCAATCCCCCGATTGTCGTCGGGATCAAGCACACGAACAGAGATATAAAAGCTGCCACCGTGATATTGGTTCCCACGTAATCACCAAAAGGTTTCAGCGTCGCACAGACAATCACGAACACCAGCGTGAACCCGGCCAACAGGATGGTCAGCGCAATCTCGTTCGGGGTCTTCTGGCGAGATGCACCTTCCACCAGAGCGATCATCTTATCCAAAAAGCTCTCTCCCGGCTGGGTCGTCACCTGTACACGGATCTTATCGGAAAGGACCTTGGTTCCCCCGGTCACGGAACTCTTGTCCCCTCCCGCCTCGCGGATCACCGGGGCGCTCTCACCCGTGATGGCACTCTCGTCAATAGAGGCTAATCCCTCGATAATTTCCCCGTCGGAAGGAATCACGTCCCCGGCCTCACACTCGAAGACATCCCCTTTCTTCAATTGGGAGCTACTGACCACCTGTACTTTACCGTTCACAATCATCTTCGCCGGAGTCTCCTCTCTCGTTTTTCGCAAACTATCAGCCTGTGCCTTCCCTCTCGCTTCGGCGATAGCCTCGGCGAAATTGGCAAACAACAAGGTGATAAATAATATGATAGAAACTGCCACGTTATAACCGAATGATCCCTGATCCGTGATCCCGGCAAAAAGAAAATACAACGTGGCAACAATCATCAACACCGTACAAATCTCCACCGTGAACATCACGGGATTCTTTACCATCAGTCGCGGGTTTAACTTCACGAATGACTGCTTTAAGCTCTCCAGCACCAATTCCCGCGGGAAAAGTGAAGTTGATTTATTGGATTTCATATTCATACACGATTTATAATTCAAATTCTAAAATGATAAATAATCAGCGATAGGCCCTAACGTCAATGACGGGAAGAACGACAAGGCTGCCACGATAAAGATTACGAGGAAAGTCATGACGGCAAAAGTCGTCGTGTCCGTCTTTAGCGTACCCGCGCTCTCCGGGATAAACTTCTTACTTGCCAGCAACCCGGCAATGGCCACCTGACCGACAATCGGGAGATAACGCCCCATGATCAGCACGATACCGCACGTGTAGTTCCAAAAATAGGTGTTATCGCTCAACCCCTCGAAACCGGAACCGTTATTGGCTGCCGAAGAGGTGTACTCGTACAGCATCTCGCTTAAACCGTGGAACGAAGGGTTATTCAGCCAAGCTCCTGCCAGTTCGGGATTGTGTGCCGCCAAGAAACTAGCTATCGCCGTGAACAACAAGATAAAGAACGGGTGAGCCAATGCCACGATCATGGCAATCTTCATTTCTCTCGCCTCCACCTTCTTCCCTAGGAACTCCGGGGTACGCCCTACCATCAATCCACTGATAAATACGGCTATGATGATAAACACGTAGTAATTCATGAATCCCACTCCGACACCGCCGAACCAACAGTTTATCATCATGTTCAACATCGTGAACATTCCCGTGATGGGAGTCAGGCTATCGTGCATACCGTTCACGGAACCATTGGATGTTACCGTAGTCACCTGGCTCCACAGGGCCGTACCCGCGGAACCGATACGGATTTCTTTACCTTCCATGCTTCCCAGTTCTTGGGCTATTCCCAGCTCGTTGATCTGCTCACTGCCTCGCATTTCAAAATAATGGGCAGCAAAAACTCCCACTAGGAAGGCAAACAACATCACACCGAAGATCGTGTATGCTAACTTTTTGCGTTTCAAATAGAATCCCAGTGCGAACACCATCGCCATCGGGATAATTAATATCGACCAACATTCCGTCATGTTCGTCAAGAAAGTCGGATTCTCCAAAGGATGGGAAGAATTCACCCCGAAATAACCACCGCCATTCGTCCCTAACTGCTTGATCGGCACGATGGCAGCCGTCGGTCCCTGTGAAATCATCTGGGTCTGTCCTTCCAACGTGATCACTTCCATTTTCCCGTCAAAGCCCATCGGAACACCTTCTATGATCAAGATAAAACCAACAACCAAGGCTAACGGTAACAAGATTCGGGTACAACTCTTCACGAGCAACGCCCAGAAGTTACCGAAATCCCGTGTCGTTTTGGCTGCCATCGCCCGGAATATCCCGGCCAACGCAGCCATACCCGTGGCGGCTGTGATAAACTGAAACAACATGATCACGAACAACTGAGTGAAATAAGTCAATCCCGATTCACCGCTATAATGCTGCAAATTACAGTTTACCATGAAACTGATACAGGTGTTGAACGCCTGATCGGGGGTTTGTCCCACATTCCCATCCGGGTTCAACGGCAGATGCCCCTGGAAGACCAGAAGGAACATTCCCCAGAAGAACCAAAACAGGTTGATCGTCAACAATGCCACCAAGAATTTCTTCCAGTTCATTGACTCTTCCGGGTTTATACCGCCTAATTTAAACATCCATTTCTCCACGGGAGCCATAAAATCCGTCCATACACGCTCCCCCTTGTACACTTTTGCAATGTAACGTCCCAGCGGATAAGCCAGTACTAGCAACAGGACGACCTGCAACACACTACCTAGAATCTCTGTATTCATTTCTTATTTTATCTAAAATTTCTCGGGCCGAACCAGTACATACATCATGTACCCGAACATCACCACACTAAAAATAAATAATACCGTAAACATCTTTTCCACCTTTAAATCTTCTCAAACCAATCAATACACTTAAAGAAAAACCAGTAACAGACGACGCCTGTCAGACACAAGAAAATAAATGATAATACCTGTTCCATAATTTCATATATTAATTCAATAATCTTTGCCCTTGTGATACCAATGGTATGCCACACGAAAAAACAATTATTATAACCATCTATGAAACAAGAATATAAACATCATTATAGGAAAGAATAAAAGATAAGAAACCCTACCAAAATGAAAAGGTCATCCTTTCATTTCGGTATAGCAAAACGGAAAACAAACGAACGATACTTGTTATTTGTCTCCCAACCCGTATTCCTCAATTTTACGGTACAAAGTAGTTAACCCGATACGCATCAACCGGGCTGCCTCCGTCTTGTTGCCCCCCGTGTGTTGAAGAACCCTCCGGATATGATTCTTCTCGATATTCGCCATGTCAAAATCGGAAAATCCACCCGTTTCTCCCGCGGCCGGGACCGGACGTCGCAATTCAAGCGGCAGATCATCCACCGTCAACTGCCCCTCTCCCGCAATCACGATACTCCGTTCCACCACGTTTCGCAATTCCCGGACATTTCCATGCCAGCCTACTTCAAAAAGAGACATTGACAGATGTCAGTGACACCATCCGGATATATGCCCCCGAAGGAATAGCCGTCAACCAATATCTGGAAAGCATTGATTCTTATAATCAGCGGGCGGAATCTCCTACGACATGGAAAAAACAAGTATATACCGGAGATGATTATCTCCAGAAAATGCTTGCCGATCATAAAGGTAATATAGCAGTATTGGCCGGAAACAATCAGAAAAAGACGCGCTATATCATGGAGTCTATCAAAGCCGGATATCATGTCCTTGCCGATAAGCCACTGGCTATCAATCCACAGGATTTCAAGTTATTGACAGAAGCCTATCAACTCGCCAAAGAAAAGAATCTTCTTTTATACGATCTGATGACGGAACGTTATGATATCCTCAATATCATAGAAAAAGAGCTTTTGCATCAGACGGAATTATTCGGAGATTTACAAAAAGGTTCACCGGACAATCCATCTGTCATAATGGAAAGCGTGCATCATTTTTTCAAGACAGTTTCTGGCAAGCCATTAATTCGCCCGGCATGGTATTATGATGTAGAGCAACAAGGAGAAGGGATTGCAGATGTTACAACACATCTGATCGATCTTATCAACTGGCAATGTTTTCCTGATAAAACGATTCATTATCAATCGGATGTCACCGTGAATGCCGCCAAACACTGGGCAACTCCAATTACATTAGCAGAGTTCAGTCAATCGACACAAGTCGATTCTTTTCCCGCTTATCTTAATCGATACATAAAAAACGATGTATTGGAAGTGATGGCAAACGGAAGTCTCAACTATACCGTTAAAGGGATTTGTATAGGAATAAAAGTCACATGGCATTATACTCCACCCACTAACGGAGGAGATACATTTACTTCCATAAAGAAAGGAAGTAAAGCCACTTTAAAAATCGTTCAGGATGAAAAAAATGGATTTGTAAAAGAGCTATATATACAGAAAGAACCGGACATTGACAATAGGACATTTGAAGCTCAATTGCAAAAAACAGTGGAACAGCTTCAAATAACTTATCCGTTCTTATCTGTCAAAAACAAAAAGAATGGAACTTATCTGATTGACATACCACAGGAAAAACGATTAGGACACGAAGAACATTTCAGCAAAGTGGCAAAGGCTTTCCTGCATTATGTACACAATCAGGATATGCCGGAATGGGAAAATGAAAATACACTAGCTAAATATTACATTACTACTACTGCTGTAGAAATGGCAAAGAAAGGAAACAAATAAACAAAACAATAGGTGTTAGAAACAAGATGCAAATATTATGAAAATGAAGCCATGTTTCATGGCTTCATTCCTCATATCATGGGGACCCGATTCGATATCCTGCTCATTCATTCCGATATCGACCGATTGAATACACTTTGGGCAGATATCGCCTATGAGCTGGAGCGATTGGATAAAATATTAAATCGTTTTGATCCTCATAGTGAAGTTTCCAAGATTAATAATCATGCTTCTCAAAGCAAGATTCAAATCAATAAAGAGATGAAATCAATCTTACAGCTTTGCTCATACTATTATGAGACCACTTCACACTTATTCGACATTACATTAAAAGATTTCTCCCAAATACAACTTCATGAACATTCATATATCTCCTTTACATCTCCTGATATTTCACTTGATTTTGGAGGTTTTGCCAAAGGATATGCTTTGAAGAAAATAAGAAAATTCATTGAACAGGAGAATATTAGTGATGCATTTGCTAATTTTGGAAACAGTTCGATCCTGGGTATAGGACATCATCCTTATGGAGATTGTTGGAAAGTCAGTTTTCTGAACCCGTACAATCAGTCTCTTCTAAAAGAATTCGATCTGCAGGATACAACATTATCCACTTCCGGTAATACGTTACAATATACCGGACACATTATGAATCCGCTTACAGGCATATTTAATGAACAACGAAAAGCAAGTTCTATCCTGTCCCCCGACCCGTTGGAAGCCGAAGTTCTTAGTACGGTCTGGATGATTGCCAATGAACAGGAACAAAAAAAGATTTCAGAAAAGTTCAATAATATACAAGCAACCCTATACAATTTATGATATGAAAGAACATAAAGAAAAAGGAGTAGACTTAGGACTCAGACAATTCATCAAAAGCCTAGGATACGTTGCCGGAGGAACCGCATTATTGGCGACCACTCCTTGGCTGACTTCCTGTACTCCGGAGAAACTACAAGAGATCAAGCATGAGAAAGCACGAATAGCTTTGATTGGTACCGGGTCCAGAGGACAATACCACATCCATAACCTCAAAGAAATACCTCATGCACAAATTGTTGCCGTATGTGATAATTATGCCCCCAATCTTCAACAAGCATTGGAACTTTGTCCGGATGCAAAGCCATATACGGATTACCGCAAACTACTGGAATTGAAAGACATCGATGGAGTCATCATATCCACACCACTAAACTGGCATGCACCTATTGTATTGGACGCATTAGCTGCCGGCAAACATGTCTTTTGCGAGAAAGCAATGGCACGTACCCTTGACGAGTGCAAAGCTATCTATGACACTTACAACCAGTCAGACAAGGTTCTCTATTTTTGTATGCAGCGAATGTATGACGAGAAGTACATCAAGGGAATGCAGATGATCCATTCCGGTCTCATCGGAGATGTGGTAGGTCTTCGCTGTCACTGGTTCCGTAATGCAGACTGGCGTCGTCCGGTTCCTTCACCAGAGCTGGAACGCAAGATTAACTGGAGATTATACAAAGAGAGCTCCGGAGGATTAATGACGGAATTAGCATGCCATCAGTTGGAAGTTTGTAACTGGGCAGCCAAAAAAATGCCAGAATCCATTGTGGGAATGGGTGACATTGTATACTGGAAAGACGGACGAGAAGTTTATGATAGCGTCAATGTCACTTACAGATACTCGGATGGAGTTAAGATCGCATACGAATCAATGATTTCCAATAAGTTCAACGGAATGGAAGACCAAATTCTGGGAAGTAAAGGAACCGTGGAAATGGCAAAAGGTATTTATTATTTGGAAGAAGATCATTCAACTTCGGGTATCCGGCAACTGATTGACCAGGTAAAAGACAAGGTCTTTGCCGCCATCCCGACAGCAGGTCCTAGTTGGAGACCAGAAACAAAAATGGAGTACACACCACACTTTATCATTGATGGAGATATCCACGTAAACAGTGGATTGAGTATGATCGGAGCAGACAAAGACGGTTCGGACATTATCCTGTCTTCTTTCTGCCAGTCATGTATCACCGGAGAGAAAGCACAGAATATAGTTGAAGAAGCATATTGTTCAACGGTTCTTTGTTTACTTGGAAATCAGGCCATGGAAGAACAACGCCACATATTCTTTCCTGACGAATATAAAATACCTTATATGAAATTCTAAACCATGAAAGATATTATCATCACATCCCAAAAGCTGAAACGAGAAAGAAATATCTATCTTCTAAGTTTCATACTTGCGTTTATCGTCAATGTTATTGCAATCATTGTCTATTCCCGACCATGGATCGAAGTAATTTCTCAAATCGGATATGTGATTGTCATCAGCATTTTCATTTATTTCATCCTATGGATTCCCCGGGGAATTCTTAGCGTCCTGATCCGTCTTTTCCGAAGAAAAAAATAAGAAATTTACGTTTTTTGAGGGAGAATTGGCGGAAATACTCATTCACATATCCTAATAACAACCTAATTTTGGAGAAAAATAGATACTATGACAACAAGAAGAGATTTCATCAAAAAAACAGTAGCAGGTACAGCTGCACTTTCTTTAGGAAGCATACTTCCAGGGTTTGGTTCCAGCCGATATCAAGATATTCTGGGAGCTAATGAGAAAATACGTATCGGAGTTATTGGCGTAAATTCCAGAGGCAGTGCTCTCGCGCAAGGATTTGCCAAACAACCCGATTGTGAAGTAACTTACATTTGCGATGTAGACTCAAGAGCACTTGAAAAATGCCAGGCTGCGATTCACAAACTGACCGGACGGACTCCTAAAGGAGAAAAAGACATACGCAAAATGTTAGAATCCAATGAGTTTGAGGCAGTAGTAATCGCCACTCCGGACCATTGGCATGCTAAAGCAGCCATTATGGCTATGCAAGCCGGCAAACACGTTTATCTGGAAAAACCAACTAGCCACAATCCGGCAGAAAATGAAATGTTGGTTAGAGCCACTTTAAAATACAATCGAATCGTTCAGGTTGGCAATCAACGCAGATCATTCCCGAATGTAATCAAAGCGATGGAGGAAATCAAGTCCGGCACCATCGGAAAAGTGAGATATGCCAAATCATGGTATGTCAACAACCGTCCTTCTATCGGAACAGGTAAAGTCATTCCCGTACCGGATTATCTGGACTGGGATTTGTGGCAAGGCCCTGCCCCTCGTGTACCCGATTTCAAGGATAACTTCATTCATTACAACTGGCACTGGTTCTGGAACTGGGGAACTGGAGAAGCTTTAAATAACGGTACTCACTTTGTCGACATGCTTCGCTGGGGACTAGGTGTGGATTATCCAACCAAAGTAGATTCAATCGGAGGACGTTATCGTTTTCAGGATGATTGGCAGACGCCGGATACACAGCTTATCACTTTCCAGTTTGGCGACGAAGCATCTTTCTCCTGGGAGGGACGTAGTTGCAATACGATGCCGGTAGACGGATATGGAGTCGGTACTGCATTCTATGGAGATACGGGCACTCTTTTTATTGGTGGTGGTAACGAATATAAGATAGCAGATATCAAAGGCAAAACGATCAAGGAGGTAAAGAGTGATTTGAAGTTTGAAACCGGAAATCTCCTGAATCCTTCAGAAAAGCTGGACTCTTTCCACTTCCGGAACTGGTTTGATGCTATCCGCAAAGGTACTAAGTTAAACTCCGGAATTGTAGATGCCTGTATCAGTACCCAGCTAGTACAATTGGGTAATATCGCTCAGCGCGTCGGTCATTCATTACAAATCGATCCGGGAAGCGGCCGTATTCTCAACGATTTGGAGGCTAATAAGCTCTGGGGAAGAGAGTATGAAAAAGGATGGGAAATACGAGTTTAATTCAGCTTATTCCTCTCACTTTTAATAAGTTATTTAGAGATATGGTGTTCAAATACCATATCTCTTTCTGTTATACAAGTAGCCCCCCTGCAGTCGCTACAGCCTCATTCAAAGGAACCACCCCACAAAAAGAGCAAAGAAACTCCCCAACTGTTCTTTAAAAGTGCGAAGAGCCAATTCTATATGCTTCTCAACGGTACGAATAGAAATACCGAGTTTATCAGCAATCTCTTGGTTAGTCAGGGATTTGAAACGGCTAAGACAAAACACACTCCTACGTTTAGGCGGCATCGTATCAATCACACTTTGTACTGCTTCACGCAATTCACGATAGTCTGTAGTTGGCTCATCCGTACTTGAAGATTGCTCCAATGTCATCATGTCTTCCGTTAACACAACATGGGTGTGACCTGTAAAGTCACGTAATTGATTGTTAGACAGTGATATTAATTGCATGATTTAACCCGCTGTTCCGTCAGCGGTAGCCTACTATAAGGTGCATCTCCAGTGA
>ERZ840371.4293-NODE-4293-length-10805-cov-5.640186_pt1 | contig 10805 bp, 9 predicted proteins | sample MGYA00519937_ERZ840371 | MGnify/ENA primary metagenome ERZ840371 (study PRJEB31850, sample SAMEA3708873) | human gut metagenome | biome: human gut; feature: human-associated habitat; material: faeces | place: China | collected 2014 ... | reverse complement strand
CCTGAATCTAACGCGTCTGCCAATTCCGCCATATCCGCATATTCTGTTTTGTTCGCCGCCGTTCGGCTCGGAACGATAATTATTATACCACGGAAAACGGGAAAGTCAAGCGTTTTTTCAAAAAAGTTTTTGCATTCTTTTCCGCATATTTTATCTTGCGTCCCTGCGCACAAAAACACAGACATCCGCCCCGGTGATGCCTGCTTCCGGGGCAAATGCCTGCCAGACCACGCTTCTTCTTTTGCAGTTTTTCCTGAATTTTCTCAGATACCCCAGAACAGCCAGAGGCTCCCTGCCCCCACGAGAACTGCCGCCAGCGTGAAGGGTACGCCGATGCGCAGGAAGTCCCGGGTGCGGACAGTCTCGCCGTTCTTGCGGAGAATGCCGATGGCCGCGATGTTGGCCGACGCGCCGATGGGGGTCAGGTTGCCGCCCAGCGTCGCGCCGGTAAGCAGACCGAAGTAGAACAGCTCCGGCTCAATGCCCGCGCCGCCGTTCATGAGGGCGGCGACGCCCTGCACCACCGGCAGCATAGCCGCCACATAGGGGATGTTGTCGATGAAGGCCGACAGTCCCACCGACGCAGCCACCAGCAGCAGATAAAGATGCAGCGGCTCGTCTCCGGCTGCGGAGTGGAACAGCTGCGCCGCCGCGTCGATGACTCCCGCCCTGCTTACTCCTTCCAGCAGAATAAAGAGGCTGAAGAGCAGCAGCAGGGTGTCATAGTCCAGCGCCCGGAACGTCTCGGCCAGCGGCTTCAGGGAGCGGCTGCGCCAGCAGGCGCGGGCGGCACCGAAGAGGCACAGCCCCATGCAGACGAGCCCGCTGCGCAAGGTATAGAGCAGATGCAGCACGCCGTCAGAAGGCTCAGGCAGGAAGGACGCCGCGATGAGCAGACCTACCGTCAGCAGGAGAAGCGCCGTGGGGACATCGTCCTCCACCTCCGTTTCCACCGTGACATGGACGGGCTGGCGCTGGTCCCGGAACAGCCAGAACAGCACCCCCAGCGAGGCCAGCGCTCCCAGCTCCACGCTCCAAAAGATGCCGGGTCGACCCTCCATCCAGAAGAAATCGAAGAAATTCATCCCCGCAAAGCCGCCCAGCAGGATGCTCGTGGTGTCCCCCACCAGCGTTGCCGCGCCCTGTAAATTGGACGACACCGCAATGGCGATGAGCACCGGCACCGGCGATAGTTTCAGCCGCCGGGCGATGGCAAGCCCTACCGGAGCCACCATCAGCACGGTGGCCACATTGTCCACAAAGGCACTGATGAACCCCGCCAGCAAAGCCAGCACCGACACGGCCCACCGGACATCCGGCACATGGGCAATGAGCTCCTCAGCCAGCCGGGCGGGCATCTTGCTCTGGATAAAAAGAAAGACCGTACCCATCATTCCCGCCATCATCAGCAGGACATTGAAGTCTACGGCCCGGGCGGCGTCCGCCAGCGTGAAATCGTACACGCCCAGCTTTCCCAGCAGCAGGAACGCCCCGGCCCCGCCCAGCGCGACCCAGGGGCGGTACTGCTGCACCGCCAGCATCAAGATATAAAACAGGACAAACAGGCTCAGCGCCAGTGTCATTTCGTCTCCTCCGCAGGTTCCAGGGGCTTTGCGTCTTCTTCTATCATCCGATAGCCGACGCCAAGCTCGTTGAGGATATAAGTATTGCTGCCCGGGCGGCTGCCCAGCTTTTTGCGGATATTGGCCATATTCACCTGCAGCTTCTTGGTGCTGCTGGCGTCCGTGTCGCCCCAGATGGCCCGGACGATGGCCGCATAGGTCATCACGCGCCCGGCGTGCTCGGACAAAAAGGCCACGATGTTGTATTCCGTCTGGGTCAGGCGCACCTCCTGCCCGTCCACGAACACCTTGCGGCGCTCGTAGTTGATGGTGAGGCCCTGTGCGCTGAACACCCCGCCGGGCAGACTGCCGCCGCCATAGCGGTTCACCCGCAGCGCAGCCCGCACCCGGGCCAGCAGCTCACCGGTACCGAAGGGCTTGGTGATATAGTCGTTGGCACCAAGGTCGAGGGCCTCGATCTTATCCTGCTCGGTGGTGCGGGCCGACAGGACGATGATGGGGGTCAGATACTTCTGCCGGATGGAGCGGATGGCGTCCAGACCGTCCCGGTCGGGCAGGCCGAGGTCCAGGATGACGAGGTCCGGGTTATAGGAGATGAACATGGTCATGCCCATCACGCAGGTCTGGGCCACCAGCGCCTGATAGCCGTTGGTCTCCAGCAGAGTCTGGATGAAGCTGCAGATGTTCGCCTCATCCTCGATGATAAGTACCTTGAATTTATTATTGCTCATCCTCTGTTTCCTCCGTATCCACTTCTTCGGTCTCCAGCCAGAACCGGATGGTCGTACCCTCGCCGGGCGTGCTCTCGGCCTTTATCTCGCCGCCGTGGGCTTTGATGATGGCCGCGCACACCGACAGCCCGATGCCCATGCCGTGCTTTCCGCCCGACGAGGTATCCTGCGTCAGGGTCGTGCCGGTGAAGAGGGTCTTGAGCCGCTCTTTCGGGATGCCGCAGCCGTTGTCAATAACTTCAAACACCGCCCGCTGCCCCAGCGTGAACACCCGCAGCGTCAGGCAGGTCATCCCCTTGGCGTGGAGCACCGCGTTTTCCAAAAGGTTCGTCAGCACCTGCTGGATGAGCATGGAGTCCATCGGGATGACGATGAAGTCATCCGGAAGTTTTACTTCCACCGGTACGCCGGGGTGGAGCTTCTGGAACCGCACCAGCACCGTATCCACCAGCTCTTCCAGCACGGTGGGCGTCTTCTGGATGGCGACGCCGTCGGCGTCGATGCGGGTGACGGAGAGCAGATTCTCCACCATCCGGTTGAGCCACTGGGCGTCGGCACAGGCCTCGGAAAGGAGCTTTATCTTCTGCTCCCGGCCCAGCGAGTCGTAGTTGTCGATGACCGTAGAGCAGGCCCCGTAGATGGACGTCAGCGGAGTGCGCAGGTCGTGGGAGACAGCCCGCAGGAGGTTGGCCCGCATCTTCTCCGTCTCGCTCTCCATCCGCAGCTGCTCCTGCTTTTTGACGCGGGTGGTCAGGGTGCTCGTCATAAAGGAGACCACCAGCATCACCACGCCGGAGAAGATGTTCTCCGGGATGGTGAAGTTGAAGGCAAAGTAGGGCGTGCGGAACGCGAAGTTGACCGCCAGCACGCTGATGACAGAACCGGCCACGCCCCACCAGTAGCCGTCGGTGTACATGGAAACAAAAAACACCGCCAGCAGGAACACCATCGAGGCCACACCGTCGATGCGGCCGCTGATGAACTGGATGAGCGTCACACAGGCGAACGCCCCGATGAGCGCCGCCAAAAGTACCCAGACGTCCTTTTTCCGGAGCATCTGCTTCATTTGCTGTCCCTCCCGATATATATTCGGTTACACTGTAAAAGTATACCACAAATAAATTAAAGATACAGCAAAGGGTGGGCATTTTTCCGTGCTTCCAAAGGGTTGACAAAAGTGCGTTCCTGGCTCACAATAGAATCATCTTCTTTATCGTAATAAAGGAAAGGGAAAGAATATGCTGTATTTTGAGAACGACTACTGCGAGGGAGCCCATCCGGCCATCCTGCAAAAGCTGATTCAGCTCAAAGGAGGCATAGGGCGAAATACCGTTTTTTTCATCGTATAATGCCCCGTCAAAGCCCGTCACAAAGAGATAGTTCTCTGTCCTTTTCCGTGGCAGATGCAGATTATTGACCCCCAGAGAAACCAGAATCCCGATAATCGTTTCAACAGAACGATTGATTGCCCCCTCCAGCGGTGTATACCCCACATTAGAGAGGCAGACACTCAGCAGTACAATCCCTGCCAGCGCAGAAGCACCCGTGCGCTTCAATAAAACCGTCACATACATCACAGGAATGACCGCAAAGGAAATCACCAGATATCGCAGGATACGCACCTGATAGGGAATATATTGGATCAGATACAGCACCAGAAGCGCAAAGACTGCCCCCAGCAGTGTGCCGATAATACGGTTTATGGAAACCTGTATGCTGTTTTCCGCATAGGGCTGCATACAGATAATCGCGGCAATCGTAGAAAAAATCGGTACGCCTTCCTCTCCGCGCAGAACATAAAGAAAAAAGCAGATGGCAACCGCCAATGCTGTTTTCACCATACGCATACCGACTCTCGGAATATTTGCAACCATAGGATTTCACTCCTTTTCGCTGTTCTTATTGGCAAAGTATAGAGGAAATCCCTTCTTTCTGTCAAGCTATCTGCCAAAAAAATGCAGGAAAATGCTTATTTTACACGGTTTCCCCCTCACATAACAAAAAAACGCAGAATTTTCATCTGCGCTTTTTTTATAAATATGCCGTACCCTCTGCCACGATAGCAACGCTGCCCGTAATTTCAATTTTCGTAACCGCTCCATTCTGATAGGAAGCTGTTGCGCGCATCACGCCGCCGGGCTGCTTGAGGGAAACGGTAACATCCTTCTTCTCCCTTGCCGCCAGATATGCCCCGACAGCAGAGGTTCCGCTGCCGCAGCCTCTTTCCCAGATGAGACTGACATCCTCCACCGCAACCAACGGTTTCAAGCTTTTCTCCTGCTCATCAAACAGCAGAAGCCCAAACACAGGCGGCAGCTCCTTCGCCCAGACCCTTGCCGCGTGTTCCGCCTTTTTTGCGGCATTCTCGCCCCAAAGGGACGCAGGGACGAGGATATGCGTAATGCCTGCGAAAACAACTACGGTCAGCTCAATTCTTTCGCCGTCCAGCGTAAATGCTCTCTTTTCGATTGTCTGCGGTAAGGGCATTGCCACTCTGCCAAGAAAGCGATGCTCCGCTTCTCGTTTCATTTCGCAGCGAACAAGCTCCTCCGCACCGGAAACCTCAAGCGTAATTTCCGTTTTTTCGCCAATCTGCAGATTTTTCTTCTGCGCCAGCCATGCCGCCAGAGAAAGGCTGGCATTGCCGCAAAATTCCCCCGCCATCATTTGCAGGCGCTTTTCTGCCGCAGGATTTTCCGCTTCCTCGATATAGCCTGCCTGCTCGGCGTATACACTGCCATAGGCAATCAGCCTTTCTGCCACAGCAAGCTGCTTCTCTCTTGCCACAGGCGTTTCGATGAGCAGCGTCATATTTTCCGTAGGGCTTGCTTTGATGAATTTCACTTCCATCCGACCACTTCCTTACTGCTGGAAACGGCTCAGGAAGGCTTTGGTACGTTCCTGCCGAGGATGATTGATGACCTGTTCGGGTTCGCCCTCCTCCACAATCACGCCGCCATCCATAAAAATAATATGGTCGGAAACATCCCTTGCAAAGGACATTTCATGTGTCACGATTACCATTGTCATGTGTTCCGCCGCCAAATCCTTGATAACCTTCAGAATTTCGCCCGTCAGCTCAGGGTCAAGCGCGGAGGTCGGCTCGTCAAAGAAAAGAATTTTCGGCTTCATTGCCAATGCACGCGCGATAGAAACACGCTGCTGCTGTCCGCCCGAAAGCTCACAAGGGTAAGCGTTTTCCTTGTCCGCCAGTCCCATTTTTTTCAGCAGCTCCCTTGCCTCGGCATAAATTTCCTCTTTTTTGCGCTTGCCGATCAGAATCGGCGGTTCGGTGATATTTTTCATGACGGAATAATGGGGAAACAGATTAAAATTCTGGAACACCAGACCGAAATGCTTTTTGATGCCCTGCAGGGTTTCCTTTGCGGCATAAACCGCCTTGCCCTGTGCGTCCGCCTTTGCGGCATAGTCTCCCAGATAAATCAAATCGCCGCCGTCCATGGTTTCCAGCATGGTTGCACAGCGCAAAAGGGTTGATTTCCCAGAGCCGGAAGGCCCAATGATAGACACAACCTGTCCTTCTGTTACAGACAGAGAAATATCCTTCAGCACTTCGTTTTCTCCGAAGCTTTTATTGCAGTGCTTAATTTCCAATACCTTATTCATTGTATGCCCTCCTTTCTTAATGGTAATAGCTCAGTTTCTTTTCAATGCGTTCCATCGCGAATGCAACCACAGCATTGAAGATGAAATAGAACACACCCGCAACGAACAGGGGCATAATACTTGTTCTTGCAGATGCAATCTGTTTTGCTACAGTGAACATTTCCTCATACGCCAGTACGAACGCAAGAGAGGTATCCTTTACCAGTGTGATAACCTCATTCGTCACAGGAGGCAGTACGCGCTTCACCATCTGCGGGAAAATGATGCGGAAAAAGGTCTGGTTTTTATTATACCCCAGAACGGATGCCGCCTCATATTGTCCCTTGGGGATGGATTCGATACCGGAACGGTAAATTTCCGCAAAATATGCTGCATAGTTAATAGAAAAGCCGATGATAATCGCAGCGAAGCGGTACCATCTGGGCAAAGAAATACGGAACAGATAATAGGGTGCAAAATTCACCACCAAAAGCTGCAGCATCAAGGGCGTGCCGCGCAGAATGGCAATGAAAACCTTAATGACTGCCTGCAAGGGCTTTATTTTTGACATACGCCCGAAGGCAACCAAAAGCCCCAAGGGCATGGAAAACAGCAGTGTCAGCACAAAAATCATCAGGGAGGAACCCATGCCGCTTACCAGCTGCTGTGCAATAATCGCAAAATTCATAGTAAATTTCCTTTCTTAACCGTAAAATGCAGGAATCCGAGAAATTCCTAAAACGCAGGAAAGGCGGCAGGAGCCTTCCCACCGTCTTTCCCAGCTTTTTTCATAACTGTTTCTTTCTTATTTTCCCAGGCAAAGCATCTGATCCAGATTGTAATCCTTATACTTTGCTGCGATTTCCGCCAGAGTACCGTCCTCTGCCATTTCATCCAGTGTTGCCTGTACCTGATCTCTCAGCTCTTCATTGCCCTTCTTGAAGCCGATTGCATACTGCTCTGTGGAGAGGGGCTCTTCCAGCATTCTGAATTTATCTGCCTTTGTTGTCAGCTGATACTGTGCTACGCCGATATCTACCGCGATGGCATCATTTGTACCTGCCTCCAGATTCATAAATGCTGTGTTGTAATCTGCGATTTCATCCAGAGATGCGAAGGAATTTACGACATCTGCCTTGGATTCATCCTGCAAAGCGGAAAGCGCGGAGGAGCCTGCCTGTGTGATGACGTGCTTGCCTGCCAAATCAGCCTCTGTCTGAATATCGGAATCCGCTCTTACAACATATACGATGCTGTTGTCAACATAGGGCTTGGAGAAAGTGTATTCATCCTCTCTGCCTGTCATGGTGAAGCCGTTCCAGATACAGTCGATTGCGCCGCTGTTCAGCTCCATATCCTTTGCATCCCAGTCGATGGGCTGCTTTACCAGCTCCCAGCCGTTTCTTTCGCAGACCTCAGCAGCCAGATCCAGATCAAAGCCGGCATAATCGCCGCTCTCTGTTCTGTAGCCATAAGGAGGATATTCCGCATCGAAGCCTACAGTGAAGGTCTTTGCGCTGTCAGAGCCGCCGCAGCCTGCCAGAACAGACGCACCCATAACCATTGTCAAAAACAGTGCCAAATACTTTTTCATACGTTATCGTCCCCTTTTTCATATCGTTTTTTCGTTCCTGCGGAGCGTCGCTCCTTTGTTCTTCATCATAGTATCACATTGCCACGCTAAAGTAAAGCAAAAGAATCTGCTTTTTCGCCATTATTTTTTATGCAAAATACACAACTCCTTTCGCGCCCTGTGCGCAGTGCCTTCCCCCCCTCTCTCCTGCCCTTCTGCACGCCGAGTTTTTGTCGATTTTTCAAGATTTTTTGCGATTTTCTATTGACAAACACGAAAAAAGGTATATAGTGTAGGTATAAAAATAATACAATCAATATCAGTAAAAGATGCAGCCGTAGTCGACAGCATCTCAAACGATAATAGCAAACCCATCGAAAGGTGGCGACGCAAAGCTATAGGGCCTTCCCCCTTGAAAAAGGGCTGGCAGCCAGTTACCGAAAGGAGATTCCGTATGAAACGGCTTTTTTCTTGTGTTTGCACATTTGTTGCAGCCTTTATTTTAATGTCTATGACAGGCGTGGTAACAGCCAGCGCTTCTACAGGTTCTATTGATACTTCCCATGCAAAAGATGGTTTTGTTACCGTAAATTACGCTTCCGATTCCAAATTGAAGGTCGGCATCCAGTACGGTGACAATAAGACCTCCTATAAAAACTGCCCTAGCGGCAAGACTGCCGAATTCTCTCTGGATCAGGGCGATGGCACATACACCATTACCGTATGTGAAAACATTTCAGGTACAACCTATCAGGTTGTCAGCAGAGAAACCGTAAATGCAAAAATCAAAAACGAATATGCTCCCTACCTTATCTCCACCGCAGATGTGCAGTTTGCAGCAGGCGATGCAGTCAGCCAAAAGGCGGCTGAAATCTGCAAGGGCGCAGCAACCGATGCAGAAAAGGTAACCGCAATCTACAACTACATTGCAGGGCATTACACCTACGATACAAAGCTTGCAGATGAAATTACATCCGGCAAGGTAAGCAAATATATCCCTGACACAAGTGCTACGCTGAACAGTAGCAAGGGCATCTGCTATGACCTGTCTTCCCTGTTTGCAGCTATGTGCCGCAGCCAGAGCATCCCTTGCTCTTTGACAAAGGGCTATGCCGGCAGAAGCTACCATGCTTGGAACAAGGTAAACGTAGACGGTGCTTGGTATCAGATTGATTTGACCTACGCTGTAACAGAGCGTGTACTGAACGCAAACAGCCTGTCCGATTGCGTATCTCCTTTGCACTACACACAGCAGAGTGATTCTCTTGCAATCGCAGCATAACAGATTGTAATAAAGAAAAAACACATAGCAGGAAGTCTTTTCTTCGCTATATGTTTCCTATAACAAAACCATTTCTACCTTTACAGATAACGCAGACACAAACGCATGGTATTATCTGGCGGTACAGGAAGCAACCAATAGCCACTACAACACAAGCAAGGAAAACTCTGCCTATGAAAAATGGACAGAATTGCGCAAAACACTTGATTGAATCGGATTAAGCTGATTATATAAATTCGACTCAGATATTTTGCATAAAAACAGTGCTTATTTTTCACCATAAAACAGGCAAGTTTTCTATATTCAGATGGTGACATTTCCACATTTTCCGTGCCGCCATCATTTTTCCAAATTTTTTCAACAAAACTTGCATATAATTGCATACAAATATGTTGAGAATCCACAAAAGCACTTGAAATTTTATCAAGCTGTGATATAATACATTGTAACAGGACTTTGCAATGTATTTTATCTATATAAATACATTATAGTATTATCTGTGCGGCTCGTTGAAAGAGCGTGTGTACAGACAAAGGCACAGCCGGCGAAAGCCGGTGTCGCAAAGCCAAGGGTCTAACCGAATTTTTCTTCGCAAGACAGCCGGTTGCCAAAAGACATATCGTATCCTCCTTCTTCGAGTCTCACAAGAACAAAGAAGGAGGATTTTTTATGATGAAAGCGAAAAAGAAATCAGGCAAACGCTTTCTGTCCTGGCTCTTGGCTGCCGTAATGATAATTACGTTGATGCCGGCGACTGCGTTTGCCGAACCACCCACTGAAAGCAGCGGAAACACAGAACCTGCTGTTACATCCTACTGTCCCGAACCAGAGGGAGATACAGATGTTTCCGTAGGGGGATATGATTCCTCTCCGGCAGCAGAAACAAAGGATACTCCCACAGAGGAGCCTGCAAAGGATACTCCCACAGCGGAGCCTGTAAAGGATACTCCCACAGAGGAGCCTGTAAAGGAATCTCCTGTGGCAGATAAAACAACAGAAGGCGCTCCTGTGCAAGAAGGGGCTGTAGAAAACTCCACAGACGAGAAAATCACCGAGGACTTGAAAAATGAAGTATCTGCGGCTGAACTCGCAGGGCTGACAGCCATGTTCGCTGCTCCCGTATCACTGGAGCTTTATGCAAATAAGAGTTACCCCATTTATGTTTATGGCTACTTCGTAAATGGCAAAGACAAGAATGATGAGGATAATATTCTTTCCGGGAAAGACGGTCTTTTTGGTAAAGACATTAAAATTCAAAAAGATAACAAGAAGGTACAGACTGTTAAATGGAATGATTATTCTATTATATATAGGCAAGCCCAAAAGTGATTACATTACCTTTGGCAAAATCGAAAATGGTACAACTGTGAAACCTGCTAAAGATGCTGAAAAAGAATCCATCTCCGCCGATGTTTTAGAAGCAATGCTGACTGCTTCCTTAGGCGATAGCACTGATATGCAGAATCAGTATTTCAGCTGGAAGGATGTTGCGATTGATGATTGGGATTTGCATATTGCCCGTGATGCAACCAACTATTCTGATGAGGATGGCAAGTACACTTGGCACATGGATGGTAAAATCCACACATACAAAATCAAGTATATGAATGGTACCTCTGATGTTTCCAAAGATGCTAACGTTGACAAAAACACCTACTACTGCGGCACATACACTATCGACACTTACAAACCGAACGCCCCCAAAGGGAAAGTCTTTGCAGGTTGGACAGTAAACGACGACACAAATGGTGGCAAATATTATCAGGGCGGCGATACAATCACTCTGAAAGACCACGATACAGATAATACTGGGAAAATCACTCTGAAAGCACAGTGGGAAGACCAAAAATACCCCGTGTATGTTTATGGCCTCTTTAAATACAAAAATACGACCTTTGATAAGAACTCCAGCCTCTATATCAACGGCAGTACCGATTCTATCAACTTGAATAACGACAGCTTCATCACTTTTGGTGCATTAAATGATGCAACAACCTTTGACCCTGCCCCCTACAAAGATCAAGGTGTAA
>ERZ840371.4287-NODE-4287-length-10818-cov-3.654743_pt1 | contig 10818 bp, 11 predicted proteins | sample MGYA00519937_ERZ840371 | MGnify/ENA primary metagenome ERZ840371 (study PRJEB31850, sample SAMEA3708873) | human gut metagenome | biome: human gut; feature: human-associated habitat; material: faeces | place: China | collected 2014 ... | reverse complement strand
GCCTGGTCGAGGACCTGAAGATCATGCTGGCTACGGTGAAGATCCTGTTTATGCCGGAGTCCACCGAAGGCATCGCAGAGGGTGCGACCACCGCAATGGGAACAGAAAATAACGAAAAGGCAACGGTTTGATGACCTGGTGTGGTGCATAAAACTAACCTGAAAACCATTTTTGACTGGAACAAAATTCAGACGTATCAGTGAGTGATTCGTACTGCTGAGGACGATTGGTAGAGCTTTATAAGAAAAACAGCTCAGACTCTTGGAGAATGAGTCTGGGCTGTAGTCTTTGATATGCGGAGAGGAACTATGAGTGTTGTGGAATACAGAGAATACTCCGTTCTGATGTCGGTTTACCACAAAGAGAAGCCGGAGTATTTGAAGCAGGCGATTGAGAGCATTCAGGCACAGACATTTCCAACAGATGATTTTGTGCTGGTGTGCGATGGCTCGCTGAATGACGGGTTAGATGCCATTATTGCTGAAAAGCAGCAGGAGATGGGCGACACTTTGAACGTTGTCCGGCTGGCGAAGAACTGCGGCCTCGGCAATGCGCTGAATGAGGGCATCAAGCACTGCAAGAATGAACTGGTCGCCCGAATGGACAGCGATGATATTTCCTGTCCTGACCGCTGTGAAAAGCAAATCGGAATATTCAACAGGTACCCAGAGGTGAGCATTTGCTCCGGTATCGTAGAAGAATTTACGACTGATCCAGAGGTCGTAGATACAAGGCGCGTTCCACCGGAGACCAATGCTGAAATCGTAGAGTTTGCAAAGAAACGATGCCCGTTCAATCATCCTTGTGTGATGTATAAGAAAACGGCGGTCGAGGCGGCTGGCTCGTATCAGGACTTCTATCTGCTGGAGGACTACTACCTTTGGCTAAGGATGCTGATGGCTGGGTTTCAGGGCTATAACATTCAAGAGCCGTTGCTCCATATGCGGGCAGGCTCGGATATGTATTTGAGAAGAGCCGGTTGGAAGTACGCCAAGACACAGGCAAGGCTGTTCAAATTTATGAAGCAGCAAGGATTCATTGGGAACGGCCAGTATATTAAGAGCTGTGTGATCCGTAGCGGATCGGCGTTGGCTCCGAACTGGCTGCGGAAGTTTATGTTTGAGAAAGTGCTGAGGGATTGATGATGAAGGTTGCCTTTTTAATGCAGTGCCACAAGAATCCAGAACAAATAAATCTGTTGTTGGAAGCGTTAAATCATCCGATGGTTGATGTGTTTGTTCATGTGGACAAGAAATCGCAGGCGATAAAGGACAAAATAACCCAAAGAGCGGGAGTTTACATTCTTCCAGAGCAACAATGCGTTGATGTGCAATGGGCGCAGTACAGTCAGGTTGAAGCCACATTGCAATTACTTAGAGCTGCTGTAAATAGGGGGGGTACAGCCACTATTGGCTGATAAGCGGTCAGGATTATCCTCTACGCCCTATGGACAACATTCTTGATTTTCTTGAAGCAAATCAAGAAGCGAACTTTATTGAATGCAGTCAAATAAAGCCTTTCAACAAAAGAAATGATGTGTATTTTCCGAATTCCGTTATAGGACGCAAGTTGTGGCAAAAGGTGCTGAAAAACCTGTGGATCTATGGTACAGGCGGCTGGAATAAGACGTTTCCCATATTTAAAAGAAAAGCACCGGATGACTTTAAATACTGGTTTGGCTCACAGTGGTGGTGCTTGAATAGCACGACGGCGCAGTGGATAATCGATTATTTGAATGAACACACGGAGTATGAAAAATTCTTTGAACATTCGCTGTGCTCAGATGAATGCTTTTTTCAGACCTTGGTTATGAACTCACCGTTTGCAAATACAACAAAACCGTACTTGCATTATATCAAGTGGGAAAAAGGAAAGAGCAGCCCCAGAACATTAACGACTATAGATTACGAAGAACTAAAAAGACGGAGAAAATTATCGCAAGAAAGTTTGACATAGATGTTGACACGGAAATTATTGAAAGACTAAGAAAGAGGTAGTGTATGGAAAAAGCAGAGAACCGAAATCAGTTTGTGGATATCATGCGTGGCATGGCGATGCTTCTGGTTGTTTTGGGACATACGATGACGGGATGCACGGCCAATTCGCAGAGCAGTTTCCTTTTTAATATTATCTGGTCCTTGCAGATGCCGTTGTTTATCTTAATCAGCGGATATGTAACGAAATATAGCCGCCCAATCTCTGACGGCAATGGACTGTGGAAATATGTAAAGCGCAGAACGGTTGCCTATATGCTGCCCTGGGCTGTATGGAGCTTTTTAGTTAGAGGCATCATCTTCGGAGAGGATGGTTTCTTAAACGTTAAGCATCTCCTGTGGAATATGGATTCAGGTTATTGGTTTCTTGCAACGATTTGGACGATTAGCATGATTTTTGGCATTGCCTCTTTCATTGCAGAGCGGGTGAGCAAAGAAAACCTGCTGAAGAAGCAGACCGTACTTTTGGGGTGTTACTTAGTGGGAATGGTTCTGCTGGTGGGAATTGGTGCAATTTTAGGGCTTTCGTTCTTTGCAATCAAATTGACGCTCTATTATATGCCTTTCTACTATGCAGGGTTCTTGTATGGTCAGTTTGATGACAGAATGAAGGAATCCGATACAGGCAAAAAGATGATTGATAGTATAGTCGCAATCTGCTTTGCGGTGTGGCTGTTCATTATTCTTAGATTTCCGCTTTATGAGATGTCGGATGGCGGCTTTGCGATTATCTTGCGTGCGGCAACATCGTTGGCTGGGTGTAGTGCAGTATGTGGGCTTTGCAAGGGGATCTTCTCCGATAAAATCGGGGGGGGGACGCTTGCATGGGTCGGAGCGCATTCACTGGAAGTGTACCTCACGCACTATCTGCTGCTCAGTTTGATCCGGCTAGACAAGGCACCGACGCTGTACAGCCCAATGGGGCTGAGCCTGGTTCTGGTCAACGATGTGATTACGGTAGCACTCACTGTGATGGCAATAGTGATGATGAGCCAAAATGCCGTGCTGAGATTTATATTAACCGGAAAGAAAAAGTAAGGGAGTTTTTCCTTTGGGCAGGAAAACAAAGCCTAGAAATTTACATGATGCACGGTCTGCTTCTCAATATCTTCAAAAGCAGTGTTGCAATCCAATTTAGCAGTATTGAGGGGTATTTACTGACTACCGGAAACTTTGCCCTGACAATAGGGCTATGTGCAGTGGTTATCCGCCTGCTCAATCAAAATGTTGTACTCAAAAAAGTATTGAATATTCGATAAAAGTTCAAAGGAGAAACGATATGCATCCGAGAGTGCTGATCGTAGGAACAGTTCCATATAACACAAAATCAACGTCACGCGCTTTTGATGCGTACTTTCACTATTGGGAGAAAGAGAATATTGCACAGATATTCTCTAATACAAAGAAGCCGTGCAAGGGGCATTGCGAAACGCTTTTCCAAATTACGGATCACCGTGTGTTGCAGCGGTGGATGGGGAAGAAAGTCGATACTGGCGTAATTTATCATTATGATGAGCTTGACACCGAGTGGAAAGACAATGATTTGGAACTCGGAAATGCAAAAGCAGAAGCTGCCTACAAGTTCGGTGGAAAGCATACGCCTCTTACACATTTACTCAGGGGAATCCTCTGGCGTAAGAGATTTTGGTGCACGGAGAAGCTAAATAATTGGCTAGATGACTTCAAACCAGAATGCGTGTTTCTGGCTTTTTCGGATGACTATTTTATCCCGCAGATTGCAATGTATGTCGCCAAGAAATATAACGTGCCAATTGTCTCCTGCATTGGCGATGACTACTATTTCAATGTGGAAAAGACGCTGAATCCGATCTATCACCTTTATAAATCGACCTACAAGAAATTGATTGACAAGGTTCTGGCTTGGCCGGGTAGTGCGATTTACATCAGCGACAAGATTCGGGATAAGTATAATTCGGAATTTGGACTGGACGGCGAAACGGTTTATTTGACTTCTACGGTTCAGCGTAAACCGTTCAACGTGATTAACAAAGATTGCCCGGTTATTACTTACTTCGGAAATATCGGTATGGGGCGCAACAACTCCCTGAACGATATTGGCTACGCCCTTGGGAAAATCAATCCAGAATATATGCTGGAGGTTTATTCCAACGAAAAGGACGAGCGGGTCTATTCTGTATTCAAGGACAATCAAAATGTCAAATATATGGGTTCTGTGCCGTACACGCAGGTTCAAAAGCGCATGGCAGAAAGCGACATAACTGTTATTGTAGAGGGATTTGAGGAAAAGGACATCAACCTTTCACGGTATTCACTCTCTACAAAGGCGGCTGATGCGTTGGCCAGCGGTGCTTCCATTTTGACATATGGCTCGTTGGAAAGCGGCATTATTGAGTATATGCTGTCAACGGATGCGGCAATGGTTTGTACGGATAAAACCAAATTGGCGGATTCGATTGCACATCTGATTTCGGATCAGGAACTTCAAAGGAAATACTACGAACAGGCGATTGTGATGACAAGAGAGCATCATAATCTGCAGGCTAGCTGCAAGACATCGGAAGATGTGGTTGCAAAGGCAATCCGACATATGAAATAAGTGGCAGAGGATACATGGTGATGGAGAACAACTTTTCAATTATTATTTCGACGTGCGACAAGTTTTCGGATTTATGGGATGCACATATTTTTCTTTTGAATCAGAATTGGGCAGACCGAAACGTGGAGACGTTTTTAGTAACCGATAAACCCACTGATCGTACTTTTGAAAATGTAACAGTGGTGGCAGTAGGCGAAGGCACGGAAATAACGGAACGTCTGAGAGCAGTGATGCCGCTGATTAAGACAGAGTATGTTCTTTTTACCTTGGATGACTATTTTCTGACGGAAAGGATTTCGACTCAGGCGGTCAACGAAGATATTCAGATCATGGAAAAGCATCAGATTGATTATCTGCGTCTGTTTGTTATGACCATGAAGAGTCTGAGAAACAGAAAAGCTGAGGAATTGGAACCGGGTATTTTTCTGCTGGACAATCATGCAGGCGATTACATTGTCAGTCTGTATGCGGGCATCTGGCGTAAGGATTTCATGGAAAAGACACTGACAAAAACGCTGAATGCCTGGCAGTATGAGGTTGCATTGACGAATATGGCACGACAGCTGAATGCCCGTTGCGCAGATAGCCGACGCGGGGAATTCCCTATTCTTGACGTGATTCGTAAGGGAAAGGTGCTGACGAAGGCACGCAAGTATTTCGATGGGAATCCTATTTATAAAGGTGACCGAGAGGATATGCGAGTTAAAGATGAATGGATGCTTGAATTCCGGACGTGGCTTCGTGAGTGGCTTCCGAAGCCGCTGTTCAATCTCTCAAAGGCAATCATGAGGCGTAGAGGATATACATTTTTTAGCGATAATCAGTGAGGGGTACGAGGGATGCGTATTGTGCAGATTAACGGTGGGGCAAAAGGAAGCACCGGAAAAATCATGATGGGGATTGCCGAGGTAGCAAGAGCGCAGGGTCACGAGGTAATGTGTGCGTCGCCTATTACCACAACGAACCGTGATGCAGGTGAGGACTGCGGCTATTATCGAATCGGAACATTCAATAGTCGCCGGGTAAATGTTGCGCTTGCCAGAATCACAGGATTCAATGGGTGCTTCGCATGGTTTGAGACATATAAACTTTTGAAGAAGATTGATGAATTCAAGCCCGATATTATTCATCTGCACAGCCTTCATAATTCATATATTAATTTGCCAATGCTATTTTCGTATATAAAGAAGCATGAAATTCCGGTTGTATGGACTCTGCATGATTGCTGGGCGTTCACTGGACAATGTCCACATTTTACAATGGCAAAATGTGATAGATGGAGAACAGGTTGTTTTAATTGCCCTCAGTATAAAGAATATCCAGAAGCATTGTATGATAATACAAAGCGAATGTGGAGGTTAAAGAAAAAATGGTTTACTGGGGTAAAAAATTTGACTGTTGTTACTCCGTCAAAATGGCTGGCGAATCTTGTGAATGAATCTTATTTAAATGAATATCCAGTAAAAGTTATTAACAATGGCATCGATTTGCATGTATTTAAGCCAACAGAAAACGAATATAGGAATAAGTGGGGCGTTAAAGAGGGACAGAAAGTTATTTTGGGAGTTTCATTTGGCTGGGGAGTAAAAAAAGGTCTGGATTGCTTTATAAGATTGGCGTCTGAACTGGATGGAAATCTGTTCAAAATTGTTTTAGTTGGAACGGATGAAAAAATTGATAAGAAGTTGCCCGCTAGTATAATAACAATTCATAGAACGCAGAATCAAAAAGAACTTGCAGGCATTTATACCGCAGCAGATGTTTTTGTGAATCCGACCAGAGAAGAAGTTTTAGGATTGGTGAATGTTGAAGCACAAGCATGCGGGATACCTGTGATTACATTTCGCACTGGTGGAAGCCCTGAGTGCATTGATGAGAATTCGGGTGTAGTGGTTGATTCTTATGAAGAAATGTTAGAAGCGATCATAAATAATAACTGTGCGGACGTTAGCCGAATTACGTGCATTAATTCTGCTTGCAGATTTAGTGAAAAGGTGAAATATGGTGATTATATAAAATTATATAGTGATATGGTAGGAGGTTTTTAAAGTATTAATGGTTGAAAAACATGCGCTTCGAGAATTTAAGGTATCTTTCCATGACATCCAACTGTTTGCGGCGTTCTTATTCTTTCTGCTTATTCCATTAAAAAACACTGGAATTATCCACTATGTGATTTGGCTTGGTGTTATTGCAACAACAGCAAATATCGCTTTGACGATTTACAATAACGGCGCAAAAAGAAAATATATAGTATTGTTTTTTGTACTTCTCATTGATATTGTTGTGAGTCTATTTACAACGGATGAACCGTTTGAAAGCGGATTGCTTTATGCCATAGTTTGTTATTTTTCATTATTTTGGGTTATAGCATTAAATAATACTTTTTTGCAGAATAAAAAAACGATTGATACAGTATATAGATTTGGAATACTAAGTGGATTGCTGTTCTCTGCTTATTCACTAATGCCGTTTGCATATTATAGAGATAATAATACAGTTTCACCGACGCTTACATTGTATTTTGGAAACAGCAATCTTGCAGGAATTTATATTTTTGCGGTAATTTGCATTGTCATGATTTATCTAAAAAATGCAAGGAAAAAAGCTTTCGTTGTTATACTTGTTACGTATTTGTTGTATTTACTATGGATGACAGGCGCAAGAACATGTATGATTGCGGCTATATTTGTAGTTGCAAGTGCAATACTGCCTATAAAAATTAGAATTCCCAAAATGATTGTGGCTCTATGCTTTGCATTTCCAATATTGTTCGTTCCAATGTATCTGATGCTATTTAGAAGTGGATATGCTGACCTAATGATAATGGGCAAGTCATTATTTTCAGGTCGTCAAGGAACATTTACTGACTACCTTTCTTTGTTACGTACTAATTTTCAATGGATAGTTGGAAATTTAGGCGAGGCGAGCTTTGCTAATGCCCATAATGCACCGTTGGCACATCTTTGCTCTACAGGTTTATTGGGAACAATACTCTTTTATGGGATGATGCTTAAAAAAACCTTGGCGTGTTGTGAAAATGATAATCCAGTTGCACGGACTGCTTTGATTTGTATTTTGGGGTTGTTTATTCAATCCAGTGGAGAAGCAAGTATTTTTCTGGGAGGATTTCCGGGAATAGAGTTTGTTTATGTGCTTTTCTATCTGGCGGGAAGGAAGGAGCCTTTATGAAAACTGTAATGGTTTCTAATTTTATGAATCATCATCAGCTTCCTTTCTCACAGGGAATTTTAAGTCAAGATGGTGTGGAGTATACATTTGTTGCCTTAGAAGCGATTCCGCAAGAGAGACTTGACATGGGGTATGAGGATATGAATCACAAATATCCGTTTGTGCTTTGTGCCTACGATTCTGAGGAGAAAATGCATCAGGCCGAAAAACTAATTGATAATGCAGATGTAGCGATATACGGCTCATGCCCGGATAGTCTGATTGTGCGCCGCACGAGCAAAGGAAAACTATGCTTTAAGTTTAGTGAGCGCTACTTTAAGGAGGGAACGGGGTTGTTGCAGATCCCGCACAATTTTGCGAGTGCGTGGAAGCATTTGAAACCGTTTGAAAAGGGACCGTTGTATTTCTGCTGTAGCAGTGCCTATACTGCTGCGGATTTGAATCGCTACACAAATTTTAAGGGAAGAACCTTTAAGTGGGGGTATTTCCCAGAGACCAAGAAATATGATGTCGCTGAATTGATGAAGCGAAAGCTATCGGTTACGTCAGCAGGATGGAAGCATCCTCAGGCTTCAATCCTATGGGCCGGCAGACTGATAGGATGGAAGCATCCGGATGCTTCCATCGAGTTGGCAGCATCGCTTAAAGAAAAGGGATACTCCTTCAGAATGAGTGTTATCGGCAATGGAGAGATGGAAGCGCAGCTTCGTGAAATGATTCGGAGCAAAGGCGTAGAAGATTGCGTGGAAATGCTTGGCGCAATGTCTCCGGATGAAGTACGTACTCATATGGAAAGAGCCGATATATTCCTGTTTACCAGTGATTTTAATGAGGGCTGGGGAGCGGTCTTAAATGAATCGATGAACAGCGGATGTGCGGTCGTTGCAAGCCACGCAATTGGTTCGGTGCCTTTCTTAATCAAGGATGGCGTAAATGGTCTGATTTACGAAAACGGGAATCAAAAGCACTTTGAAAAACAGGTCTGTAGATTGTTGGACGATGACGCCTATAGAAGAAAGATGGGCGAGAATGCTTATGCCACGATTTCAGATACATGGAATGCACAGGTGGCATCCGGGCGATTTGTTGAATTAGCAAGGGAAATCATCAAAGGCAACACGGTGCAGACTTTGTTTGAAGACGGTCCCTGCAGCAGCGCAGAAATATTGGATAATGGATGGTATCATGCAAATGAATCTTAAAAGAATGCTGCATTTAAATGGTATCAAGAGAACGTTAAATCTGTTTTTGATTAACCATGTTTTTGTCGGAACAAAACCGCGTGCGTGCAATATGAAACGAAAATTGCTCCGTGGAATCGGGTGTCCAGTCGGAGACGGGACGACAATAGTTGGCCCTATTGAATGCAAAGGTACCATTGCGATTGGAAATAATTGTTGGATTGGTAAAAACTGTAAGGTCAATGGAAACGGTACAGTCCAAATTGGCGATAATTGTGATCTTGGTCCAGAGGTTACGTTTCAAACGGGCGGACACGCAATTGGAGATAGGACCCGAAGAGCCGGTGAGGGCGAGATTTATCATCAGGTGATTGGAAACGGAACATGGATTGGAGGCAGAAGTACGATTTGCAACAATTCAACTGTAGGTAATGGCTGCGTTGTAGCTGCTTGTGCGTGTGTGGTACATGATGTACCGGATAATACTTTGGTTGGTGGTGTTCCGGCAAAAGTCATTAGGAGTCTAGAAGTATGAAGATACGAGATTTACTGAGCAGTAAGGTGACAAGAAATGCAAGCTGGATTATTGCCGGACGGGTATATCACATGCTGCTTGCGTTTTTTGTTGGATTACTTACGGCACGATACCTGGGACCAAGCAATTTCGGACTGATTAATTATGCTGCAACATACACATCTTTCTTTGCATCATTCTGTACGCTTGGAATCAATTCGGTTATCGTAAAGAATTTTGTGGATCATCCCGATGAGGAAGGCGAAACCGTTGGATCGGCGATTGTCCTTAGAACGGTTTCCAGCGTCTTATCAGTACTTATGATGGTGTGTATCACGCTGATCGCTGATAAGGGAGAGACTACGACGCACATTGTAGTGTTTCTCTGCGGCATTGGTGTGGTTTTCCAAGTGATGGACACCCTGGACTATTGGTTTCAATCAAAACTTGAATCGAAATACTCTGCTTTTGCGACGGTAGTATCATATACGGTTGTTTCCGCTTATAAAGTGTGGCTGTTGGCAACAGGAAAAAGCGTAGAATGGTTTGCCATTTCGACTTCTATCGACTACATGGTGGTGGCTGTTGTCCTTCTTGTCATGTATAAAAAGCACAACGGCCCTCAGTTTAAGTGCTCAGTACGCAAGGCAAAAGAATTATTCTTTAGTAGCTATCACTTCATTTTAGCTGGCTTGATGGTCTCGATTTACGGCAGTACGGATAAGTTCATGCTGAAACAAATGTTGAATGAGTCGGAAGTGGGATTTTATTCAACGGCAGTTTCACTGTGCAATACATGGGTGTTTTTGCTGACTGCAATAATTGATTCTCTGTATCCGGTTATTTTGCAGTCTTTCGATAATAAGAAGCTGTTTGAACGCAAGAACAAGCAGCTTTATGCAATTGTGTTCTATGTGTCTGTGGGTGTTTCACTTCTCTTTTCGCTCTTAGCGTCTCCGATCGTGAGTATTTTGTATGGTGATGCATACGCCCCGGCTGCAGCTCCGTTGAGAATCATTACATGGTATACAGCATTTTCCTATCTGGGAGTAGCCAGAAATGCATGGGTTGTTTCTTACAGTAAACAAAATTATCTCAAATATTTGTATATCGGAGCAGCAATAACAAATGTATTGCTGAATGCAATTATGATTCCCTTGTGGGGAGCGTCTGGTGCTGCGTTGGCATCGTTGCTGACGCAAATAAGCACAATCCTTTTGTTTCCGGCCCTCATAAAAGACTTGCAGCCAAATGTCAAACTGATGATTGATGCAATTCTTTTGAAGGATGTTTTTTGATAAAAGATTAGGAGGAAAATAAAAATGTCTGCATTTGATAACGCAACCCTTATGATCACTG
>ERZ840371.4284-NODE-4284-length-10823-cov-2.653510_pt1 | contig 10823 bp, 8 predicted proteins | sample MGYA00519937_ERZ840371 | MGnify/ENA primary metagenome ERZ840371 (study PRJEB31850, sample SAMEA3708873) | human gut metagenome | biome: human gut; feature: human-associated habitat; material: faeces | place: China | collected 2014 ... | reverse complement strand
ATGGAAGTGATCTTGTGGATCATTGTTGCAGTGTCGCTTCTTCTTTTTGTCAGCAATCTTGGGTTTGGCGGTGTCGTCGGTCAGGCAGTAAGCGGTGTTTTATTTGGGATATTCGGGCTGATTGCCTATGTTCTACCGATTTTGCTTCTGGTGGCAAGTTTCTTTGCAGCTTCTAACAAAGGTAGTTTTCATGCATGGGTGAAACTGGTTGCAGGAATTATATTTGTTGCTTTTTTCTGTCTGTTCCTGTCCTTGGCGGGTAGCGGAACGGAATATTATGAGCCTTTGAAAGCCTATACATACAGTTCTACCGAACGCGCTGGTGGTGGAATCATCGGTGGTTCGCTCGCATGTGTGATGGTGAAGGCATTCGGAATGATCGGTTCGTATATTATTGATTTTATCGTGCTGATCATCTGTCTGGTACTGATCACGGAACGTTCTGCGTTAAAAGGCATGCAGCGAGGCGGACAGAAGGTTTATGAATCCGCAAAGGAAAGCAATGAACGTTATAAGGAATATCGCGAATACAAAAACGAGGAGCGCCGCAAGCGGAGAATGGATCACAAAGTCTCCGGCGTTTCCATTGATACGAAGATTGATGAGAAGAGTGAGGCGTCACCGGAGTTATCCGATGAGATTGGAGAACTGCATGCAGAACCGGAGATTGCAATGCCGGATGTGAGCCAGGAGAGTAAGGTACGTCTGGCTTCCGGGGAAGTTCCTCAGCCTCTTTTTGAGCCTGAGAAGGCAACTGTGCAACCAATCTTATCCGGTGAGATTACGGCACCGGAACCAGTGATTTCTGGAGATTTTATGCATGAGGCTCCTGCTGCGGAGAATGTTGTATCAGAAGAATTGTTGAAGTCAGATGAAAAGGCGGTTCCGGTAGAAGAACCACCGGTAGCGGAGCACACGAAGCGAAAGACACGTTCTTCGGAGGAAGAAATCGAAAAAGAAGTTGCAAACGTCGCACAGGAGATGGCTCCGGCTATGTCGCAGCCGGATAAAAAGTATGTATTTCCTCCGGTAGATCTGTTGAAAGCCGGTAGCGGCAAGAAATCTGCAAATACAGAGAGCCAGCTGAGAGAGACGGCGAATAAGCTGCAACAGACATTAAAGACATTCGGCGTCAATGTGACGGTTACGAATATCAGTTGCGGTCCGGCAGTAACAAGATATGAGATTCAGCCGGAGATGGGCGTTAAGGTAAGCAAGATTGTCGGTCTTGCGGATGATATCAAACTGAATCTTGCAGCTGCGGATATCCGTATTGAGGCGCCGATTCCTGGCAAAGCTGCAGTCGGAATTGAAGTTCCGAACAAGGAAAATGTAACAGTCGCATTCCGGGATCTGATCGAATCAAAAGAATTTAAAGAATCTAAGTCGAAGATCAGCTTTGCAGTCGGTAAAGACATATCGGGAAGAACGAAGGTGACGGATATTGCCAAGATGCCGCATCTTCTGATCGCCGGTGCGACCGGATCCGGTAAATCCGTCTGTATCAATACGATCATTATGAGTATTTTGTACAAGGCGGATCCGAATGAGGTCAAGCTTCTTATGATCGATCCGAAGGTGGTAGAACTTAGTGTTTACAATGGAATCCCACATCTGATGATCCCGGTTGTCACGGATCCGAAGAAGGCTTCCGGAGCTCTTCACTGGGCCGTTGCGGAGATGACAGACCGCTACGAGAAATTCGCACAGGCAAATGTAAGAGAAATCAATGGTTATAATGCGAAAGTGGATTCGATTGAAGTTCCGGAAGGTCAGGAACGTCCACAGAAGATGCCACAGATCGTAATTATTGTAGACGAGCTGGCAGATCTTATGATGGTTGCATCCAATGATGTTGAAGAGGCAATCTGCAGATTGGCTCAGTTAGCACGTGCAGCCGGAATCCATCTGGTGATCGCAACGCAGAGACCGTCGGTTAATGTCATCACCGGTCTGATCAAGGCTAATATGCCGAGCCGTATCGCTTTTGCGGTAACGTCAGGTGTGGATTCAAGAACAATCCTTGACATGAATGGCGCGGAGAAGCTGCTTGGCAAAGGTGATATGCTTTTCAGCCCACAGGGCGCACCGAAACCGATCCGTGTACAGGGGGCATTTGTCTCCGACGAGGAAGTGTCGGATGTTGTGGAATATATCAAGGAACACAACGGAGATGCGCAGTATAACGACTCCGTCCAGCAGAAGATGGAATCCCTTCAGTCATCCGGGGGCAATACAGTCTCTATTTCGGATTCAGATACGTCGGATGATGGCAAGGACGCATATTTCATGGATGCAGCCAAGATTATTGTGGACAAGGAGAAAGCGTCCATTGGTATGCTGCAGCGTTATCTGAAGGTTGGATTCAACCGTGCAGCACGCATTATGGATCAGCTGGAAGAAGCAGGAATTGTCGGACCGGAGGAGGGAACCAAACCACGTACGGTTCTGATGAACAAGGAACAATTTGAAGCGTATATTGACGCAAATTGATAAAAGTGTAATCATAGTAATGAATGGTACAATGCAAAGGAGGAACATAAAGTTATGAAGAGCGATATTCAAATTGCACAAGAGGCAACGCTGCTTCCAATCAAGGAGGTTGCAGCATCCATCGGAATCGAGGAGGATGATCTGGAATTATATGGAAAGTACAAAGCTAAGATTTCGGATGAATTGATTGAGAAATCCAAGAACAATCCGGATGGTAAATTGATCCTTGTTACTGCAATTAATCCGACTCCGGCAGGAGAAGGCAAGACGACAACCAGTGTCGGACTCGGACAGGCCTTCGGAAAGCTTGGTAAGAAAGCACTCATCGCACTCAGAGAGCCTTCTTTGGGTCCATGTTTCGGAATCAAGGGCGGAGCTGCCGGTGGCGGATATGCACAGGTTGTTCCGATGGAAGACTTAAATCTTCACTTTACAGGTGATTTTCATGCGATCACTTCCGCAAACAATCTGCTCGCTGCTTTATTGGATAACCATATTCAGCAGGGAAACGAACTCGGCATCGATCCAAGACAGATTGTCTGGAAGCGTTGTCTTGATATGAACGACCGTGTTCTTCGTAATGTGGTTGTCGGACTTGGAAGCAAGATGGATGGTATGGTACGTGAGGATCATTTCGTAATCACGGTTGCATCCGAAATTATGGCAATTCTCTGTCTCGCAGATGATATGAATGATCTTAAGAGAAGACTCGGAAGAATCATTGTTGCATATACATTTGACGGAAAGCCGGTTACGGCAGAAGACTTACAGGCTGTTGGCTCAATGGCAGCGCTTCTTAAGGATGCCTTAAAGCCGAATCTGATCCAGACACTGGAGCATACACCGGCGATCGTACACGGTGGTCCGTTTGCCAATATTGCACACGGATGTAACAGTGTGCGTGCAACGAAGACAGCATTAAAGCTTGCAGATTATGTCATCACAGAGGCTGGTTTCGGTGCAGATCTTGGCGCAGAGAAGTTCTTTGATATCAAGTGTCGTAAGGCAGGACTTCATCCGGATGCGGTTGTTCTTGTCGCTACGATCCGTGCACTCAAATATAACGGAGGCGTGCCAAAGGATCAGTTATCTGAGGAGAATCTTGACGCGTTAAAGAAGGGTATTGTAAACCTCGAAAAGCATATCGAAAACTTACAGAAATATGGTGTTCCTGTCGTTGTGACGTTGAATTCCTTTATTACAGATACAAAGGCAGAGACGGATTTTGTTGAGCAGTTCTGTAAAGAGAGAGGCTGTGAGTTCGCACTCTCAGAAGTATGGGAGAAAGGCGGCGAAGGCGGTATCGCTTTGGCGAATAAGGTGCTTGAGACGCTTGAAACAAAAGAAAGCAACTTTAAGCTTCTCTATGACGATGATCTGTCGCTCAAGGAGAAGATTGAGACTGTAGCAAGAGAAATTTATGGCGCAGACGGTGTGACTTATTCCGCTGCGGCAGAGAAAGAATTGAAGAGAATCACCGATCTTGGAATGGATAAATTCCCGGTATGTATGGCAAAGACGCAGTATTCTCTGTCGGACGATGCCAAGAAGCTTGGACGCCCAAGTGGATTTACGATCAATGTCCGCGAAGTATATGTATCGGCAGGAGCTGGCTTTGTCGTTGCAATCAACGGATCCATCATGACGATGCCTGGACTTCCGAAGAAGCCGGCTGCTTATCAGATTGATGTCGATGATAACGGTGTGATCACAGGACTTTTTTAAGGAGACATTATGGCAAATATAATTGATGGAAAACAGATTTCAAAAGATATCAAGGAAGAATTAAAGGCCGAAGTGGCTTCTCTTGCTGCCCAGGGACGGAAATGCTGTCTGGCAGTCATTCAGGTTGGAAATGATCCTGCCTCTTCTGTGTATGTTGGCAATAAGAAGAAAGCCTGTGCATATGTTGGCATTGAGTCACTTGCTTATGAACTTCCGGAAGAAACAACGGAAGAGGAACTGCTTACAATTATTGACAAGCTGAATAAGGATGCGAATGTACATGGTATTCTCTGCCAGCTTCCTTTGCCGAAGCATATCAACGAGGATCATGTGATTAAGGCAATTTCTCCGAAGAAGGATGTGGACGGATTTCATCCGCAGAATGTCGGTGCGCTTGTGATTGGTGAGAAAGGCTTTGTTTCCTGTACACCGGCCGGAATCATTCAGCTTTTGAAGCGCAGCAATATTGAGATGGATGGCAAACACTGTGTTGTTGTCGGTCGGAGTAATATCGTCGGCAAACCGATGTCCCTTCTGATGCTTCGTGAGAATGCAACTGTTACCATCTGTCATTCGCACACAAAGAATCTGAAAGAAATCTGTAAGGAAGCCGATATTCTTATTGTGGCAATCGGTAAGCCACAGTTTATCGATAAGGAATACGTGAAGGATGGTGCGGTCGTTATCGATGTCGGTATTCATCGTGATGAGAACAATAAACTTTGCGGCGATGTGAAATATGATGAAGTTGAACCTGTTGCATCTTACATTACACCGGTTCCGGGCGGAGTCGGACCGATGACGATTGCAATGCTCATGCATAACTGTGTTGAGGCAATGAAGTTGTATTCTTAAAATAGAGGGGATTAGACCATGAAATGCATTTATTGCGGCAGTGAATTGAAAGAGGGGAGTCTGTTCTGTTCCCATTGCGGGAAAGAGGTACAGATTGTACCCGATTATAATATTTATGACGATGACTATTTGAAGGCTTTACTTACTGAGAATGGGGAAGAGAGTGTTCCGCTTAAGAATGGAAATTCTCTGAAGCAGACTACTTCCGGTAGAACTTCTTCTAATGGTAACAGCGTAAAGGTTCCAGAAGACCCGAAGAAGAAAACCGAACAGAAGAGAAAGCTTAAAATTATTATCGCAAGTGTCATTGCAGTTGTAGCAGTGCTTGTCATTGTTCTGGTATTGGTTGGCACAAGTATTCGGAAAAGTCATGATAATTCCTTTGATTATCAGGTTGAGATGGCAGAGAAAGCGTATCATTCCGGCAATATTGACGAAGCAATCTCTTATTATGAGAAAGCGCTCTCCTTGGACAAAGAGAACATCGATGTACGTCTGACGCTTGCAGAAATCTATATGGAGAAAAAGGACTATGATTCGGCACTCGTGCTGTATCAGGAAGTGATCCAGAAAGATAACAAGAATCAGACCGCCTGTGAGAATTTGATTGCCATCTATGAGGAACAGAAGAATACAGATGCAATTCTTGCACTTGCTGATGCGGTCGATGACAGTCTGAAGGATTTGTTCTCGGATTATATGGTGACTCCACCGGAATTTTCGATTGCTGGTGGTGAGTATGAAGCCAGACAGAGTGTAGAACTGTCGACGAGTGGAAATTATAATATCTACTATACGACGGATGGATCAGATCCGATCGAGAGAGGCATCATTTATTCCGGCCCGATTGAGCTAAGTGAGAACAATAAGACTTATATGATCAAGGCGGTATGTAGAAACGAAAAGGAAGTATACAGTGATGTTGTGACCAATGAGTACACGATCAATATTCCTGCTCCGGATATGCCGATCGTAACACCGGACGGTGGAGATTTTGGCGTAGAGACGAAAGTTACCGTAACAGTTCCGGATGGTTGCAGCGCTTACTATACCTGGGATGGAAGCACGCCGAATGCGACAAGCAGCCGTTATACGCAGCCGATCACAGTTCCGGAAGGAAACAATGTGTTATCGGTCATTATCATCGACAATACGACAGGACTTTATTCGGATACATTCCGTGGAAATTTTATTTATTATTCAGAAGATTATAGTGCAGATGCGGCAGATGCCGCAGTGGAAGAGTGATAAATTCACTTTTCAAAATGAATAAAAAAAGAAGAACCGGTACAGAATAGTACCGGTTCTGTTACGTTTTATGTATTGTATTACTCGATGAACTCAATATGATCAGCACTCATATGTCCGATTCTTGCAAGTGAATATACATCAAATCCCTGTGATACAAGCTTATCATGTCCCGGTTGGAATGCTTTCTCGATGAGGATTCCGATACCGCCGACTGTTGCATGTGCTTTGCGGAGCAGTCGGATTGCACCGGTTGCAGCTTCGCCATTGGCAAGAAAATCATCGATGATCAGAACATGATCGTTTTCACCGATAAATTTAGAGGAAAGAGTCAGCTCGTAGCTGGTTCCTTTTGTGAATGATGTGACTTCTGTCTGGAACAGGTTATCATTCAACACTTTAGAAGGCTGCTTCTTAAGGATGATTAACGGAAGTCCCATTGCCTGTGCTGTCATAAGCGCCGGAGCAATGCCGGAGCTCTCTATTGTTGCAACTTTTGTGATTCCGCGATTCTTAAAATGATCTGCAAATTCAGCTCCAATGTGAGCCATCAGTTCAGGATCAACCTGATGATTGATAAAGCTGTCAACTTTTAAAATGTCTTCATTAATTGCAATACCGTCTTTTTTGATACGTTCCTGTAGTTCTTTCAAGATTTCTTACCTCGCAAATTTTAGTATTGGGCAGGTGTTACCTGTTTCAGTTATTATATCATTTTTGAAACTGAATTTATATACTTGTCAGATTATTTTTTAAAAAAGATTTATTCTGTGAAAATCAGATTTGGGAAAATGGGTTGAGTGTAACGCATGCCTATAGTAAAATTACAGTATGAAAATTACAATTGTTTGTGTAGGAAAAATCAAAGAAAAATTTTACAGGGATGCATTGGCAGAATACACAAAGCGGCTGAGCCGGTACTGCAGTCTGACGATTACGGAAGTAGCAGACGAGAAAACCAAGGAGCAGGCATCTGAGACAGAATGTGCGATCATCAAGGATCGTGAGGGGGAGCGGATCTTGAAATCGATCCGCGATGACGGATATGTGATTGCGCTTGCAATCGATGGGAAGATCCTTGATTCCGTCGAATTATCTGAAAAAATTGATAAACTTGGATTAAGCGGTAAAAGTAATGTGTATTTTGTGATTGGCGGTTCTCTCGGCTTATCGGATGCTGTTATGAAGCGCGCAGATTACAAACTCAGCTTTTCGCGCATGACATTTCCGCATCAGCTTATGCGTGTCATCCTTTTGGAACAGATTTACCGTTCCTACCGCATTATCAATCATGAACCCTATCATAAGTAGCGCATAGGACGAGACGGTTTTTCATATAGTTAAGTATGAAAAGCCATGCAATCAATTCGAAGCAGAATGTAAAAAAGCATAATCGTGACGAAGCGAATCACTCTGTGATTGACACGCTGGAGCTGCCCAAGGATCTTTTGATGGGACTGCCAATTATATCGATGGAGGGCAATCGCTCCATGTGCATCATGAATCATAGAGGGCTCGTGTGTTATAAGAATGACAAGATCATTGTTGCAACACGTAGCGGAAGCATTCAGATTACCGGAAGGGAACTTAACATTCCTGAGTTTACCGGTGATGTTGTGGAAATCAGGGGATATCTGGAAGGGATTGTTTTTCTGTCATGATTCTTTCTATCTATCGGTTTATTGCAGGCTGGCTTAATGTTGAATTTTGCGGAGAGCAGGTATCACGTTTCCTGAATTTATGTACAAGACAGGGAATTCACTTGTGGAAGGTACGGAAATCAAAAAATGGGGGAGTGGAAACCTGCATTTATCTGAATGATGTAAAAAGACTTCGTCCCGGACTCAGAAAGACACACGTGCGTTTTCGCATTTTACGAAAAAACGGACTCCCATTTGTTTTGCATCGCTATCGAAAGCGCAAAATTTTTGCAGGAATTTTATTGTTTGTAGTCATCGGGACGTGCATACTTTCAACACGCGTCTGGCGGATTGAATTTGTCGGAAATCAATCTTTGAGCGAGGAGACGCTGCTTGATTATCTGGAGGAACACAAGATTGTATATGGCACGAGCAAAGGCAATATTGATAACGATGCTTTGGAATTGTCTCTAAGGCAGGATTTTGATCCGGTCATATGGGCAAGTGTTTACGAAAAGGGAACGAAGCTTGTTGTGTGTATCCAGGAGAAGATTGCATCAGACCGGAGTGCATCCATTGATGAAACTACACCGGTGGATCTTGTCGCATCGAAAGATGCCAAAGTCCAATCCGTAATCACGCGGAAAGGAATTTCGGTAGTCAAAGCCGGTGACTCTGTAAAAAAAGGCGATGTCCTTGTAAACGGAAGACAGGAAATTTTAGATGACAATGGTGAAGTAAAGGAATATTATTACGAGACAGCGGATGCAGATATCATCGGTCGGGTTGTCTATGATTATGAGGACTGGATCGATAGCCAGGTCGTTGAAACAAAGCAGACTGGAGAAAAACATGTAAGGTTTTTTGTCCGGGTTGGCGCGCATCAGTTTACGACACCGGCACTCCACGCAGAATATGATCATTCTGTAACAATGGAAGACAACAGACAACTTTGCCTGATGGACAGTTTTTATCTTCCGGTATATTTCGGGACAATAACGGAATATGAACAGATAAAAACGGAGCATACGCTTGATTTTGCCGAGGCAAAAAGCAGTGGAATCCAGCATTTGGAACATTTTCTTACAAATTTGGAACAAAATGGGGTTTCAATTATCGATAAAAATGTTATGATTGAAAAGATAGATTTAAAATATCATATTTATGGGAAGGTGACTGCAGAAGAACCTATTACAAAGCAGCAACCGACCGAAGTCCAGCCGGATCCTGTTGTTGAATCGACACAGGATATGCAGGAGGAATGATCCGTTTATATATGAGTGGATCAGGGAAGGAAAATACATGAGTTTAAATGAAGTATCGCTTAGAATTCCATCCGAACAGATGGCAAACGTATTCGGGCAGTTTGATGCCAATATAAAGAAAATCGAGCGTGCGCTCGGCGTAACTGTGATTGCAAGAGAGGACCAGCTTAAGATCATTGGAAATGAAGCGGCAATTTACGGAGCTGCCGAAGTGTTTGGACAGCTTGCGCGTCTTGCGGAGAGGGGCAATGTGATTACGGAGCAGAATGTGAATTATGCATTGGCACTTCTGGAAGAACACAAAGGAGATGAAATGGTCGCAATTGACCGTGATATCATCTGCCACACGATCGCGGGTAAGCCGGTGAAACCGAAGACACTCGGACAGAAAAGCTATGTGGACAATATCCGGAAGAAAATGATCGTATTCGGTATGGGACCGGCCGGAACCGGTAAGACCTATCTTGCGATGGCGATGGCGATTACTGCTTTCAAGAATGAAGAAGTCAGTCGTATCATCCTGACAAGACCGGCGATCGAAGCGGGAGAGAAGCTTGGTTTCCTGCCGGGAGATCTGCAGAGTAAGGTCGATCCGTATCTGCGACCATTGTATGATGCCTTATACCAGATTATGGGTGCAGAGAGTTTTCAGAAGAATATGGAGAAAGGTCTGATCGAGGTCGCTCCTCTTGCTTACATGAGAGGTCGTACATTGGATAATGCATTTATTATTCTCGATGAGGCGCAGAATACGACTCCGGCGCAGATGAAGATGTTCCTTACGCGTATCGGTTTTGGATCTAAGGCGGTCATCACCGGTGATGCGACGCAGAAGGACCTTGCACCGGGAAGCCAGTCCGGACTGGATGTTGCCCTCCGTGTACTTAAGAATATTGATGAGATTGGTATCTGTGAATTAACCAGCAAGGATGTTGTACGTCATCCTCTGGTACAGAAAATTGTACAGGCATACGACGATTATGAGAATAAGAAGAGCAATAAGCGTGCAAATTCTACCACACGGAAAAGCTCTGCATCACGAAAGAATACACAGGAGAACTCATGAAGGAACAGATAAAGGCAAAAGAACCCGTAAATCTTTATCGTATGCTATCCCTGGTTGCGATTACGCTGGATAGTATCGGGTTTACTTTTTTCTTATGTGCAAGAAGCAGATTATATCTGGATGAATCGTTATGTCTTTTGTTTCTGGACATGCTTTTTGTGCTGATCTATGTGTTTGAACTTGAATATGAGAGAAAGAACCGCAAGCTTTCCGATAATACGCAGACAAGTTTTGTGCGTCTTGCGGTCATTTATGTTGTATGCAGCTTTCTGATTGCAGGAATGACATTTTTACCGGAGTTTTTCCGCCCGGTGATGCTTGCTGTTATTCTGATCTGTGCAGTATCGAATGTTACGATTGCGGTATCGGCAGGAATTTTTTGGGACATACTGCTCACACTATCGACAGGGGACAGCTTTTATGCTCTGGCATGCTTCGTTGTTATGACAACACTTGGGGCGGTGCTGGCGCAGGGGCTTAGGAGAAAGGGATACCGGATATGGATTTCGTTCTTGTACTTTTTTATCAGTC
>ERZ840371.4266-NODE-4266-length-10843-cov-4.860215_pt1 | contig 10843 bp, 8 predicted proteins | sample MGYA00519937_ERZ840371 | MGnify/ENA primary metagenome ERZ840371 (study PRJEB31850, sample SAMEA3708873) | human gut metagenome | biome: human gut; feature: human-associated habitat; material: faeces | place: China | collected 2014 ... | reverse complement strand
ATAAGCCAGTCAAACTGCCTCCATGTAATGGGTTTTACCTCATTACGGTTGCGCGGCCAACGGTATTTTCCTACGTTGGCATCAAGTCGCTTATATAAAAGTACAAATCCTTCACGTTCATGAAGAAGCACTTTTATTCGATCACTACGTCTGCCACAGAAGAGATAGATTGCATTTGGCCTGGAAGGGTTCATATTCAGCTGATCTTTTACGACAGCGCATAATCCATCAATGGACTTGCGCATATCTGTATAACCACAGATCACATAAATCTCGTCTGCGACAGTGATGTCTCCTAACATGTCCCTGTCACAGCTTTTTTTCTCAGTCTTTTAACCCAGTTGTAAAAGGTGCCGGGATTGATGTTATGTTCTGTTCTGTACACCATTGGTAGTCACTAAGACCGCTGCTGCGGCATTCCATGATAAGTTGATATTGTTCGTCTGCTGTGCGTCTTTGCGTTTTCATACAAGAAACCTCCATAGTTATAGTAAAACGCTCGCATTTATAGTATCTAGCGCCGATACTGTAGTAAAATGCTGGCATCTATCATCTATAATTATGGCAAATTTTGTGATGATTTTAAATCCACCCTGAAACTAGGCGCTTACTTTATATCTAGTGCAGATAAATGTAATAGAAAGAAATATTTGAAAGACTTTTTGAATGGTTCACTATATATGAATACATTGAATTATTTTTGGAATGAGTACTATCGGGATTCACAAAACAAAAAGCAAGAGGAAGGAGGAAATGTTATTGATACGTCAAATTGGATACTTCCAGAAGGTCAGAAAGATGTTTTTGAAGGTGTCATAGGAACGATTAAGGGAAATAAATTTTCAAATGACAATGATCTTCAGAAGGCGCTTATGTCTGATTTGTATTTAAGAGCAAAAGGATTTGGCTATTGTAATACATTATGTTTTTATAAATTGAAATACCAATATTTTACAAGATTTGGTGAAAAATGTGTTGCTTATAATATAAATACCAATATGAAGTTATTTGGAGATTATGTGATTATAATTGATAATCAGTTGGAATTGCTTGAAAGAATACGAAAAGCAGTTGAAAAGGAAAAATACAAATTTTTGTGTGGGCCAGTTAAATATAGAATTCCAAAATTAGATGGAAAACATGCTCGAAAGGGGAACTCTGTTATACTTAAGGCAAATGAAGAATTTCAATTAACAAAGTATGCAAATTATATTTCGAGTGAAAAAAATTGCTTCGATAAAATGGACAAGTTTTCATATCAGAATGAGTGGAGAATTGTTTTGTATAGAGGTGCCAAAACATATGAGCCATATAGATTAGAAATAGGAAATATAAGAGACATATGTCATTGGGTAAAAGCAGAAGATTTAGATACTGAATTGAGGATATACTTTCATAATAATAAAATTAAATCGCCATATTTGGTGGAATATGGAAACTGTACCAAAGATGAACTACGAAATCTTTTCTGTAAATTAGGAAATGACAGAGTGGAAGTATTGGCTATAATCGGGTAGAAATTATAAATTGAATTATCTAACCTATCTTCTCAAAAAGTTTCTAAATGATAGGATGCGTGGTGAAGAGGTGGATCTGTTTACCAAAAGGTCAAAGTTAAAATCGAACGTCGCACAAACGACTCGGACCAATAATCAATCATATGTGAAGTGTCAAGGCACTCCGTCTAGAAGAATGTGGAGTTTTTTATCTATGGTTGAAAAGTAATCACTTACGTTGAAGATATACAGTAATAGACTTGATATTCAATGTGGATAAGAGTATTGTATAAATAAAGTATAACAAAAACATATATGTATTTATTTAACAATATCTGAATTTTAAGATAGAAAGGAAAGGATATGGAAGAATCTGTTATAAAACAAGAAGCATATAATATTAAGAAAATGTTTTTAGAACCATTAATTGAAAATCATGAGATTCAACAAAGACAATTTGAAGAGGAAAATAGATCTAGGTTTGATGGTGAATATCAAAGAGATTTTACTAGAATATTATATGCATCATCGTTTCGAAGGCTTCAGGGAAAAATGCAATTGTTTGCAGTCCAATCGGATCAATTTATTAGAAATAGATTAACGCATAGCCTTGAAGTTGCACAGATCGCACGATCTATAGCAACAGAGATTGGTTATACGAATGATGATATTTATGTTGTAGAGGCGGGAGCATTAGCTCACGATATAGGAAATCCACCATTTGGACATGCGGGAGAGAGATATTTGAATACTTTAGCCAAAGACGTTGGTGGGTTTGAAGGTAATGCTCAGACATTCAGAATTTTAACAACTGTTGAGCAGAAACGGGCTAATTTTCAAGGTTTAAATCTTACATATAGAACCTTATTGGGTGTTTTGAAATATTATAATAAATATAATGAAAAACTATCCAAAGAACAACTGTCAAAGCAAAAGTTTATATATGATAAGGACTATGAACTTGTAAAAAATATTATTAATAAGACAAAAGTAGAATTAAGAACACTTGATGTTCAAATTGTTGATCTTGCTGATGAGATTGCTTATGCGGCTCATGATTTAGAAGATGGCTTAAGATTAGGAAGTTTCACATTGGATGATATTTTTCATGAGTTTTGTAAGACTGTTGATGAAAAAGATAAAAGTGTAGAACAACTGGAAAATATTATTACAGAAAGTAAATCTAAGGCGGGTTTTAAAAATCATATGATATCTGCTGCAGAATTTTCTAAATTATATAGAAAAGAAGTTACCTCACGAATTATTAATACTTTGATTAATGATATAGGCATTGTTGAGTTATCGAACGAAGAAAAAAAGAAAAAGGGAACGGAAAGAAAGCATGAAATAGGATTTGTTACTTATGGGCAATTGGCATCAGGATTGAAAAAAACGACATATGAATGTATTACTAATAATGATGAGGTGTATGCATACGAGCAAAAGGGAGAATGTATGCTTAAAGAATTATACAATTTCTATAGTGCGCATCCGGATTATTTACCTCCCGAATATAGAGCTGACAATATTATGCAACAATATGAAACTGTATATTCTGAAGAAAAAAGTGATACAGGTTTAAAAGAAGCTTTGCAAAAGAGATTAGTTTTTGATTATATTGCTGGTATGATGGATGAGTATGTAAGGACAGCATATAACAGAATAAGAAAAATAGGAGAATATTTGTGATATGAATAAATTGCTTGGTTTATTTGATTTGAAAGATTCTGGTTTGCCAACAATTCCATGGAAGGAATATGAGGAAAGAAGTGTCTTGGATGAAAATATTTTATGGTCAGTAAGGACGGCTGTTCATAGAGGTAATGATTTAAATTTACCTAGATTTATTGGAGTGACGGCAGATGAAGCGGTTAGTTTTGCAAAAAATACTAAAAATAAATATAGAGAAAATGGAATGATAATATATTATCCATATTTTATTGCTGAAAAAAGTGGAACATTAAATGTATTTAACAATAAGGTAGTTATTGAAGCAGTAAAGGATGATTTGTGGAATATGGTTACATATTTAAAGAGGAATGTTACGATTATTTTAGAAAATAATAAAGAAGAGTATATTGGAGAACGTAATTTTTTGAAAAGTGAAGAGGTAGAAGAAATTACCTCTTATATAGGTAAAGTAAAAATGATGTATAGGGATGAGCTGATTGAAGGAAAAAGTGCATTATTAGAGTGGAGTTATGCATACAAGTGTGACATTAATAAAAATAGAATTGGAGATAAATACTTAGTATTTTATGAAGCAAGAACCGTATAAATTAAGAATGAAGTTTGCAATAGTAAAGAGCAATAATTTTATGTGACAATTGATAATGGGGATTTTTATATATGATTAGCATAGACGATTTTAAACAAATAAGAACAACGAGACATTTGATTGTACTTGATACCAATATTCTTTTGGAGTTATATCGACAACCAGCTAATATTAGCTTAGATGTTATTGAAGCGTTGAAAAAGGTAGTAGATAATCTTTTTATCCCTAGACAAGTATATGATGAATATTTAAAAAATTATCAAACGGTATGTGGTGGTGAAAAGAAAAAATATCAGAAAGTAAGAAGGGAATTGTTAGAATCGATTAGGAAACTACAAGATGATATTCTTACTAAAATTACAGAATATCGAAAACATAATTATACGGATATTTCACAATTACAAAGTAATTTAGATGAAAAAATTCTAAATATACATGATATCATAAAGAATTTCGAAAAGGAACATCAAGCAGAACAACAATTAAGTCTTAATTTTTTGAATAATGATAGAGTAAAAGAATTTATAGATTTTTTGGACTTTAACGGAAAAATCGAGGAGCCATTAAAATTTTCAAAAAGATTGTCTATTTTACAGGAAGGGAAAGTGAGATTTGATAATCTTATTCCACCTGGTTATATGGATAGTGAGAAAGAAGGAGCGGATAAATATGGAGATCTTTTGGTTTGGAAAAGTATTCTGAAAGTGGCTAAAGAGAAAAACGTTAATATTATATTTGTGTGTAATGATATAAAAGAAGATTGGTGGGATAAAGATGGCGAAATACCAATCGAATTAAGAACAGAACTGTTGGATGAATTCAAAGAATATAATCCCTTTTTAAATATTTATTTTATAACATTGGATCGATTCTTTTCTTATTTATCAGAAGAACTTCATATTGGAAAATCAAAAAGCGCATTACAATTATCTGCAATGGATGATGCTAAGGTATTAGTAAATGTTCATAATGAAGAAATAAATGAAAAAATTGGTGAATTTCTTCAGGCGATGGATATTGTAAAAGAAATAGACGAAGAATTTATCGAAGTTGGTGATGAAGAAACTTATTGGGAAATTGAAAGTGTTTCTGTTGAAAAAGAAGGAAAAATTATTACATATTATATTAACCTATGTGTTAGTACATTGGTAGATTTGATATTTCAGGAACCTGGGGAATATCCATATCCAGCTGGCAAAGAAGCAATGGATATAAACGGGAACTTGATAATAATTAAAGAGGAGTATGCGACAACAAGTAATATTGTCAATCTTGAAATGACGTTAAATGAAATGAGACATATAGAACCGGATGCTTGGAATACTATTAAAAATGTAAAAGAGAGGATGACGTGTAAACAATTTATTAAAGCTAATGATGCATTGGAACAATACAAGAAAACTTTTAGAAATACAATAGTACATTTTGATGAAAAGCAAATTCAAAAAATGAGAGAGTCATTGTCTCATTATTCATCCTTAAAGAAATATAAGGATGAAATTCTTAATTCAGGTGATGCCATGAAATTACAAAAATTGTATTTTTTATCCAAAATGGCATCGGGGGAGTTGAATGGCGAGGAGATGGAACCATATAAGTTTTAGACATGAGTAAAATTAAATTTTACAGCTTTTGACTATATTTATTCAAATTCTTTTGTTTCGTATAAAATAATTTGATACTGCATTGGCTTTAAAAAATGTCTTGTAATGAAAAAATTATACCAAGGGGATAAAATGTCTTTATTTTATTTATTCAATATTCCATCACGTGCGTTTGAGTGGCTCTTTTGTTTTTTTCACTTGCCCTTATTTTAGTTTATCGTATGGAAAAGAACATGTATTTTCACAAAGTTCTACTGTTTTGGTGCGGTGGAACTTTGCTTGCTTTTGGGGTGGGAAAGCTTATTGCAATCTGGCAACTTCTAGAATTTATAATGGAGAAAATGACGCTTGGTATATGTATGGTACTTATCCTGGGAGTGGATTTTATTTTCTGCTAAGATACGATAGATCAGAGACGGGACAGAAAGAAAATACGCAGGAAAATTTGTTTCGTGAACGTACTTACGATATGAAACGTCTGTGTAGTTTTTATTCAGGCAGTTCTGATTGTTGGAATGGATGAGACTTGGGGAGATGGTAAGAGCTTTTCTGGTTAACGTGATTTATCAGAATAAGTCGATAAACGGTGTTGAGAATGCGGAGAAGGAATCTTTTATCAAAAGAATTTGAGTGGTTGTATCGAGAAGGTAAACTGAATCCGGAGAAAGAGCGGATTATAGAGGAGATGTTGCTTTTTACGGATGAATGAAGTAAAGTGATTTAATAGTGAAATTTTCCGGAATAGATTAGAAAAAAATGAGGATGGAGAATAGATGAAAATTTTTAACTGGTTTAGGCAGAAGCGTGTAGGAATAAACGGTAGTTTGATTTCGGTTTTTTCTACGCTTCTTCTGAGTAAAGTTGAAGCGTTGGACGTAGCCAATATAGTTGATTGGGGTACTGCATGGAGAAGTTTCTTAAGTATAAAGTTATTATCAGAGTGGCTTATGTGGGGCTCACTTTTCTTACTTATAATATTTAATGTTATCTTTGAAACTACGAGGCATCATTTATCACGGATGGAATTGTCGCCGAGCTTCAATGATGTTATGAAAAAGTATACGGCAGATAGTATTGTGGATTCTCTTTCGGATGGAACGATTTCCTGGGGAGAAGGAAAGACGGTATGTTGCTGCAGCCCACTTATTGAAGGTTGGCGATCGGAAGATGTACTTGTCTCTACCTATGATGATGCGATGTGTCATTTTGCTTGTAAAAAGGAAAATAAGAAATTGTATGGTGAAAAAACATTTTATTTTGCTGATAAAAAATATATAAAATACGTTCGGTCAAAAGCATTTCAAAAGGTTATTCGTGAAGGAAATAATCTACCTAGGGTGATGTTGAAGGATTGCCATAAAAATTTTGACACTAAGAATCGAAAGTTGTTATTAGATTTGGCAAAAACGGAATGGAGTCAGACAACATATGTCTGGAAGCAGTTTGGGAAGAAAAAGGGTAAAGAATTAGAACCAACATCGTTAATGAGGGAGTATTCGAAAGGAATTACCAGTGGGACAAATTCAGAGAGGTATTTGCCCAACAGTTTTTGTATGCATCTTATCATTGAGACACTGGATAATAAGATTATTAAATCTCGCATCAGCCAAAATAAGAAAAACGATAATGCCGGTACATGGGCTTTTTCTTTGGGAGAGCAGATGGCAATCGAGGATTTTTGCGATGGTAAGGATCTAAAGGACAACTTTGTTAAAAATTGGATGAAGAGAGCTTTTCAAGAAGAGTATCGATTGAGTGAAAATGATTATATGAATATTGTGGATGAGAAATCTCTTAGAATTTTGAGTGTGGATTTCGAATCGGATCGATACAATTTTGCAATGGTATGTACGGTTCGGCTTAATTACCGTTATGAAACATTTTATAATCAGGTGGCACCATTGTTGAGCACGGAAGAAGCTATTGAATTAGGATTTATAGAACTTGAAAATATACCATCGATATTGTTCTCGTACTTACAGAAAAAACAAAGAGTATTATATCATCCGTCTTCATATCTGCGTTTGTTACTATTTTATATGCACAGATGTGGTGTCGCCAGAGCAGAGCGACAGATTTTGAAAGAGGAGCAGAATCTGATGCGGTAGAAATTGGCAAAGAGGACTTCTTCAGTTGTTATGTTAATTGATATAACTAAATAGGCGAGGAGAGATATTGGAGATTGATTTATGACAGTTGGAGAAGTTGTAATGGAAAGAACATAGAGGAATAAAGAAACAATATAATCTTGATTACTTATGGATGGTTATACGTTTGATGAATTGAACGTATTATAGGAACGAAAAAATGAAGTTATGATGATAATTTGTGGATATTTAATAGAGTTTATTATTCTTGGCATATGGTATAAATGGATAGTTGCTAAAGAACTAAATTGTAAAAGTATTGTTCGAAGAAGTATAAAAGTTTTTTGGGCACAAAGAAAAAATATATTTTTACATATTATGGGAAGGAAAGAAAGCGATGAACAAGAAAAATATTTTTGTTCGATTAGAGACTGTTTATTTGAATTATTTATGGAATTATGTATGTTTGGCGGATACATATTTCTGGTACCCATTTTTTTGAAATTTTTATTGCAAATTAAGAATAGTGGACTGTGTGGATTCGGAATATATATTTTTTTTGTAGGTGGATTAGTATATAAACAATTGAAAGAAGAGTCGCAACGAATTATAAAAAAAGTTAATGTATATGTGCAAAATGGAATGATTCCGTTGGAGCGAAAACCTAATTTGTTAAAAACTAATGAGGAAAAAGAACTACTGATTGTAAACAAAAGAACTGTTACAATATTTTCTGTATGTCTAGTGGTAATAGCAATAGTATATGTTTGTATGGAATATTTCAAAGAAAACAAAGTATTTCAAATTATATGTAGTGTTATATTCATTTTCTTGATGATAAGGGATTTGGTTTCTTCACGGTTGATAAAAAAAATTACAAATGCAGATAAAGGTATTTGCATTGAGAATATTATTTTAGATAGTATGAAAGATGATATTGAAAGTATGTGTGGACAATTGAAGATAGAAAATCTTGAATGTAAGATCATAGAGACCGAGAAGATATATGCAAATAGTAAAATCAATGAGAATGATGTACCACAGATAAATATTTCAAATGGTTTCATTAATTTAATTTATGGAGAGACTGCAAAAGAACTATTATTAGTGACAATTGCACATGAACTTGGGCATATTTATTATAATGATTTTTCAAATATAAGAAAGAGAACCAGAAGAACAAATTTCGTGTTTCTAATTCTTTTTATATTAAATGGTATTGGAGTATGGGTGTTTAGAACTTCAATTATAATAGTAATTATTATACTACTTATTATGACAATTGAATATATCTTTGAAAATGTAATGTGTGATGTAAGATATTGGCAACAGATTGCGGAACTGCGTGCAGATAGAATGGCAATAAATATTTGTACATGTAGTAAAATGGCGTTTATTGATTTTTGGAAAGCAGATATTTGGGCACAAAATAAAAAGAAAGAAAATATGATTCTTCAATATTACAGAAGGTATATAAAAGTCGAGGGACATCCTGCGATGGAACGCAGAATAGAGTTGATTGAAAAGAGAGATAAATGGCATTGGTGGGAATATTTTGAACATGTATTGATAATTATAAGATGGCGGATGACGAATAAGGGATGGAATGGGAAGTAGTAAAGTTGAGTTATGCAGATTACTTGAGAAGTAAACTAAAATAGGAGGTCGAATCTATGAGCAATGACATCACAGACCTTGTACAATCTGCAATCACCGGTGGCGCCCGAGGCTTCTTAGGCGAATTTGCGGTCCGAGGCATCGATGAGGCGCGTTTTATTCAGATGTTTGTTGAGGCTGGTGAGATGGTCGCCGGATATGAATATTACAAGACGGAAGAGAATGATTTTCGTGCACGCATTTTTGATAAAGAAAATATGGTGGCGCTAGCGAAGATGATGCGCAGCATTGATGATTTCTCATGGATGGATGCCTTGGAGAAGGAGTTGGATCACAAGTTAGAGGGTCTTGAGAAGAACAACCGTGAGAATTGCAAGCGGCATTTTATGGAAATCATTGAGACCTCGATTATGCGTAATCGGCCGGACAAGTATGGACATGTTCTGCTGGCAGATACGCATACAGCGGTGCTTGGACTGCGGGGAGAGGTTCAAACACTCTCGCTGGAGATGCAGCGGCTGCTCGATGACAGACAGAGGGAGCAGGAGGATTACCTGTATGCAAGACAGGAGCAAAGCGACAATCGGGAATCCTATATTGAGCGGGAAGAGAATAAAAAGGAATCCAGATTTTATATACCGAGATGGAATCTGACCTATCAGAACGTTCACTGGGAGCATGGAATGAATCCGGAGGAACGTGAAGCGGATATTCGGAAGCTGACAGAGGCCTGGAGCAGGGAACGATTAGCATATCCGAACTGGTATATCCCTCCTTGTGAGATTTGTATAGAGCTTGCCAATAAGACGTCGGAGGTTGGATTATTGCAATGCCATACCACGATTGACATCGATACGATGTTTGCATTCTGCTACGAATTGGTGTGGCGTTATGAGAAAAGCATGAGTGGTTATTTGGACTATGAAGTGCGAAATATCTATCAGATATGGGATTCTTATGGCAAAAGGTTCGCGGCGTGGAACAAGGAAGACTTTCCTGCCGAACAAGAAGAAGCCGTTACCCAATGGTTTGACGTTGGTATGGCACTGCTTCGTGAATATCGGGAATGCGGCATGGATGCGGAATGGGATACGGTCTATGAAGCACTAAAATCGCATGCAAAGCTTCGGTGGCATGGTGAGCAGATCTTACAGGTTGAGAGGGCGAAACAGGCGCTTTATCACATGGATATTCCGGCGACGCGCAGGTACCTGAGCCATTGCAGATTGGACAAGACGGATTATGAATTGCGATTGCAGACATTGAGTATCCGGGTGGAATTGGATGAAGCAGAAGCGGTTGTTGAGGAATTCCAGCGGATGATACCGGAGATCCGGCAGGCAGGCGTTGAGCAGCCGGAAAATTATCTGTACTATGCGTCGTTACAGGCCTGTGCATTACAACTGTACGCACTATGCGCGCAGGGGGTGTGGAATCGTATGGGTGTGTATGAGGCGAAGCAGCGGACAATCAATCAGATTGAGGATGAAATCGAGCGTTACAAAGAAGTGTTTGATTGGACCGCGTGGAGAAATCGTACGACAGAGGACTTACTTCGGTGGCATGTAAATAAATATGAGGAAAAAGAGGCTTTTGAATTAAACCGCGAGATCCACACGTTGGGGTTTGGCAGCAGTGGATGCATGAGTGCGTATCGGTTTTATCGTTTGCTGGATCGGCTTGCGCTGCCATTGAGATGTCAATACGTGACGCTGCTTGGGGAATGGGAACATCCGTGGATCGAGGCAGTACTGGAATTAA
>ERZ840371.4264-NODE-4264-length-10849-cov-2.883546_pt1 | contig 10849 bp, 6 predicted proteins | sample MGYA00519937_ERZ840371 | MGnify/ENA primary metagenome ERZ840371 (study PRJEB31850, sample SAMEA3708873) | human gut metagenome | biome: human gut; feature: human-associated habitat; material: faeces | place: China | collected 2014 ... | reverse complement strand
GGATGTTCTCGATGTAAACGAGCGTCTTCTTAAATATGTATTCAAGGAAGCAATCGGCGTTGATATCCAGCTTCCGCTGCCACGTATGCCTTGGCAGGAAGCGATGGATCGTTTCGGTTCTGATAAGCCGGACACACGTTTTGGCATGGAACTCGTAGATGTATCCGATGTTGTGAAGGGTTGCGGCTTCGGTGTATTTACCGGTGCGCTTGAGAACGGTGGATCTGTCCGCGGTATCAATGTTTGTGGACAGGGCGCTATGCCTCGTAAGAAGATCGATAAGCTTGTTGAGCATGCAAAGGGATGCGGTGCCAAGGGACTTGCTTATCTGTGCGTCAACGAGGATGGAACCTATAAGTCATCCTTCGCAAAATTCATGACGGAAGACGAACTGAAGGCGTTGGTTGAGAAGATGAATGGTAAGCCGGGCGATCTGCTTCTGTTCGCTGCTGATAAGAATAAGATTGTATGGAACGTGCTTGGAGCACTCCGTCTGCAGCTCGGCGAGGAACTTGGACTGATGGATGAGAACCAGTACAATTTCCTGTGGGTAACCGAGTTCCCGCTTCTTGAGTGGTCCGATGAGGAGAACCGTTTTATGGCAATGCATCATCCATTCACGATGCCGATGGAAGAGGATTGGGACAAAATCGATTCGGATCCGGGTGCCGTGCGTGCCAAGGCTTACGACATCGTATTAAACGGAACGGAGCTTGGTGGAGGATCTGTACGTATTCATCAGGACGATATTCAGGAGAAGATGTTCGAGGTTCTTGGATTTACCAAGGAGCGCGCGCATGAGCAGTTCGGATTCCTGTTAGACGCTTTCTCTTACGGAGTACCGCCACACGCAGGACTTGCTTATGGTGTTGACCGTATGATCATGCATATGGTACACGCAGACTCTATTCGTGATGTAATCGCATTCCCGAAGGTAAAGGATGCATCGGATCTGATGTCTGAGGCTCCGGGAACTGTAGACGAGAAGCAGCTTGAGGAGCTTGGAATCCAGATTACAGCAACCGAAGAATCTTCGGAGCAGTAGTTTTGTGAGTCAACGTTTTATATGAAGAAATGGAAATTGAATTTTAAAAAAATCATCATCATTGTCATTATAGTGTTAATTCTTGCACTGATGTACGGAATGTTCCACAAGATTGATGCTTTGACGAATCAGCTTACCTATCTGCAGGATTCCACGAGCGTGATTTTGTCCGATATGACGAATTTGCAGTCCAATATTGAGAAGACCCTGCAGGAGGAAGCAAGCATGGTTGAGGATTATTCCATCGCAGTGGAAAGCCTCGACTTTGCGAATCGAAAGTATAAAGTGAATGTGTCCGTTGTTCCGAAGGAATATACCGATAAGACGGAAGTCAGTATCTTTTTCGGGACAAAGGAGACAACTTTAAGGCGGGGCAAGTATGCTTTTACCGGAAGTGTGGATCTACCACTCAATAAGGATTTTGACGGTAATATTACATTTTTGATCTCGAACGGAAGAAAGAAGACCACGGAAGTCTTAAATGATTATCAGGGACTCGATTTCAGTCTTGATCAGGTGCTTCTTGCGAAGCTTGATAAGGAACCTTCTTTTAAGAATGGAGCATTCCGTTTAAACAGTGACTGTGATGTTGAATTGAGCGGTCTGAATCTGTTTACGTTCCAGAGCCTGGAACTGGTTACGATGCTGGATGAGAAGCAGATTGACGAGGAGGATCTTCTGGCGAAGATGAATGGAGCAGATTCGGATACCGGAATAGCTTTGGCAGAAGGCAGCAATAACGCTGTGGATGCGACAGAAAGTTCTTCTGACAGTGCCAGTGAAGCGGATACGATTGAGGGCGTCTCTGGAATCGCAAGTTGTGCGTTTACTTACGAGATGCCGGAAACGAATACCGAAGAGTCGGAGAGCGAAGCAGAGATTCCGGAGCAGCAGCACATTCGTATTTGTGTGAGAGCTAAGACGACGGAAGGATACCGGTTCGAATATACGGTGTTTGAGGGTGATTACCTGACAGCCGACAAGAAGTTTGACAGAGAAAGCTTCCAGTGGAATACGAAGAATGCGGCATACGACCGCAACGGAAATGAACTAGATCTGGATGTTCATGAACTTCATGAGGAGAATTAAAAGAAGTGCAGTGGCAAATGCTACTGCACTTCTTTTTGTGAGAGCGGCAAGGTGAAGATAAATTCCGTTCCGACACCTTCTGTACTGATGACATTGATGTGTTCGTTGTGCGCCTGAATGATCTTGACGATCGCCAGACCGAGTCCGGTGCCCTTCTTATCCTTGCCTCTTGAGAGGTCCGTCTTGTAGAAACGCTCCCAGATCTTTTTGATGCTGTCTGCCGGAATCCCGATGCCGGAATCCTTGACAGAGATGAACACTTTCTCGTTCTTGATGCTGGTCTCAATCTTAATCGCACTGTTCTGGTGTGAGAATTTCGTTGCGTTATCGATCAGGTTATAGAGAACCTGCTGATCTTCGACATGTCTGCATGGACGAATAATTCCTGCCCGGTCAGAACGAGATCGAACGTGATCCCTTTCTTCTCGCAGGTTCCTTCGAAGGTCAGGATGGTTGTCTTGATCATCCGGTTGATATCGAAATCTGCCAGATCGAGCATGATGCCGCGATGGCGTCCGAACTGGTTGAGGTCGAGGATTCCCTGCGTCAGTTTCGTCAGGCGTTCCGTTTCAAAAAGAATGATATTCAGATACTTGTCCTGCAATTCGACCGGAATCGTTCCATCAAGCATTGCTTCAATATAGCCTTTGATCGAAGTCAGCGGCGAGCGGAAATCGTGCGAGACATTGGAGATGAACTTGCGCTGGTCTTCCTCTAAGGTGTCAAGCTCGTTTGCCATATAATTCATCGTATTGCCGATGATTCCAAGTTCGTCATTCGCATGGATATGGATACGTGGCTCAAAATTGCCTTTCGCATAGCTTTGTGCAACTTTTGTGATCTCACGCAGCGGCCGGTAGTTCAGATAGGAAAAGGCAAGCAGCAGTAAAAGTGCGCAAAGTGCAAGAATTCCTACCGTGTAGAATGCGATATTTAAAAATTCATTGGAAACCCGGACAATTCCGGATACTGGCTTATGGATCAACACATAGCTTCGGACTCTGTAATTGGACGTAATTGGGGAGAACACACTTAAGGTATCCTCGTCGAACATTCCGTAGAAGCGTCCGATCGTATAGAAATGGTTGCTGAAGCTGGTGCTGTCAAAGTCGGGAAGACTCGTATACTCGGATTTGGCGGCATTCTGACCGATCTGTGCGTCCGCGGAATTAAACAGGATATGTCCCTGATTGTCAATGACCCAGATTTCTGCGGACAGATAGGTGCTGAGCATCTCCATCTGTGACTGGAAGTCATGTAGAGACAGAGAAGAATTCATAAAATTGGCAGCATATCCGGATGCAATCAGGTTCGATTCGCGATACAGCTGCTGCGCTTCCCGGCGCTCCAAATGTTCCGAGACGGTATTCTGGGTAAAGGTGCACAGGATAACGATGGCACAGATCCCAAAAAGAAGATAGCCGAGAAGCATTTTTATGTACATGCGTGATTTCATTCTGTTACCTCAAATTTATAACCGATGCCCCATACCGTTGCGATAGACCAGGAACTGTGGTCTTTGATCTTCTCGCGCAGACGCTTCACATGGACATCCACGGTTCTTGTGTCGCCGATGTATTCGTATCCCCAGATATGATCGAGAAGCTGCTCACGCGTAAATACCTGATTCGGTGAGGAGGCAAGGAAGTAAAGAAGTTCCAGCTCCTTCGGAGGCATGTCGATCGGTCGTCCGTTGTAGACAACGGAATAGTTGGACAGATTGACAATGAGATCCGGATATTCCACACATTTGATCTCGACAACCGGTGGGGTTTCTGTTTTGACCGGCTGGTAGCGGCGAAGTACTGCCTTCACGCGGGCAACAAGTTCCTTGGAGTCAAAAGGTTTTAAGATATAATCGTCAGCACCGAGCTCAAGACCAAGCACTTTGTCAAAGACTTCGCCTTTGGCGGAGAGCATGATGATTGGCGTGTTACTCTTGGCACGGATCTCGCGACATACCTGATATCCGTCGATGCCCGGAAGCATTAAGTCGAGCAGGATCAGGTTCGGATTGTATTGTTCGAATGCAATCAGTGCCTCCTCGCCGTCATTGACGATGCGGGTGTCGTAGCATTCTTTTGTGAGGTAGAGCGATATCAGTTCTGCAATGTTGTTATCGTCATCAACGATGAGTATTTTCTGTTTTGATACCATAGTGTTCCTCCTGTTTATTCATTAATTGCATCTGTTCAGAACCCCATCCATACATTCGCAAAAGCGCACGATAAATCGTGCTTTCTCGTTGCTATCGCAACTACTTTTGCTCATATCTGGGGCGGTGACTCTATTCGAGCCACCTTACGAATAAGAAAACTGTTACTTACATGCAAGCATGACGTATCAGTTTTTCTTATTCTCAGGGGTCTGAATAGTTAACTTTAATCAAATTCAGCGATTGTTACACCGGCATCTCCTTCGCCGGCAGCTCCCGCATGGAAGGATTTGACGTATTTCTGCCTGCGCAGGTGCGCCTGCACAGCATTCCTTAATGCGCCGGTTCCCTTACCGTGGACAATGCGGACGGATGGCAGATGCGCCAGATAAGCATCGTCTAAATATTTATCAAGATGCGCGATCGCCTCGTCAACTGTCATACCGATCAGATTGATCTCTGTGGATACCGAAGCGGATTTACTCATCTTGATCTTGCCGGAGCCACTGCCACCGTATTTCTTGGCAATCGGAGAAGCTGCATCGTCATCGATCAGCACAAGATCCTTGATGTTGACAAGAGAACGGAGAATTCCCATCTGCACATACAGATCACCTTTGGCGTTCGGCAGCGTGTGAACAGTTCCCTTAAGATTCATTGAGAGAACCTTGACGGAATCACCGACGCGAAGTTTCTTCGGAACCTTGTGATTAACCGTCTCTTTCTTCTTCATGGACAGATTCTTTTCACTCGCATTCATCTTGTCGCGGACTTTACTTCGTTCCTTCTCCATCTTGCTCATCGGAGCCTGTCCCTGACCGTATTTATTGAAGTTGCGGATCGTCTCATCCGCAAGATCCTTTGCTTCTTTGAGAATCTGGTAGGCTTCTTCGTTCGCCTTGCGAAGAATATCGTCGCGGCTTGCATCGAGTCGTTCATTTTTCGTGGTGAGACGCTGTTTTAACTGTTCAATTTCCGCTTTGTATTTCTGTATTTCCAACTGTTCCTTTTCAATTGTGATGCGGCTGGCTTCGAGATTGGCAAGCATATCTTCAAAGTCAACATCTTTGTCACTTAAGCGGCTTTTCGCATCTTCAATGATGTTCTCCGCAAGTCCGAGTTTCGAGCTGATTGCGAAAGCGTTACTCTTGCCCGGGATACCGATCAGGAGACGGTAGGTCGGGCTTAAGGTTTCGACGTCGAACTCGCAGCATGCGTTTTCCACGCCTTCCGTGGAGAGCGCGTAGACTTTCAGTTCACTGTAGTGTGTGGTAGCCATCGTGGTAGCACCATATTGGTGAAGCTTGTGCAGAATCGAGATGGCCAGTGCGGCACCTTCTGTCGGATCGGTTCCGGCACACAGCTCATCAAAAAGGCATAAGCTTCTGTCATCCGCGTCTTTTAAGATGCGGACGATGTTGGTCATATGGGAGGAGAAGGTACTTAAGCTTTGTTCAATACTCTGCTCATCACCGATATCCGCATAAATCTCATGGAAGATCGCAAGTTCCGAACGGTCGCCTGCCGGAATGTGCAGACCTGCCTGCCCCATCAGGGTCAGCAGTCCGACCGTCTTAAGCGATACCGTCTTACCTCCGGTGTTTGGTCCGGTGACGATCAGCTGACGGAACTCGTCGCCGAGACGGACATCGATCGGAACAACCTTCTTCGGATCGAGCAGCGGATGTCTTCCTTTCCGGATGTTGATACGTCCCTCTTCATTGAAGAGTGGGGCAACACCATTGTAGGATTTGGCGAGCTGCGCTTTGGCGAAGATGAAATCGAGTTCTGCAAGTACAGTGTAATCCTGGCGGATTCCGTTCGCATTTTCTGCGACACGGTTGGAAAGTTCTGCGAGAATTGCATTGATTTCTTCCTGCTCCTTTAAGAATAATTCACGGAGTTCATTATTTAAATTGACCACAGCCATCGGCTCGATAAAAAGTGTAGATCCGCTGGAAGACTGATCATGTACCATTCCGGGAACGGAAGTCTTGGCTTCTGCTTTCACCGGCAGACAGTAGCGTCCGTCGCGCATCGTGATGACAGCGTCCTGCAGGTAGCTGCGGGTCGTTGTGTTGTTCATAAGGCTGGTCAGCTGCGCGTGGATCCGGTCGTTCATGCCACGGATCGATTTACGGATTTTGGATAAAGCAGGACTTGCATCGTCTGCAATCTCGTCTTCCCCGATGATACAGCGTTTGATCTCCTCGTGCAGAGGTGTCAGCGGTTCGATCTGTGAGAACAGCAGGGAGAGCGAATCGGTCTTGTCATCCGCATGATCCGAGCGGTCGTAGGATTTGGCGCGTTTTGCAACCTCAAGGAGCGAACTGATCATAAGAAGCTCTGTCGTGTTTAAGGTGCCGCCGATATCCAGACGCTTCAGTGGTCCATTGATATTGTGTACGCCGGCGAAACTGATGCCGCTTCCCTTGTAGAGACGGCTCAATGCGTCGGCTGTCGTTGTCTGCAACTGCTCGATCTCTGTCTTGTCAGTGAGCGGCGTCAGGGCAAGGCAGCGTTTCCTTGTCTCCTCACAGGCCGCATATCCGGCGAGCATGTCGAGTATTTTGTAATATTCCAATGTATGATAAACTTTTTTATTCATGGTGTATCCTCTTTCATATTTGCAGTGCTCGCTCGCTGTTTATTTCACATTTGGCACTGCTTGTTGCTTCGCCTACATTATACCTCATTCTTGTTTGCGGGAAAAGGCAAAAATGGTTGCAAGAGTACAGAAATGCGAATATAATATTGGTTGATGTGTTGGTTTTTCAAATGAGGATTGAGAAGGTCGTACATGGAAGACAAGCAATTACCGAAGAATGAATTTGTTAGAGAGAAAATTAAAGATAAGCCGAAGAATTACAAGCGCATCTGGATCCGTTTTCTGACTGCGGCAGGCTGTGGCATTGTTTTTGCGCTGACGGCTGTCCTTGTGATGCTTCTGATGCTGCCGTCGTTGCGGGAGGAACTGAAGGAGAATACACCGGATACGCAGGTGCAGAATTCGCAGGAACCGGAGACGGAGGATACGCAGGAAGCGACGCAGACACCGGACGATACGCAGGAACAGAAGGAGACAATCAGGGAATTTACGATCGATGATTACCAGAAGATCCAGACGCAGCTTTATTCGATCGGCAATGTTGCCAATAAGTCGATCGTGACGATCACGAGCGTGGTCAGTGATACGGACTGGTTTAATACTTCCTATGAGCGTGAGGGACAGGGATCCGGCACGATTGTTGGCGATACCGGCGGCAAGCTTTTGATCCTTACGGAACGCAAGGTGATCAAGGATGCGTCGAAGATCAATGTGACATTTATCGATGATTCCGTCGCACCGGCAGAACTGATGAAGTATGATGGAAACACAGGACTTGCGGTGCTTGCGGTCGCTAAGGATAAGATGGAGAAGTCAACGCTTTCTCTGATTAAAATTATGTCCATGGGCAATTCCAGCACGGTGCACAAGGGAAGCATTGTGATCGCTTTGGGAAGTCCGCTCGGAACCAACTATTCGATCCTGACGGGAAATATTACTTCCACGGGCAATGAGATTTCTACGCAGGACAGCAATTATTCCGTGTATACAACGGATATTGTCGCGAACAAGAATGCAAGCGGAATTCTGATCAATACGGATGGTGAAATGATCGGCGTTGTGATGCAGAATTACAGCGCAGCTTCGACAGGCGCTCTGACGGCGGTCGATGTGACGGAACTGAACCGGATCATGGAGCTTTTGTATGCGTCGAAGGATGTTCCGTATTTGGGAGCCCATATTTCGACCGTGACGGATAAGATTGCCAACACCTATGGTATTCCAAAGGGCGTTTATATCAAGGAAGTTGAGATGGATTCTCCGGCGATGAACGCGGGATTACAAAGTGGCGATGTCATCCAGAAGATTGATGATAAGGATATTACAACGGATGATTCGTATACGGATGCGGTGCTCGGACTGACGCCGGGAGAGACGTACTCTGTGGTATTCATGCGGGAAGGCAGTAATGGTTATAAAGAATTAACCTGTGAAATTGAAGCAGGAATTTTAAAATAAAGGAGCAATTATGAAATTTATCGAAACTCTCCGCGAGGGAGAGAGAATCAACGAAATCTACTTATGTAAATCCAAACAGGCGGCATTGACCAAGTCTGGAAAGCCGTATGATAATGTACTTTTACAGGATAAGACAGGAACGCTGGATGCCAAGATCTGGGATCCGGGTTCGGTTGGAATTGACGAGTTTGATGCTTTGGACTATGTCGCTGTCACAGGTGATGTCACAAGTTTTCAGGGAAACTTACAGTTGTCGATCAAGCGGGTGCGCAAGGTCGGTGAGGGCGAGTATGAGCCGGAGAATTATCTTCCGGTGAGTGATAAAGATATTGATGAGATGTATCAGGAGATGATGGGATATATCGCTTCTGTCAAGAATCCGTATCTGTCCAGGCTTTTACATATGTTTTTCGATGATGCGGCTTTTGCCAAGGCGTTTAAGTTCCATTCCGCTGCCAAAAGTGTGCATCACGGATTTGTCGGCGGTCTTCTTGAGCACACGGTCAGTGTGACAAGAAACTGTAATTATTTTGCACAGAACTATCCGTTTTTGAACCGGGACCTGCTGCTTACGGCAGCAATGTTTCACGATATCGGTAAGCTGAAGGAGCTTTCTACATTCCCGGCCAATGATTATACGGACGCAGGTCAGCTGCTCGGTCATATTATGATCGGTGCGGAGTGGATCGGGGAGAAGATCCGCGAGATCGACGGATTCCCGGAGGTTCTTGCCAACGAATTGAAGCACTGCATCTTAGCACACCACGGAGAACTGGAATACGGTTCGCCGAAGAAACCGGCTTTGGTCGAAGCTTTGGCACTTAGCTTTGCAGATAATCTGGATGCGAAGATGGAGACGGTTCGCGAGGTGCTTGCAGGCGTACCGGAGAACAATTTGCAGTGGCAGGGATTCAATCGCCTGTTAGATACCAATATTCGTAGAACAAGTACGATATAGTTGTATATTTATAGAAGGGTAACAAGAGTGAAGAAAAACGATTTATTTCCCTTGATCATTACAGATATGGGCGTCGGCGGAGAAGGCATCGGCAAATACGAAGGAATGACCTTTTTTGTGAAGGACGCTTTAATCGGTGATGAGATCGTTGCACGTGCAACGAAAGTGAAGAAAAATTATGGATATGCGCGGGTGGAGGAGATCAAGTGTCCTTCCCCGCATCGAGTAGAGCCGGAATGCCCGCTGCACAGAAGTTGCGGAGGTTGTCAGATTCAGGCTCTTTCTTATGATGAGCAGCTTGCATTCAAGAATCAGAAGGTGCGAAACAATCTGATCCGCCTCGGTGGATTTTCGGAGGAAGAAGTGGACGCTGTCATGCTTCCGATTGTCGGAATGGATCAGCCTTACCGTTATCGTAACAAGGCGCAGTTTCCGATTGGAATGGACAAGGAAGGGCATGTGATCGCAGGCTTTTATGCGGCGCGCACACACAGCATCATTCCGGTGCAGGATTGTATGCTTGGGGCAGAGGTTAATCAGCCGATCCTTGCAATCGTCTGCAAATGGATGGAAGAACACCAGATTCGTCCGTATAAGGAAGAGGACGGAAGCGGTCTTGTGCGCCACGTGCTGATCCGTTACGGCTTTACGACGAAGGAGATTATGGTCTGTCTGATCATTAATGGGGACAGGATTCCATATGAGGATGATCTTGTGCAGCAGTTGCAGCAGATCGAAGGAATGACTTCAATCTCGCTGAACAGCAATACGGAGAAAACGAACGTGATACTGGGGCGCAAAACGCGTTGTATCTGGGGACAACCGTATATCACGGATTATATCCATCTGCGCAATACGGATGATTTCTCCCTGACGGACACCGCGATTGCTTACCATATTTCGCCGCAGTCCTTCTATCAGGTGAATCCGGAGCAGACAGAGAAACTGTACAGCATCGCAATGGATTATGCGGGGCTTACCGGTAAAGAATCCGTGTGGGATCTCTACTGTGGCATCGGAACAATTTCTCTTTTCCTCTCCCAGAAGGCGAAGCAGGTCTATGGTGTGGAGATTGTTCCACAGGCAATCGAGGATGCGAAAAACAATGCGAAGCTCAACGAGATTACGAATGCAGAGTTCTTCGTCGGAAAAGCAGAAGAAGTGCTGCCGCAGTTCTACGAAGAAAGCGGGGATGCAACCGGTGATTCCCAAGGCACAGAAACATCCGATGTGCAGAAGAATGCATTACAACCGGTTCATTGTGGCTCGGACGCAGCGATGCGCCATCCGGATGTGATCGTTGTTGATCCGCCGCGCAAGGGCTGTGACGCGGTCTGTCTCAACACGATGCTTGCGATGCAGCCTGATCGCATCGTATATGTCAGCTGCGATTCTGCGACACTTGCAAGAGATCTTCGGATTCTAGTGGATGGCGGATATGAGCTTAAGAAGGTGCGGGCGGTGGACCAATTCGCGCACACGGTGCATGTGGAGACGGTAGTCTTACTTTCCAAGGGCGCTAAAGGTCCGGTGGAC
>ERZ840371.4259-NODE-4259-length-10866-cov-3.963556_pt1 | contig 10866 bp, 4 predicted proteins | sample MGYA00519937_ERZ840371 | MGnify/ENA primary metagenome ERZ840371 (study PRJEB31850, sample SAMEA3708873) | human gut metagenome | biome: human gut; feature: human-associated habitat; material: faeces | place: China | collected 2014 ... | reverse complement strand
TGCACAGGCTTCTGAAATAAACACCTGCCTTTTAGAAGCTGTACTTCAAATCAACGAACCATTTATTACTTTTGGCATCGCTGCCTTTTTGATAACTATAGCTTACACCATAAGTCATATGGCCCTTTTCTGCTTCCAGGCCCACTTTACCAATAAACGAACCTTTATCCATTATCGTATAACCAAGTCTGTCTGCCGCAGTAGTCCCAGGTAAACCAACCGTCATACTGCTGTCAGTATCCCCCATAGCCCACATATACGACAAATCGACATTCGGGCGAATCTTCCAGCCATTATCCGTAATATTTTCATAAGTCAGCGACACACCTACAGGCAGCAGCCAGATATTCTGTCGCTCAGGAGCATAATTAAAAGCTGCCAGACCGCCAATATCCGAACTGTAAGAACCTGTATCGACGCTTAAATATCTTAAACCAACATAAGGCATTACCTGCAGATTATCATATTGATATAGTTTTTCGCCTTTGATTCCCAAAGTGATCGTATCAGTTTTCGGATTTGCCGTTAACAGACTGCCGAAATTATTTTGTTCCACATCACTGTCACTGCGGCTATAACCGATATCAGCAATCAAATTGGTATCAGAATTTCTCATGCTGCCATATAAGCTTACTCCCCAGAAATCAAAATCATTGCGGCTGTAAGCGGCACCGCCGACACTGGTAGTATCACCACTGCCATAAGTGAAAGCAATACCGCTTTGGAATTTGCCGATCTTAGCAAAATCGGTTCCCAAAACAAAACCATTATATTTGCTGTCGTAAGAAGCAGAACCACCAGCCATAGCCATATCGCGCACTTTATCCTTACCGTGTACATATTGTGCCCAAATCCCGGCACCACTCTTATCTTCATACAGACTGCGGCCTTTACCGCCAACCTCTGCAATCGGAGCAGCGTTCAACGACATTCTTCCTGTAACAGTACCTGTAACATTGCTGGCAACAGAAACCGCATTGGCACTGGTACCTGAAGTTTCACCCATCTGTACTGCGGCATTGATATGCGCAGCAGCCTGAGCTGATGTAATATCGGCGCTGCCGGTTACAGCAGCGACAAATGCTTTTGCACCCGGAGCAGATTTGGCAACAGCACCACTGTCTGTTACGATGCTCCCAATAACAGAAGTTGCTGCCAGCGACGTTCCGCCTGCTGCTGCAACTATCTGTTCTTTGGCAGCTTCTTTTTCATCAGCACTCAAATCTTGCAATTCCTTATAAACAACATCATAATCTCTGTTATTCTGTTTGACCTCTGCAAACATCGAAGTCCTGTCATAAGCAAGATTTTCGTCTTTCCAGAAGTTAGCTGTGCTGCTTTCGTCAACACTGACTATTTTATAAGTACCGGCAGTTTTCAAATCGTTGATGCCCAGTTTGCCGTTTTCATTTACTGCAAGCGTACCGCCGTTTGTAACTTTGAGCACAGCCTCATCAGCATTTGCTGTAACACCTGTCAACGTAAGATTATTTACTTTGGAAATATCTAAAGTACCTTTATTGACCGTGGCGCTGCCTTCCCAATTCATAGTATCTGAGCTGATAGCGATATTGCCGCGTTCGTAAACATTGATATCGCCTGTCAGTTCTGCAGTATCCGTAACATTGACAGCTATATTAGTCGTACGGTCATGCTTACTGTATCCATCACCCATACTGCCCGCATTGATATCGCCAGCCATTACTAAATTTCCGGCAGTAATATGCAAATCAAAAGCAGTATCAGCATGTTGGCTACCAGTCAAAGTTCCATAAGTGCCGCAAATATTTCCATCAATACTCAATTCATTGGCAGTTATATTCAGCGTGCCCCAGCTGCCAGAGCCAAAAACGCCGCCAGCAACATTTGTCGAACCATCAAAAACAGCTTTATCTGCATTAAAGTTTATAGTGCCGCCTTCATTTACCTGTAATATTGAAACACCATAATCATCTTTGCCCCAAGTAGTTTTGGCATAAAAATCACCAACAGTAATATTGGCTACATTTGCAGCTCCTTTACGGACATGAACAAACTCATCGCCAGTATAAGATACTATTTTATCAGCAGTAATATTTAATGTATTATTATCGCCGGTCAATCTAAAACCACGGTCGCCTCCTTGTGCTTCTGAACCAACATAAATCTCTTTGGCATTGAGCTCCAAAGTGCCTCCAGCAGTAACAACTGCAGCGTTGTAAGCAGTACCAGGAGTACTCGAAGAACTATTTGTTGTAGAATTAGCACTGTTAAAGACAATTTTATCTACAACATTCGTTTTACCATATTCTTTGGTTTCGCCATCCACAAAAACTCCAGCATAGCGATATTCAGCACCGCCATTATGATCAGTACTGGGACTTGCAATATTTACAATATTCGGCTCACTCTCAGCAGCCCAAACGTCCCCCCCTGATATACAAACGTTGATCATCCCTGCTGCCAGCAATGAACACAGCACTTTTTTTGTCAATTTTTTCTGTCTGACCGACATCGACATACTCATCAACCTCTTTCCTTATTATTCAGCTTGTTTTCATAAACAAATACGTTATTTTGCTTGCGTTACAATTTTTAATGCAAAGAACATATTCTGTTTTAAATAATTTTAACACACTTGTACCCCCCCCCGCAAGACATAACACTTATTTTTCTAAAATTTTCTTTGCTTTTTTGCCCTTCATTATGCAAAAACTTATCCAAAAAGCTTGAGAAAGCAAAAAGAAGGCTGATAACAACCAGCCTTCTTTCTAGTTATCAAGTAACATCTTACGCTTTCTCCTGCTGCTCAACGTCAGTTTCTGCCAGCAGTTCATCAATCGTACAACCCAAAAGCCTGCGCAGGCTCAACAGCAATCGCAAGCTCGGCGACAGGCGACCATTTTCCACATTACATAAATGCGACTGTGATACGCCGATCTGTTTTGCCAACTTAGACTGGCTGATATCAGCACGCAGCCTGCGAATCTTAATTTCCATACCCAGTTTTTTATAATCTATTCTTTCCATATCCTTCCTCCGCTCTAAGCAGCTGCAAGAAGTATGACAGCACTACATTAGTTTCCCGCCGCCATACCTCCGGCTAACTACTTTACTTACCGCCTTAGAAGCTGTAACGGAAGCCTACATTAGCTCCCCAGTTTTTAGTTACATCGCCGCCAAAACTGCGTTCTACCTCGCCGTACAGCTCACAGTTTTTACCTAAAGTGACATTGCCGCCGATACCTACTTCGAGCCAGGTATCACCGTAGTCCTGATCTTCCATATAGCTTTCGCCGTTAGCCGCAAGCATAGTGACACTGCTGTCGCCGCTGAACTCGTGCAGCAGCGAAGCCTTGACATACACGTCACCTCTGCTGAAGGCTTTACCGGCCACAATACCTAAACGACCGATCAGACTGTTGATATCATCATAAGCGACTCTTATACCTTTAGAGCTTACATAATCATAGCCGTCGATACGGCCGAAGGTCAGCTGAGCCTGCGGCTCAAAATAAACATTATTACCGCCGTCAAAACGTTTGCTATACTCAACACCTATCGAAGTCGCATCGGTCGAATAATCGCCCTGATCGCTGTATTTACCATAGATATCCATATCACCATAAATACGGCCGCGTTTAACTACAATGTCTAAAGCGCTGTTATCTTTGCCCTGTAAGGTTCCATACAAGCTTATGGCTCCGATTTTGTTCTCGCCGCTGCCGCTGGTATAATTCAGGCTGCCGTCACTGTATTCGTATGCGGCGCCAACACGCCATTCGCCAGCCTGAGCGTCATAACCAAGCTGATAAGTTTTATATTTATTAGTAAATTCATCGCCGCCCAGCTTACCGCCGAACATTCTTGCCCAAACGCCGTTATCGGCACCGCTCTGCAGCTCGCCTAAACGCTGGCGCAGCGTGCCGTTACCGTCTATCCAGGCAGTATATGCCACCTGATTAGCACTAACTATTGTATTAACATTGTCAACAGTATTCTTTTTCAAAGAACCGATTACCCAATCATATTTGCCATCATTTTCCTTATCTGCCAGTGTAATATCAAATTCGTACAAACCATTAGCGTAAACAGGGCCATCAACAACAAATTTGGTAGACGCATCAGCTCCTTTAACAAAAACAGTATTATTTCTGGCAGCTTCTTCTAAACCGCCGTCCGAAATAATTTTGATGCTGTTACTGCCGGCCGCAGAAGTTTTATCAATAATAAGCTTATCGCTGTAGCTGCCGCCTCCGTCTACCCAGCCGGCATTCATTACAAAAGTTCCGTCAGCAGTTTTTAAGTTTCCAACCTGCAAATTGCTGTAACGACCGCTGTCAGCAGTCATATTGATCACTGAGTCTTTACCAACACTAAGGTCACTGACTGATGAATTGCCCATCATATTCCAGACCGCTCCATTAGTAAATTTTAAATCTGTAACGCAGTCAGTTGCTGTATAACTATTGCCATACAAATAAGACTGAGCTGTATCAAAAGTGATATCGACTGTACCGTTAGCCAAAGTTTCGGAATCAGGGTCTTCTGGAATTGATTTAGATTCAATATAGCCTTCGATTTTTACATCATTACCGCCGCTGGTATTGATTTTGATATTACCACCTTCAGCAACTACAGCTTCACCAATATTTGCATTCTTAATGGTCAGACCTTTTGTAAAAGCAACCTCTGCAGCAGTACGGCTGTAAATACCATACATCCTTGCCCTACTGTCACCGTCATGCGTAGCTATCGTGATCTGCACATCGTCTGCAAAATCCAGTTTACTGCCAGTCTGGGCATAAACACCGTACATAATAGCTTGATCATTATCGCTGCTTAGATCAATATCCGTCTTGCCTGAAACGCTCAGTTTCCCAAGCGCACTAACCTCTACCCCTTTTACATAACGCCCATTTCCGTTAGCCTTGATATTTAAATCACCGGCAACCTCAACTATGCCGGCTCCATCATGCCCAACCAGACTGATGCCAAAAATATCAGCCCCATCAGACTGAGCATTAATAATTAAATCAGCATAATCTGTTTGGGCGCCAAACTGCTTTATACCATGAACGTCATTATTGTTTTCTGTTTTAGAGGTAACATCAATAGTAGTTGCACCAAAACTGCTTGCAGTATCGCTGCCTTCTATCACAATACCGAAAGCATCATACTCAGCAGTAACTTCTATCTTAGTGCTGTCACTGACATTAGCCGAATCGTGCTCACCCATCAGGTATATCCCTGAACCGGAACCATTCACTGCTTTGCCATAGAGAGCCAGGTTTTTGACCTGCAAAGTATTGATATCACCAGAATAATTTAAGTTATTGGCTCTGATGCCATCGACACCGGCAGCTTCCAAATATATGTCCAGGTCACCGGCCAGTTCCATTTTAGAACCATTGTACAAAGTAACCCCGGCAGCATAATCCATCTGCTGCAGTTCATTATCTTTATTGATATTGACCGTTAAATCTCCGCCCTTAATACTGGCTTCACTGCCGCTGCCAGCGCTGGATCCATCAACAAAAACACCATTGGCATAGCTTTCAGCAGCATTACTGTTTATCGTAATCACAGAGCCGACAGCTGTTCCCAAATCTACTTTTCCCTGAGTCTCGACACGCAGGCCATGGCGCCAGGCCTGATATTCACCGGATGCATTATTGTCGCCTGTGCTGTCTATCGTAAGCTCGATACCCTTTTTAGCGTCCAATTTTGATACGCCGTCCACAAAAATACCGTTATAACCATAGGCATCCCCAGTATCCGACATCGTAACAGTCACCCGTTCATTAGCTGTTGTCGTATTATTTCTGCCATAAGTATAAATACCGGCGCAGTTTTTTCCCGGAGCAACCATAGTAATAGCGATCTTGTCGTAGGTTTCTCCATAACTAGAAGTACTTAAAGTATCAGTACTGGTATAATCAGATGCCCAGGCTGCGTTGTCCCCCCCTAATATGCAAACGTACGCTGCACCTGCGATAAACAACGAGCTCAATACTTTCCTTTGTAACTTAATGCCTTGCTTTTTGTTATAGCCTTTCATCAAACTCATCTCCTAATTTTTTATGAAATACGAAATACTATAAAGAAATCCCCCACTTGGATGACGAGGGATATTCTTTATAGATTTTTCAAGCTGCCATCCTGCTTTTAGAAACTATAACGGAAGCCGACGTTGACGCCCCAGTTTTTAGTTACGTCGCCGCCGCTGATGCGTTCTACATCCAGATACATACTGGAATCCTTATTAAATTTATGGTTGACGCCGATACCATATTCGATAGCGGTACCACCAATGCTGTCACTGTAGCTGGCGCTTCTGCCGTCAGCGCTGACATTTGTGTTGATGTCGCCGTCGAAGTCGTGCAGTACTGCCGCTTTCAGATAAACGCTGCTGTCTGCCGCAAAGGCTTTGCCCAGCAGGAAACCGCCGCGCAGAACAATACTGTTCATGCTGTCGTTAGTAACGCTCATAGTATTGTCACGAGTGGTTACGGTATAATCATCGCCGCCCAGATGTACGTAACTTGCACGCACCATAGGTTCAACGAACCAGCCGTCATTCAATTCCTGACGATAGCCGTATTCAACAGCAAAGCTTACAGCTGTACTGCCAAAATTACCGTCCAGTTTTTGGGCAATAGTGCCGCCGTAAGCGCTGGTTTCGCTGTCAACTTTACCAACTTTGGCAATGATGTCTACATGATGACCTTTATCGCCAGTCCATGTACCATATAAAGCGCCTGCCGCGGTTTTGATTTCACCGTCGCCATTAGTCAGGCCGGTATCGCCTTTAGCATATTGTCCTGCCAGGCCGATACGCCAGTTACTGCCGATCTCACGGTCATAACCTGCCGCAAAGCCGTTATATTGATAATCGTTATCGCCCTGCAGTCCAGCTACTTTGATTTTGCCACCGACATATTTAGCCCAAACACCATCGTTATCGTCTGCAGAATTACGTACATCTCCCAGACGTTCCATCAAAGTTTCATCGGCGCCGAACAGCGTAACTGCCGCTCCGGCTGCGATCTTATTGGCATCCTGCGCCGCCATTTGGGCAGAGGATTGAGTTGCAGCCCTGGTAGTGACCTGTGTCAGGTTCAAACCACCGTCGACAATGTCTGCTTTCCCCTCATATTCATAAGCCCAGACGCCGTTATCGTATTTCATTTCTTTGATGTTGTAGGTGCCGCTTTCATCTGCCTTTTCGATCAGTACGACATCTTGGTCCAAATGTCCCTTAGTATCAGCGCCGGCAGTATTGTTATAGCCGTTGCGCATCCCCTGGTCAAAAACAGTGATATTATAGGTACCGCTGCCGGTTACAGTATTCTCAGAAACAATTTTGTCGTTGCCTGCCGACTGACCGTAAACGCCGTTGGCATTGGTACGCATAAAGAGCTCGTTAGCACCGGAAGCATCCAACTTATCAGTAGTGATAGTACGGTAATCAGCAGTATTGTATTTCTCTGCCTGATTATTTTCGTCATAGAAGTAGACCGTACTGCCAGCAAGAGTAGTCTTATCGGCCACAGTCAGGGCTGCCAGATTATCTGTCAGGTTCATGGCAGTACCGCTGATATCGAGAGCGCCAACACTATTACTATTCTCCTGCGTCTGTACGTCTGTATCAGATCTCAGATTCAAAGTACCGTTTGTGAAGTCAGCAGCGCCGTTAAAGGTAACGGTTCCCGTACCGGCATCAAAAGTAGTTATCCCACCTTCAATGTCTACCGCATGGTCATTTTCATGCTTACCACCGCTGACAGTGATATCAGCATTATCGGTGACATAATACATTGTGCTGCCGTTTGCCAAAATACCGTTGGCACCTTTGCGGATCGTAGTTCCTTCAGCAGTAGTGCCAACTACCTCGGCACTGATATCCATAGCCCCGGCACTGTGAACAGCAATAACCGCACCTTCAGCAGCTTTGACTCCGGTAGCAACATTACCGCCTGCCCAGTCGGTACTTGCCTTTATAGTCACGCTGCCTCCAACTTCAGCCACCATACTGCCGCCTGTCAGTTCCAGCCCCACAGCCGTAGCACGAGTGGATGTACCAGCGCCCGAATACGTATATTCAACATCATTAACTTTTTCTGTTCTGTCTTTATCGCCAACTGCTGTTGCAGTGATTTTAAAATCATTTTGAACTTGGTACACATTAACTGAATTTACAGACACAACTGCTTTGGCAGTAACATAAGCAGAACCTTCTTGCGCATCTGCGCTGATAGTCAGTCCACTATCTGAAAGCACGTTCAAAGAACCGCCGCTGGTAACAAGTCCCAAGGCTTCAGCTGCAGCACCGTTATTGCTTTGAGCCACTGTACCGGTAGGAGTGATGCCGCTGCCGCCGTCACCGCCGTTAGAAACCGCATTAGCCGCTCCGTTTTGATATTCCGCTTCAGTTTTATCATATTCTGTTACTGCAGCCCCGTCAGTTCCTGCAGCACCAGTACTGTCAACTACAGCCGTACGATCATTATGCGGGTCACCGGTAGAATCGCCTGCGAGATAAGCATCTGCAATATTAAATTTACCTACGCCTTTACCGGCCGTAGCTACAGCGGTAATAGAACTTGTTTTTAAGACGCCTGCTGTATCAGTCAGGCTCACAGCAGTTGCAGAAGCGCTGTTACCAGCACCGCTCGTCCCTGCAGCGCCGGCTGCACCACCAGTGCCGCCCTGTCCGCCTTTACCTGCATTGCCGCCTTGACCTGCGTCACCTGCAATACCTACAGCGCCGTCTGCGCCTTTAGCGCCGCCTGTACCGGTAGCACCATCAGCACCATTGTCCGCATGGCTTCCGTTTGCGAGCGTGCCACCTATGCCGCCAGTACCACCTTGCCCGCCAACTCCGCCTTCACCAGCAGTACCAGCAGTACCAGCCGCACCACTTGCACCGCCAGTGCCGCCCTGTCCGCCTATACCGCCTTGTCCACCATCGCCGCCGGCTCCGCCGATGCCTGCTTTAGCGCCATCGCCGCCAGTTGCAGTAACATTTATAGTACCTATCGTAATATTCAGGTCAGTATTAGCAGTGCCAACCAGGCCATAGGCAACAGCAAGTCCACCCTGACCGCCAGTTCCACCTTGGCCGCCAGTTCCACCTGCTCCACCGATTCCACCTGCTCCACCGATTCCACCTGCTCCGCCAGTACCGCCGTTACCAGCATTGCCGCCAGCGCCGCCTGTACCACCTGTACCGCCTGTACCGCCTGCTCCACCGACAGTAGCATCAACATCAAAACCAATATACCCAGCCCTATAATCAACGCCGCTGCCGCCACTCTGGCCTTTACCGCCGTCGCCTCCGGCGCCGCCTTTAGCTCCATCACCGCCTACGCCGCCATTGCCGCCGTCACCGCCGGTTTGACCTAACCCGCCAACACCGCCTGTTCCGCCTTTGCCGCCTTCACCGCCGGCAGTTCCATTTCCGCCCGTGGCATTGACATTTAAAGCATTCAATGTTACAGAGCCGCCGCTGATAGTATTCAAATGCAGGCCGTAAGCAGTGGCGCTGCCGCCATTCCCCCCATTAGCTCCAGCACCGCCGGTTCCCCCTGCCAGACCAGTACTGCCTGCTAAGCCATTACTGCCTGCTGAGCCAGCAGCAGCGTTACCGCCATCATTACCATTAGCACCAGCTGTACCAGCGTTGCCAGTATCACCAGCTGTACCAGCAGTAGATACCCAGCCTGTCTGATTAGAAGGATTACTAGTGTCATAAGTTGCTGTAACCATACCATTAGCTGCAGGCGTTAGCTTATCTACACCATTAGCGGCTTTATCCGGCGTGGTATTTTCATCAGTGCCATCGGCGCCATCTGCACCTTTATCGGCCTTTTTCGTCGTAAGTTCCGCACCATCGGCACCGCTGCCGCCCTTGCCTCCGTAACCGCCATGTCCGCCGGCTTCGCCTGTAGCACTAACAGTTAAAGAAGTACCTGAAATCTGAATATTCTTGCTGGCGCTGCCGTTTACAGTAATACTTTCAGCAGTATCTGTAATGCCTGCCGCAACACCGATAGCTTTAGCGCCGCCGCCATTACCGCCTGCAGCTCCGGCACCGCCGGTACCGCCAATAGCTGCATTGCCAGTCACTCCCTGTTCGCCTTCGTGCTGATATTTTTCATCTACTATCAAACCGCTGGCACCGCCGGTAACATTTATCTCAGCAGAACCAACTGCGATAACAGCATTAGACATGCCGTTTTGATTGACAAGCCCTGCGCCATAACCAAAACCGCCGTCCTGACCCTGTGTTGCATGCTGTGCCAGATCGGCAGCTTGCCCTATACCGTCTTTCCCAACAACAGCCTGGACTGTCATATTGCTCAGAGAAATAGTTTTACCTGTCATATCACCGCTGGCGAAGATTTTTTCGTTATCGGTATAAGCAGAGTGATATTGGGATACATAAACATTTGATCCTTCATAGTTTTTACGAGCAGTATCCAGTTTACCGCCACTCTTATTTTGCTCTGCGTAAATTTCCAGACTGATAGGATTATTTATGGCGCCAAAACCGCCATCGGCCGCCCATACCTGGCTCGGCACAGCCACCCATGCCATTCCCATTACAGCCAGCGTTACTGCTGCTGCCAGCTGTTTTTTATTACTTGTTTTCAAATACACCAAAATCAACTCCTTAAAATTTGTTGAACAATATATTTCTTCGGCTGACGCCGCACGAACCAAAGCTTTTGCCTGACTTCAATACGCTGTTTTTAAATCAATATTTTAAAACAAAAGTCATATTTAACTTGTTTTATATTGTATTTTTTAATTATTTTATATAATTCTTTAGTTATTTTATCACAGATGTCCCCCCCGACAAGACACGAGAAGGCTCTTTTT
>ERZ840371.4248-NODE-4248-length-10890-cov-3.531887_pt1 | contig 10890 bp, 10 predicted proteins | sample MGYA00519937_ERZ840371 | MGnify/ENA primary metagenome ERZ840371 (study PRJEB31850, sample SAMEA3708873) | human gut metagenome | biome: human gut; feature: human-associated habitat; material: faeces | place: China | collected 2014 ... | reverse complement strand
TGTATAATGTTTAAAATGATTATGATACGACAAATATAACATTTTTCTTCTAAGGTTGTTCAGTAAAACTAAAAAAAAGTGCATAGTTTTATATTTCTTTTTTTCTTTTATGGTTTAATCTTATTTAACGGACTTTGGAGACTAACCAATGGAAGTTAAGGCGTACTTTTGTCATTCAGTATTTATAATTTAAACATAATGGAAATAAAAACTGTTTTAATTACTGGCGCAACTAGCGGAATTGGTAAAGCTTGTGCCTGTAAGTTTGCCAAAGAAGGTTGGAATTTGATTTTGAATGCCCGTGATACTTCAAAGTTGGAGAAGCTGATATATGAGTTGGAAATGGAGTGTCCTAAACTAGTGACAAGGCCGCTTATTTGTGATGTACGTGACCGTGAACAGGTGAAGGCTGCACTGGAAAACTTGCCGGCGGACTGGAAAACGATTGATCTGTTGATTAACAATGCCGGACTGGTGATCGGAGTGGATAAAGAGTTCGAGGGTAGTCTGGACGAGTGGGACATCATGATTGACACGAATATAAAGGGATTGTTGACGATGACGCGTCTTGTGGTTCCCGGTATGATAGAGCGCGGGCGGGGGCATGTGATCAATATCGGTTCTATTGCAGGTGATGCGGCTTACCCCGGGGGAAGTGTGTACTGTGCGACTAAGGCTGCTGTAAAGGCCCTTTCGGACGGACTTCGGATTGATCTGGTGGATACTCCGCTGAGAGTGACGAATATCAAACCGGGTATGGTGGAAACCAATTTCTCGGTGGTGCGTTACCGGGGTGACAAGCAGGCGGCTGATAATTTCTACAAAGGAATTCGCCCGTTGACCGGAGAGGATGTGGCTGAGACAGTTTACTTCGCTGCTTCGGCTCCCGAACATATTCAGATTGCGGAAGTGCTTTTAATGCCGACTAATCAGGCAACAGGAACGATTTCTTATAAGAAAAAGTCCGAATAAGCGTTTTTTCGCCGGATTTCTTTGCCGGATGATAAAATTTCTATTATTTTGTTGCCCGAAACTGAATATTGATAGACGAGAACATGAATTATTAATTAAAACAGAGTATAGGAATATGAGAAAATTGGTCGTATTAGGAATGGGAGTGTGCTTGGTGCTTGCTTTTGCATCTTGTAAATCCAGCGAAAGCGCCTATAAGAAGGCTTACGAGAAAGCAAAACAGCAAGAACTGGCAGAACCGCAAGTGGAAGCTCCGGTTGAGGTGACTCCGGTAGTGGCAGCTCCTGTGACAACACCTAAAGTAGCAGATACATCGGGTGTACGTCAGGAAAAGGTGACAGTTGTTTCCGGTAATGACGGTTTGAAAGATTATAGTGTAGTGGCCGGTAGCTTTGGTGTAAAAGCAAATGCCGAAGGATTGAAAGATTGGCTGGATGCACAAGGTTATCAGGCTACAATCGCATTTAACGCTGATAAGGCAATGTATCGTGTAATAGTTAGCTCATTTGCTGATAAGGCTGCTGCTGCTGACGCTCGCGATGCTTTCAAGGCTAAGTATCCGAATCGTTCGGATTTCCAAGGCGCTTGGTTGCTGTATCGTGTATATTGATTTCTTTTTGGTAATATATATTGGGAAGAACCAACGTTTTTTCCGAATAAGAAGGCGGTAACTGGGAAGTTACTGCTTTTTTGTTGAGAGAGAAAATGATGTTTCGTTTAGATATTTTTATCATTCTACTAAAAGAAGTTATAAATGTAGGTGGGGAAACTTTTATAGCAAAGAAAGTTTTTACTTTTGTCAACTCTTAATTTAGAGGATTTACAGCCTTGATATTAGTGAGGTGTTAATAAAGGAATTAAATGGAACAAAAATATGTAATGGCTGCTATCGATGCAGCATTGAAAGCCGGTGAAAACATACTTTCTATTTATGATGATCCGGCATCGGACTTCGAGATAGAGAGAAAGGCTGATAATTCTCCTCTGACAATAGCAGACAGGAAAGCGCACGAAGCGATTGTGGCTATTTTGAACGATACTCCTTTTCCTGTTCTTAGTGAAGAAGGAAAGCATCTGGATTATGAGGTTCGCCGCAAATGGGATACTTTGTGGATTGTTGACCCTCTGGATGGAACAAAGGAATTTATTAAACGCAATGGAGAATTTACGGTAAATATAGCCCTGGTGCAGAATTCAGTACCTGTGTTAGGCGTTATTTATGTGCCTGTAAAGAGAGTGCTTTACTTTGCTGTGGAAGGTATAGGAGCCTATAAGTGCTCCGGTATTGTCGCTCCGGTAGGGAAGGGGACGACATTACAACAGATGATAAAAGAGTCGGAGCTGATGCCTTTAGAGGATGTACGTGATCATTTTATTGTTGTTGCTTCACGTTCGCACCTGTCACCTGAAACGGAAACATATATCGCTGACTTGAAGAAGAAACATGGCAGTGTCGAACTGATATCAAGTGGAAGTTCCATTAAAATCTGTCTGGTTGCAGAAGGTAGTGCGGATGTGTATCCGCGTTTCGCTCCGACAATGGAGTGGGATACAGCTGCCGGACATGCGATAGCGCGTGCCGCCGGAATGGAAGTGTATCAAGCCGGAAAGGACGAACCTCTACGATATAACAAGGAGGATTTATTGAATCCGTGGTTTATCGTCGAGCCAAAAAGAAAACACTAATTAATGTTTATATGACATTTGAAATTGTATTTGTACTGTTGTCGTTATTAGGAATGGTAGCTGCTTTGGTCGCTGACAAAATGCGTCCGGGCATGATACTTTTTTCGGTAGTGGTCTTGTTTTTGTGTGCCGGTATTCTGACCCCGAAAGAAATGCTGGAAGGGTTCAGTAATAAGGGCATGATTACCGTTGCCCTACTGTTTCTGGTAAGTGAAGGTATCCGTCAATCGGGTACATTAGGGCAAGTGATAAAGAAATTGCTTCCACAGGGCAAGACGTCGGTGTTTAAAGCACAGTTGCGTATCTTACCTTCGGTGGCTTTCATTTCCGCTTTCCTGAATAATACTCCTGTTGTGGTTATCTTCGCCCCGATTATCAAACATTGGGCGAAATCGGTTAATCTCCCGGCAACAAAATTCCTGATTCCTCTTTCTTATGTGACTATTCTTGGTGGTATTTGTACGTTGATCGGTACTTCTACCAATCTGGTAGTGCACGGAATGATTTTAGAAGCCGGTTTTGAAGGTTTCTCCATGTTCGAACTGGGAAAGGTCGGCATTTTTATTGCTGTTGCCGGAATTGTTTATCTTTTCCTTTTCTCCAAACGACTTTTGCCGGATGCTCGTCCTGATACGGCTGTGCCGGATGAGGAAATGGAAGAGGGGGAGAAATTGCATCGGGTGGAAGCGGTGTTAGGGGCACGTTTCCCCGGTATCAATAAGAAGTTGAGTGATTTTAATTTCCAGCGTCATTATGGAGCGGAAGTAAAGGAGATCAAGACACGTAGCGGGCAGCGGTTCGTAACTAATCTGAATGAAGTGGTGCTACGTGAAGGAGATACGCTTGTTGTAATGGCTGATGATACCTTTATTCCTACATGGGGGGAGTCTTCTGTGTTTGTGTTGCTGACAAACGGAAATGACCCTGATACCGCAGGAAAGAAAAAACGCTGGCTAGCTCTGATTTTATTGGTGCTGATGATTGTCGGTGCTACGATCGGTGAATTGCCGGTGACAAAAGAGATGTTTCCGGATATCAAACTGGATATGTTCTTTTTTGTGTCTATCACCACCATTGTTATGGCGTGGACGAACCTGTTTCCTGCCCGTAAATATACAAAATACATTTCGTGGGATATCTTGATTACGATTGCTTGTGCATTTGCAATCAGTAAGGCTATGGTGAATTCGGGAGTGGCTGATAGTGTTGCGAAGTTCATTATCGGGTTGAGCGATGATTACGGTCCGCACGTGTTGCTTGCCATGTTGTTTATCATCACGAACCTGTTTACGGAGTTGATTACGAATAATGCGGCGGCAGCATTGGCATTCCCATTGGCCCTGTCGATTGCAGCGCAGTTGGGAGTCAGTCCGACGCCTTTCTTTGTTGTGATCTGTATGGCTGCTTCAGCCAGTTTCTCTACACCTATCGGTTATCAGACTAATCTGATTGTGCAAGGTATCGGCAACTACAAATTTATGGACTTTGTTCGTATCGGTTTGCCGCTCAATATCATAACCTTTATAATCTCTGTTATTCTGATTCCGATGATCTGGAACTTTTAATAAAACGAATTTATAAATGGAAGAAAAGAATCATATATATCCTATATTTGACCGCATGATGACACGGCTGGACAAAGAGGAACTTTTGGGGCAACATAGTGTGATGATCTGGTTTACCGGATTGAGCGGATCGGGCAAAAGTACGATTGCTATCGCATTGGAGCGTGAACTTCATAAGCGAGGATTGCTTTGCCGTATCCTTGACGGGGATAATATTCGTAGTGGTATCAATAATAACCTCGGATTTTCCGAGACTGACCGGGTGGAGAATATCCGCCGCATAGCTGAGGTCTCAAAGCTCTTTTTGGATAGTGGCATTATTACAATTGCGGCATTCATCAGTCCCAATAACGATATCCGGGAAATGGCTGCAAATATTATCGGTAAGGATGACTTTCTGGAGATTTTTGTGAGTACCCCGTTGGAGGAGTGCGAGAAACGAGATGTGAAAGGGCTTTATGCCAAGGCACGTAAGGGGGAAATTCGGAATTTTACCGGAATTTCTGCACCGTTTGAGGTTCCCGAACATCCGGCATTGTCATTGGATACTTCCAAACTGACACTGGAAGAATCGGTGAATTGCTTGTTGGAGCTGGTTTTGCCCAAAGTAAAAAGAAGTGTTTAGTAGAAGAATAAAATCATTATTTTAGTAATGGAAGAATATAAATTAAGCCACTTGAAAGAACTCGAAGCCGAGTCTATTCATATCATCCGCGAAGTGGCGGCGGAATTTGAGAATCCGGTGATGCTTTATAGTATTGGAAAGGATTCTTCTGTAATGGTACGCTTGGCTGAAAAAGCGTTTTATCCGGGTAAAGTACCATTCCCGTTGATGCATATTGATTCGAAATGGAAATTCAAGGAGATGATTCAGTTCCGTGATGAGTATGCGAAGAAATATGGATGGAACCTGATCGTAGAAAGTAATATGGAGGCTTTTCATGCAGGGGTAGGACCTTTTACACATGGAAGTAAAGTGCATACGGACTTGATGAAAACACAGGCGTTGCTTCATGCACTGGATAAGTATAAGTTTGACGCTGCTTTTGGCGGTGCACGCCGTGATGAGGAAAAATCGCGTGCGAAAGAACGTATCTTCTCTTTCCGGGATAAGTTTCACCAGTGGGACCCGAAAAATCAACGTCCGGAATTGTGGGATATTTATAATGCCCGCGTACATAAAGGAGAAAGTATCCGTGTGTTCCCGTTGAGCAACTGGACGGAATTGGATATATGGCAGTATATCCGTTTGGAGAATATTCCGATTGTTCCGTTATATTATGCGAAAGAACGTCCGGTGGTGCAAATGGATGGCAACCTGATAATGGCGGATGATGATCGTCTGCCGGAAAAATATCGCGACCGGATTGAAATGAAGATGGTTCGCTTCCGTACATTAGGTTGTTGGCCGCTGACGGGTGCTGTGGAAAGTGGTGCCGCTACGATTGAAGAAATCGTGGAGGAGATGATGACTACTACCAAGAGTGAACGGACGACTCGTGTGATTGACTTTGATCAGGACGCGAGTATGGAACAGAAGAAACGTGAAGGATACTTTTAATTGTAATTAGTGATGGCAGATAATAAATTAGATATAAAGGCTTTTCTGGACAAAGATGAACAGAAAGACTTGCTGAGGCTGTTGACAGCCGGTTCGGTGGATGATGGAAAATCGACATTGATCGGTCGCTTGCTGTTTGACAGCAAGAAATTGTATGAGGACCAGTTGGATGCACTGGAACGCGACAGTAAACGTGTAGGAAATGCAGGTGAGCATATCGACTATGCATTGCTGCTCGATGGATTGAAGGCTGAACGCGAACAAGGTATTACAATTGATGTGGCTTATCGCTACTTCTCCACCAATGGACGTAAATTTATCATTGCGGACACTCCGGGACATGAGCAGTACACCCGTAATATGATTACCGGCGGCTCTACGGCAAATCTGGCAATTATTCTGGTGGATGCACGCACAGGAGTGATTACACAGACTCGCCGCCATACTTTCCTGGTGTCTTTACTGGGTATCAAACATGTGGTATTGGCGGTCAATAAAATGGACTTGGTGGATTTTTCGGAAGAGCGTTTCAATGAGATTGTTGCGGAGTATAAGAAATTTGTATCTCCACTGGGAATCCCTGATGTAAACTGTATTCCGCTTTCCGCGTTGGACGGTGATAATGTAGTGGATAAGTCGGAGCGTACTCCGTGGTACAAGGGGACTTCTTTACTTGATTTCCTTGAAACTGTTCATATTGACAATGACCATAATTTGGAGGATTTTCGTTTCCCGGTGCAGTATGTGCTGCGTCCGAATTTGGATTTTAGAGGTTTTTGTGGTAAGGTGGCTTCGGGTATTGTTCGTAAGGGGGATACGGTAATGGCGTTGCCTTCAGGAAAGACGTCCAAAGTGAAGAGTATCGTGACTTATGACGGTGAGTTGGACTATGCTTTCCCTCCACAGTCGGTTACACTGACACTGGAAGATGAAATTGATGTATCCCGTGGTGAAATGCTGGTACATCCCGATAACTTGCCGATTGTTGACCGTAACTTTGAAGCAATGTTGGTATGGATGGATGAGGAGCCAATGGATATAAATAAATCGTTCTTTATCAAACAGACAACAAATCTGAGTCGTACGCGCATTGATACGATTAAGTATAAGGTGGATGTGAACACAATGGAACATCTGTCGCCGGACAATGGACAGTTGACAAAAGAGACTCTGCCTTTGCAATTGAATCAGATTGCCTGCGTGGTGCTGACAACCGCGAAAGAGTTGTTCTTTGATCCTTATAAGAAGAATAAATCATGTGGCTCATTTATCCTGATCGACCCGATTACCAACAATACTTCTGCGGTAGGTATGATTATCGATCGGGTGGAAATGAAGGATATGAGCAATACGGATGATATTCCTGTATTGGATCTGTCGAAGTTGGGAATCGCCCCCGAACATTATGAAGCAGTAGAAAAGGCGGTGAAAGAACTGGAACGCCAGGGTTTTGCCGTGAAAATAATAAAATAAGAAAGTATGGGATTACTCGAATTTAATAAACTTCCGATCAATACATTGGTAGGTGCCGACTGGAAAACTTTTAAAGCAATTACTGCCGGTCGTGAAATTGATGCAGCCTATAAGGGTAAGTACCGATTGACAAAGGCTGTATGCCGATTGCTTTCTCCATTGGCCTCATTGCAGGACAAACGTTATGAGAAGTTGTTGGCGAATCAACCGCTGGAGCATGATCCGGTGTTTATTTTGGGGCACTGGCGGAGCGGAACTACTTTTGTGCACAATGTATTCTCCTGTGATAAGCATTTTGGCTATAATACGACCTATCAGACCGTGTTTCCTCATTTGATGATGTGGGGACAGCCTTTCTTCAAGAAGAATATGAGTTGGCTGATGCCGGATAAACGTCCGACGGACAACATGGAGCTGGCAGTAGACCTGCCGCAGGAAGAAGAATTTGCACTGGCAAACATGATGCCTTATACTTATTATAATTTTTGGTTCTTGCCGAAATATCAACAGGAATATGCTGACAAGTATCTGTTGTTTGACAATATCTCGGATGCGGAGTTGAAGGTGTTTGAAGAAGTATTTACGAAGCTGATAAAGATTTCGTTGTGGAATACTCATGGCACGCAATTCCTTAGCAAGAATCCGCCTCATACCGGTAGAGTGAGGGAACTGGTGAAAATGTTCCCGAATGCTAAGTTTATTTATCTGATGCGCAATCCGTATACGGTATTTGAATCTACACGCAGTTTCTTTACAAATACGATCCAACCGTTAAAATTGCAGGATATCGGAAATGAACAATTAGAGGAAAATATCCTTTCTATCTATGCGAAACTCTATCATAAATATGAATCGGACAAGCAGTTTATTCCTGAGGGTAATCTGAGGGAAGTGAAGTTTGAGGATTTCGAAGCCGATGCAATGGGAATGACGGAGGATATTTATAAGTCACTCTCTATTCCCGGATTTGCCGAAGCGCGTGGAGATATTGAAAAATATGTCGGCGGTAAGAAAGGATATAAAAAGAATAAATATAAATATGATGACCGGACAATTCGATTGGTAGAAGAAAACTGGGGTTTTGCTTTGAAACAATGGGATTATAATTTATAAAAGAAAGGAAAGGTATTAATGATTCAGAAAATCGTTCATCGCCTGGTGGTGACAACTTTTGTCGCATTTATTTCTTCCTTGTCTTTGCTGGCACAGCATAAAGTGGAAATGTTTCCTTTTGGAGATATGGACCAATGGGTAGACCGGCAGATAAAGGAATCGGGAATTATCGGAGGAAATACGAAGAATGTGTATGAGATTGCACCGACGGCTGTAATTCAAGGAGATCAGGTTTATAAAAACATGGGTGGTTCACCGTGGGGTACTTCGAATGTAATGGCAAAGGTAGCGGGAATTACAAAAACAAATACGTCTGTTTTCCCGGAAAAAAGGGGAGAAGGGTATTGTGCACGTCTGGATACACGCATGGAAAGTGTGAAAGTGTTGGGGCTTGTTAATATCACTGTGTTGGCGGCAGGTTCTATTTTTACAGGGACGGTGCATGAACCTATTAAGGGTACTAAGAATCCGCAGAAGATGTTGCAATGTGGCGTGCCGTTTACTAAAAAACCGGTGGCACTTCAATTTGATTATAAAGTGAAGATGTCGGACAGGGAGAATCGTATCCGTGCTACCGGTTTCAGTAAGATTACGGATGTGCCCGGAAAAGATTATCCGGCAGCTATTCTGTTTTTGCAAAAACGTTGGGAAGATGCGAACGGAAATGTTTATGCCAAACGGATAGGGACTATGGTGACTTATTATTATCATTCTACCGACTGGAAAAATAATGCTTCGTATGAGATTATGTATGGTGATATTACAGGGCGCCCTGAATATAAAGCGCATATGATGCGATTACAAGTTACCGAAAACTATACGGTAAACAGTAAAGGGGAAAGCGTTCCTATTCATGAAGTTGCCTGGGGAAATGAAGATGATGTGCCTACACATATATATATACAGTTTACGTCCAGTCATGGAGGAGCTTATATCGGTTCGCCGGGTAATTCATTATGGGTTGATAATGTGAAACTGGTTTATTAGATATAATATTAAAGAAATAAAATAGCTGGTGATGCAATTATCGCCGGCTATTTTTTTGTTTTAATTCTTTGGTAATAAATGCCTTTCGTCTTCTTTCGGAGTTATATAACACTTTTATCATTCCTTATTTTTTTGTGTGGGAATGATTTTTTACGCGTTTTTTTGCTTGTGTTATATTAAATATCTATATTTGCATTAAATTTCAAGAAAAGGAAGTTGCTTATTGTCTCTTTGTCAGGCATGAGACGTTTGGGAGTCGGTTGATTTCCTGTAAGACAAAATATAGAAATATATTATTTACTAAAATAAATTGAGATGAAAAAGGGTTTATTGTTTATTTTATTGGCAGCGGCCTCTGTATGTCTGCCTGCTCAGGAAAAAGAAAATGCAGCGAAGAGCTATACCGTAGAAACAAATCGCTTCGGTGCTAACTGGTTTATTAGTGGTGGTATTGGCGCACAAATGTATTTTGGCGACAATGACGGTAAAGCTGATTTCGGAAAACGTCTTGCTCCGGCACTTGATATTGCCGTTGGTAAGTGGTTTACTCCGGGAATCGGATTGCGTCTTGCATACAATGGTCTTCAAGCTAAGGGAGCAGCTCCTTCAGCTGACGCTAGGTATGCAAAAGGTGGTACATATTCTAACGGATATTACAAACAGAAATGGAATATGGCTAATTTCCATGGTGATGTTCTGTTCAACCTTTCTAACATGTTGTGCGGATACAATGAAGATCGTATTTATTCATTGTTGGATCGTGGTTTATAGAAAGACTGAAATATGGAAGACTGTTGACTGGTTTACTATCATTCTTTATTTTTTGATGATAGTGGCCGGCTGGTTTACGATTTGTGGTGCCAGTTTCGAGTTTGACAGCATGAGTTTATTTGATATAAACGGACGTCCCGGATCACAGCTGATGTGGGTCGGCATTTCTATGGTGGTTATTTTTGTCATACTGATGTTGGAAAGCGATTTCTTCGATGTCTTTGCTTATCTGATCTATGCGGCTGTCATAGTGCTGTTGATAGCGACCATCTTTTTTGCTCCGAATATAAAAGGTTCCCATTCATGGTTGCAGCTGGGGTCTTTACGTATACAACCGGCGGAGTTTGCCAAGTTTGCAACCGCTCTGGCTGTTGCGAAATTTATGAATTCCTATGGGTTCCAACTGACCACTGTCAAGAATTTTTCCATCACTCTCCTGCTTATTTTTCTGCCGATGATCTGTATTATTCTGCAAAAGGAGACTGGTTCAGCTTTGGTTTATTTTGCTTTCTTTCTGATGTTATACAGGGAAGGGATGTCCGGATATATTTTGCTGGCAGGTGTTTGTGCGGTAGCGTTTTTTGTGACGACTATGAAGTTTTCGGATGTGGTGGTCGGTGCAACGGATATGGGGGAATTGATTGTTTCTTCGCTGATACTGGTTATCTCCTTTTTCCTTGTGGCAACAGTCCGTAAGGATAAGATGGCTTTGCAGATCATGTTGGGTGGGACGGCTATCGTATATCTGGCAGCTTATATCGC
>ERZ840371.4239-NODE-4239-length-10909-cov-5.025336_pt1 | contig 10909 bp, 9 predicted proteins | sample MGYA00519937_ERZ840371 | MGnify/ENA primary metagenome ERZ840371 (study PRJEB31850, sample SAMEA3708873) | human gut metagenome | biome: human gut; feature: human-associated habitat; material: faeces | place: China | collected 2014 ... | reverse complement strand
GCTTCAAGCATCTTGTCTTTGATAAAGCGATCATCAGACAAATTTACAGTGTCGGAATCCCCTCTACTGTTATGATGCTCCTGCCGTCTATATTGATCAGTGTACTAAACAGTATACTTACTGCATTTTCAGACGTTTATGTCGCAGTTTTAGGCGTTTATTTCAAACTTCAGACTTTCATCTATATGCCTGCAAACGGAATCGTACAGGGAATGCGTCCGATCATCGGGTACAATTACGGCGCCGGTGAAAGTTCCCGCGTCAAATCAACAATACGATACAGCCTGCTCACTGCGGCAGGATTGATGTTGACAGGAACGATCCTCGCTCTTGCCCTTCCGAAACAGATTCTCGCTCTGTTCGATGCAGACGCCGCTTTAATGAGCGCCGGAGTCACTGCTCTTCGCATCATCAGCCTCGGATTTCTTGTTTCTTCTGTCGGTCTGATCTATTCCGGCGTATTTGAGGCGATAGGAAACGGGCGGAATTCTCTGATCATCTCTTTGCTCCGCCAATTTGTGATAACAATCCCGTTAAGTTTCATCCTCACCCGCTTTTTCGGACCTACGGGCGTATGGATCTCATTCCCTGTAGGTGAGCTCTGCGCTTCCGCCGCGGCGTTCTGCCTATTAAAAAAATATCAAAACGGAGCATTCTCGCCTCTTTGACGGGATGCTCCTTCTATATAATACGACATCCTCAGCAAAACCATTTTAATTACCGAAAGGAGATTTCCCTATGAAACACTCTTTGCAAATGTCTGAAACACTCCGCTTAGGAATCATCCTCGCCTTATCCGGCGGATTTATGGACGCCTACTCTTATCTTGAACGGGGAAACGTATTCGCAAACGCCCAAACCGGAAATCTGCTCCTATTCGGTGTAAATCTCGCGGAAGGGAACTATTTTGCCATGCTCAGCTATCTCCTCCCTGTTCTCGCGTTTACTCTCGGCATCTTACTTGCCGATACTGTGCGCTGCCTCAACATACGACTCCACTGGCGTCAGCTTTCCGTTCTGTTGGAAGCTGTTATTTTAATATGTGTAACCTTTTTCCCTCACTCTTTAAATCCCCTCGCAAACTCACTCACCTCTTTTGCCTGCGGCATTCAGGTCGAAAGCTTTCGCAAGATCCGCAACAGAGGAGCGGCTACAACTATGTGTATCGGAAACTTAAGAAGCGGCACGGCAGCGTTGTCAGCATACATGAGGGACAGACGCCCGGAGCAGATCCGGCAGGCGATGTATTATTTTGGGATTATCCTGTTTTTTGCAGTGGGAGCAGGAATCGGTGGAAATCTGTCTATGCGGCTTGGATTTAAGGCAATCTGGTTTTCAAGTGCTGTTCTGGCAGTCAGCTTTTTGTTAATGTTTATAGAAGAAAAGGAAAAATCATTATGTTAAACCAGTTTTCAAGAACGGAGTTATTATTAGGGAAAGAGGCGATGGAGAAACTCGGACATTCCAGAGTGGCTGTCTTTGGTGTCGGCGGCGTCGGAGGCTATGTCTGCGAAGCACTTGTGCGAAGCGGCGTGGGAGCGTTTGATCTGATCGATGATGACAAAGTATGTCTGACAAACTTAAACCGTCAGATCATTGCAACAAGAAAGACAGTGGGAAAGTATAAGGCAGAGGTGATGCGTGACCGCATCCTGGAAATCAATCCGGAAGCGGATGTACGGATCCACAAGTGCTTTTTCCTGCCGGAAAATGCGGATGATTTTCCATTTGACGAATATGATTATATTGTGGATGCGGTGGATACCGTAACTGCAAAAATCGAACTTGTCATGAAAGCAAAGGAAAAGGATATTCCAATCATCAGCAGTATGGGTGCGGGAAATAAGCTTGACGGAAGCCAGTTTAAGGTGGCAGATATTTATAAGACAAAAGTCTGCCCGCTTGCAAAAGTAATGCGCCGCGAACTGAAAAAGCGCGGAGTGAAGAAGCTAAAAGTAGTTTATTCCGAAGAAATCCCAACAAGACCGATCGAGGATATGGCCATCAGCTGCAGGACAAACTGTATCTGTCCGCCGGGAGCAGAGCACAAGTGTACAGAGCGGCGTGACATACCGGGAAGTGTGGCATTTGTTCCTTCCGTGGCAGGGCTGATCATTGCCGGGGAAGTGGTAAAAGATCTGATACGGAAATAAGGTGTATCACACCAGTTGGATAAATATATAGACAAATAGAACCCATATAAGTTATAATGTTGTGCAGTGCTGTAAAACAATAAAATGAAAAACGAGGGAAAGATATGTTTATAATTCAGTTTATCAGAGGTTTCTGTATGGCATTAGCAGACAGTGTTCCGGGTGTATCCGGAGGCACAATTGCATTTTTACTTGGATTTTATGATAAGTTTATCGATTCAATTGATGATCTGCTGACCGGAACAAAAGAGGAGAGAAAAGACGCATTTGTTTTCCTGATCAAACTTGGAATAGGATGGATCAGTGGATTTGTGATCGCAGTACTGATCCTGACAAGTGTATTTGAATCACATATTTATTATATAAGCTCCCTGTTTATCGGATTTATTATTTTTGCGATCCCAATCGTGATAAAAGAGGAGAAAAAATGTCTTGGAACCAATAAAAAGGCGATACCGTTTGTGCTGCTTGGTATTGCGGTTGTATGTGCCATCACATATTTTAATCCGGTTTCCGGTGGAAATGACGGAGTGAATCTGGATCATCTGACACCGGGTCTTGCGGTGTTTGTGTTTTTTGCAGGAGTGATCGCTATTTCAGCCATGGTGCTTCCTGGAATTTCCGGGTCCACCCTGCTTTTGATCTTTGGCTTATATCTTCCAGTCATCACTGCGATCAAGGATATGCTGCATTTGGATTTTTCAAGCTTCTGGACGGTGTTTATTTTTGGATGCGGTGTTTTAGTCGGCATTTTCAGTGTAGTAAAGCTGATCCGCAGGGCATTGGAAAAGTACAGGGCACAGACGATTTATCTGATCATCGGACTGATGCTTGGCTCCATCTTCGCTGTTGTTATGGGACCGACTACTCTGGATACTCCGCAGCCGGCTATGGGAATCCATGATTTTAGTATTCTTTTCTTTTTGATTGGCGGTGCAGTTATTTTAGGACTGCAGAAGATGAAGGATATTAAACAATAATCGGAGTAGAAGACGATGGTTTGAAAAAGACGCACAGGATAGTGCGGATAAGCATTGGATAAAACAGCATAATAGGGACAGAAGGAAACCGGCGCAAGTATTTGTGCCGGTTTCTGTATTGTCTTAAAAACGAAAGGAATTTTAATGGGAGAACAGGAAATGGGAAAGTTATTGGTGTACCTGAAAGATTATAAAAAAGAAAGCGTGTTAGGACCGCTTTTTAAATTGCTCGAAGCGTCTTTTGAGCTGATCGTGCCTCTTGTTATGGCGGCGATCATCGATCATGGAGTAGCAGACGGAGATAAACCATACATTATGAAAATGTGTCTGGTACTTGTGCTGCTTGCAGTGATCGGATTGACGTGTTCTATCACGGCACAGTATTTTGCAGCAAAGGCAGCGGTCGGTTTTTCCACAGGACTGCGCCACGCACTTTTTGAGCATATCCAGAAACTATCATTTTCGGAGATGGATACGGTGGGAACATCCACACTGATCACGAGAATGACAAGTGATATCAACCAGACGCAGAATGGTGTAAACCTTGTATTACGTTTGTTTCTGCGCTCGCCGTTTATCGTGTTCGGTGCAATGATCATGGCATTCACGATCGATGTGAAAGCTGCTCTTGTCTTTGTTGTAACGATTCCGCTGTTATCGGTTGTGGTATTCGGAATTATGCTTGTGAGTATTCCATTGTATAAAAAAGTACAGTCTGCACTGGACAAGGTGCTTGGGATCACAAGAGAGAACCTGACCGGAAGCAGGGTGATCCGTGCTTTTAATAAAGAGGAGGATGAGATCACAGACTTTAATAATAGCAATGATGCACTGACAAAGATCCAGCTTTATGTAGGAAAAATTTCAGCACTGATGAATCCGCTTACTTATGTGATCATAAATGGAGCAGTCGTTGTTTTAGTCTGGACAGGAGCAATCCGTGTTAACAGCGGATATATCACACAGGGTGAAGTGGTAGCACTGGTAAATTATATGTCCCAGATTTTAGTGGAACTTATAAAACTTGCTAATCTTATTATTAATATTAATAAATCTATTGCGTGCGGAAACCGCATTCAGGCGATTTTTGAATTACAGCCATCCATCACAGATCATGCGGTGACGCCTGTGGTAGAGGAAAAAACAGAACACAGTGGAGAGGTGCCGGAAGTGGTATTTTCCCATGTGGGCTTAACTTATGCCGGAGCTGGAGAGGAATCCCTGACAGACATCGATTTCACTGTGAAAAAGGGAGAGACGGTCGGTATCATCGGTGGTACAGGTTCCGGAAAATCATCGGTCGTCAACCTGATCCCGCGTTTTTATGATGCGACAAAGGGAAGCGTGCAGATCGGGGGAAAAGATGTGCGTGAGTATTCTCTGGAAGAACTTCGTGGAAAAATCGGTATGGTACTCCAGAAAGCGGTTTTATTCAAGGGAACGATCCGCGAAAATATGTTATGGGGAAATGAGAACGCAACGGATGAGGACATCATGCAGGCGTTAGAAGTTGCCCAGGCAAAAGAGTTTGTAGATAAAAAAGAAGGCGGACTTGATTTTGAGATCGAGCAGGGCGGTAAGAATCTTTCCGGAGGACAGCGGCAGCGAATGACGATTGCCCGTGCGGTTGTGAAGAAGCCGGATATCCTGATCTTAGATGACAGTGCTTCTGCACTGGATTTTGCAACAGATGCAAAACTTCGTATGGCAATCCGTGATATGGAGAACAAAGCAACCGTATTTATCGTATCGCAGAGAGCAGCATCCATTATGTATGCAGACAAGATCATTGTGTTAGATGATGGACAGATCGTTGGAATGGGAACCCATGAGGAACTCTTAAAACAGTGTGAAGTATATCAGGAAATTTATTATTCCCAGTTTAAAAAGACCGAAGATGAGAAGGAGGGAAGATAAATGAAAAAGAGGATCAATAACCATCAGAGATCAACGATCAAAAAAGTGATGAATTATATCAGAAGATACTGGGGGTATCTTGGAATGTCCATTGTCCTTGCGGCAGTGACAGTTGCATTGACTTTATATCTGCCGGTATTGACCGGACGCGCAGTCGATCTGATCATTGAAAAAGGAGTGGTGGATTTTGCAGGAATCCTTGCAATCCTGAAAAGGATGGCAGTTATCATTCTTCTGACTGCAGCTGCACAGTGGATCATGAATGCATGCAACAATAAGATCACTTATCATATTATCCGGGATATCCGGAAGGAAGCATTCGAAAAAATTGAAAGACTCCCATTAAAATATATTGACGGACATTCCTACGGCGAGATCGTCAGCCGTGTCATTGCGGATGTGGATCAGTTTGCGGATGGCCTGCTGATGGGATTTACCCAGTTTTTCACCGGCATTGTAACCATTTTAGGTACATTGATCTTCATGATTACGATCAGTGTGAAAATTACGGTGGCAGTCGTTGTGATCACACCGGTTTCGCTGCTTGTGGCAAGTTTTATTGCAAAGAAAACTTTTTCCATGTTTAAATTACAGTCCGAGACGAGAGGAGAACAGACCGCATTTATCGAGGAAATGATCGGTAACCAGAAGGTTGTTCAGGCGTTTTCCCATGAGGATGAAGCACTGGAAAAGTTTGATGAGATCAATGGCAGATTACAGAAATGTTCTTTGAGAGCCATTTTCTTTTCCAGTATCACAAATCCTGCAACCCGGTTTGTCAACAGTCTGGTGTATGCAGTCGTTGGCGTGGTAGGAGCATTTACCGCAATTGCAGGAGGTATTTCAGTCGGACAGCTTTCTGCGTTACTCAGTTACGCAAACCAGTATACAAAACCTTTCAATGAGATTTCCGGTGTTGTGACAGAGTTACAGAATGCGCTGGCATGTGCAGCGAGGGTGTTTGAATTGATGGAGGAGCCTTCGGAAGTTCCGGATGCGCCGGATGCAGTGAATTTGGAGGAGGCAGACGGTCATGTGGCGTTAGAGCATGTATCTTTCTCTTATGTGCCGGAACAGAAACTGATCGAGGACTTTAATCTTTCTGTAAAACCGGGACAGAGGGTGGCGATCGTCGGTCCGACCGGATGCGGAAAAACGACACTGATCAATCTTTTGATGCGTTTTTATGATACAAACAGCGGAACGATCCGTGTGAGCGGAGTGCCAGTCAATGATATGACAAGAAAGAGTCTTCGAAATAATTATGGTATGGTATTGCAGGAAACATGGCTGCGCAGTGGAACAATCCGTGATAATATCGTGATGGGAAAACCGGATGCAACTGATGAGGAAGTGATCGCAGCGGCAAAAGCTTCCCATGCACACAGTTTCATCAAGCGTCTGCCGCATGGTTATGACACCGTAATGGCAGAGGATGGCGGTAATCTTTCCCAGGGACAGAAACAGCTGTTATGCATTACCCGCGTCATGCTCTGCCTGCCGCCAATGCTGATCCTGGATGAGGCAACTTCTTCCATTGATACGCGGACCGAGATCAGGATCCAGAAAGCGTTTGCGAAAATGATGAAAGGACGTACCAGTTTTATTGTGGCTCATCGTCTGTCGACCATTCAGGAAGCGGACATTATCCTTGTGATGAAAGATGGACATATTATCGAACAGGGACGTCATGAAGAACTGCTCGCCCAAAAGGGATTTTATGCAAATCTTTATGAGAGCCAGTTTGTAAATACATCCTCGCAGGCATAAGGATTTTGGAAAAATAAAAGTTATACTAATCCACATAATAAATGGTGCGTGAGCCGTCAATGCTCTCCATTGTGGAGGTTGTGATGAATTCTTTGACTGCCTCTTTATCTCTTGCGAGAAGGCAGTCAAAGATTTTTTTTGCACTGTAATATAATTCTTTGGTGCCATATTTTTGTCCGTAGCGAACCCAGAGGCTGCATACAAGATCGCGGAACGAGACAAAGAAGAGGGGGAGCAGAGTGTTGCCGCTGATGTAGGCAATCTCGTGGCTGAACTCAAAAATGAGAGAAGCCGTCTTTTCCGGGTCAGTACAGTTTTCCATCTGGTAGACATATTCCTGAAGCCCTAACAGTTCTTTATCTGATGCACGGTCAATCGCAAACTGGGAGGCTTCCACCATAAACATGATTCTTGCTTCCAGTACGGATTTTACTTCACGGTTTTTTAAAACGCCGCCATTGTAATTCATGATGGCAACGAGTGTGTCTAAAGAACCGTCTCTGTGATAGTCTGCTACAAAGGTTCCGATTCTTGGACGAACCACGAGGAAACCTTTCTTTTCCAGTTCCGCGATACCGGAGTTGATGACCGCACGGGACACTTTCATGGATTCCGCCAGTTCGCGTTCCGGTGGCAGTTTGGAGCCAATCTCAAGTTTGCCGGATAATATCATATTTTGCAGTTCATTTACAAAAAGTTCCTTCAGGGAAGGTGCATTCAGTTTTTTAAATTCCATAAAATCTCCTGTTCTTTCATGAATAAGTGTCTGCGAAACTTCCTTAAGGCTGTGCTGAATTATGAAGAATTAACAAAATTTTCGAAAACACGCTTTCGCTATGTGTCACTGGTAACGGTACTAAGAAGCCAGTCACGACTTACGTCGCACCTGCCTTCTAAGAACCGACCGTTCCCCAATGCTTTCTCAAGCTTTTGTCAATTTTCATAATTCAATTTACGTTTATAAGAGTTTCGCAATTGTCTATTATGAATAAGTGCGTGCAAAACTATTTTATGTTATAAGGAGTTTCGCGATGATTATTAAAGTTTGATATCTGAAATATAAGTTTGTCTCTGGATAGACCAGATACCACAGAAGATATTTTATTAAAAACTTGAAGAAAAATCAATAATGCTGTTTGTTAAATTTTTGTGAAATTGACGATTCATTATCTGGCAGAGACAGAACCGGAAACTTGTATTTTAAGACAGATTCAGATATAATCAAAGGAAGCATGAAAAGAGTGGAGTTAATCAATGAAGAAAAAGACAGTGACTTCTGAGACAGAAGAAATTACAATAGACAATAAAAAAAAGAAAAGAAAGAAGGAAAAGAAAGCCTACCGGGAGATCCGTTGGGACAGGCTGGATAACACGGCACATCTTTTTCCTGTGATCGCAGGTGAGAATATGAGCAATGTCTACCGTATCAGTGTGACATTGACGGAGCTGGTACAGCCCGATGTTTTACAGCAGGCGTTAAATATTGTCCTTCCGAAGATGGATGGATTTAATTTAAGACTTCGCATGGGGGTATTCTGGTATTATTTTGAGGAGAATGGAAAGCCTGCACCGAAAGTACGTGAAGAGAGCAATTTTCCGTGCCGTTATATCCAGCAGAATCAAAACCACAGTTATATGTTCCGCGTGACTTATTATAAATACAGAATTAATCTGGAAGTGTTCCACGTGCTGACCGATGGAATGGGCGGCATTAACTTTTTGAAAGAGTTAACTTACCAGTATCTGCGTCTTGCGCACCCGGAACTGAAGGAGAAGGTGGGGGATTCCTTAAACAGTGGTACATCTTTAAACAGAGAGGACAGTTTCTTAAAAAATTATAAGAAGAGTTCTGCAAAAGGCTATCAGACAAAAAAGGCATATCTGTTAAAGGGAGAGCATCTGGGACCGGGAGAATTTGGAGTTATGCATGGATATATGCAGGTTCCGCAGTTGAAAGAGGTATGTCACAGATATGGCTGCAGTATCAATGAATATCTGGTTTCCGTTTATATCTGGAGTGTGTATACGGAGTGTATGAAGGGAATGCCGTCCGCGAGTCCGATCCGCGTGGCAGTTCCGGTAAATCTGCGCCCATATTTTAATTCGATCACAACAAAGAATTTCTTTGTCATGGTGTCGGCAGAATTTCATCCGACAAAGGAAGTCTACACGTTTGCGGAAGTGCTGGTGATCGTGCGTGATAATCTGAGAAGCCAGATCAACAGGGAGCATCTGGAGAAATTGTTTTCCTATAATGTATCCAATGAGAAACTGCTTGCTGCGCGCGCAGTACCGCTTTTCTTAAAAAATATTGCAATGAAGCTTGTGTATACAAAGTCTGCACTTGCCAATACAACGACGATCACAAATATCGGAAATATCGGTGTGGATGAGGAATACCGCCCATATGTGGAGATGTTCCATGCATTTCTTGCAATGTCGAAGGGACAGCATTTGAAGGGAACGATCTGTTCTTATGAAAGTACGCTGGTGTTCTCATTCAGCTTTGATCTGAAAGATGTTTCCGTGCAGCGGGGATTTTTCCGCAAAATCGCAGCAGACGGAATTGAGGTAGAGTTAGATACAAATGGTGTAACTGCCGATTAAGAAGAATGGATCAGGATAGAAAAAAACAGGAAAGTAATGGTGTGAGATGAGCAGATGTAAACAATGTAATATAGAAGTGTTGGATGAGACGGAGCGCTGCCCGCTCTGTCACTCCGTATTAGAGCCTACGATAGAGGTGGAAAATATGTATCCCGATGTTAAAATCAAAACAAGACGGATGATGCTTTTGTCGCGGATTTATCTTTTCGTGGCGATCGTGGCAGAGGCGGTTTTAGTTGTAGTGAATCATTACGGTGATTTTGAGACGGCGTGGAGCCTTGTTACCGGTCTGATCTTTTTTTACGGATATCTGGTTGTCCGGTTTGCTATCCTTGGGAAAACCGGCTATATTGCCAAAACAATTGTTTTGACTTTAATTGCCATATTGATATTGATCGCAATCGATTTTGTGAATGGTTACCGGGGATGGTCGGTACGGTATGTGTTCCCGGCGGCGATCATTTTAGTCGATGCAGGAATTTTGATCCTGATGTGTGTGAACCGGAGGAACTGGCAGAGTTATATTATGTGGCAGATTTTTATGATTCTCTGTAGTTTTGTTCCGATCATTCTGTATTTGACCGGAATCATTTATGTCCCATATCTGGCACTTGCAGCGCTCGGAACGTCTGTATTTTTGTTCCTTGGAACGCTGATCATCGGTGACAGAAGAGCCAGGGTGGAACTGAAGAGAAGATTCCATATCAGATAAGGAAACGACAGAAGTTTGAATAAGAGGGTTTATGATCAGAAAATTGACTTTGAAAAAAGAAAGAGAACATGAGACAAACGAAGCGAGCATCGCAGGAAATGTCATGCGTGACCTGATCGCGCATGTGACAAACGATAACCTGATCGGCAGGAAAATCAAAAGCGGTGAACTGCGGAAAAAAATGGTCGAACCGCCGTGGAAATGCCCGGATATGTTCACCATGACCACTATCGAGATGGAGCACTTCACAATGGAGTGGCTTGAATTAAAGGAAAATCCAAATAAGCAGAAGGTAATCTTACAGCTTCATGGCGGTGGGTATATCGGAGCGATGCGGAACGCATATCGTATGTTTGCAGGACTTTACAATGAAGTCAGCAAAGGGATGAGTGTGCTCACCATCGATTACCGTGTGGCACCGGAAAATCCATATCCGGCGGCATTGGAAGATGCAGTGAGCGCATATCAGTGGCTGCTCGGTCAGGGCTGGTTTGCAGAGGATATCATTGTGGCAGGAGATTCCGCAGGAGGAGGGCTTGCGATGGCACTGTGCCATTATCTGAAAGATCATGGAATGCAGCTTCCATGTGGGATCGTTGCAATGTCTCCGTGGACGGATCTTATGGCAAGCGGTGAATCGTATGATACCAATTATGAGAGGGATCCGTTGTTCGGAAATACGAGGGACAGCCTGATCTATAACAAAGACTATGTGGGTGACCATGATCCGATGGATGCTTATATTTCACCTTTGTATGGGGATTTCAGAG
>ERZ840371.4237-NODE-4237-length-10910-cov-3.133855_pt1 | contig 10910 bp, 6 predicted proteins | sample MGYA00519937_ERZ840371 | MGnify/ENA primary metagenome ERZ840371 (study PRJEB31850, sample SAMEA3708873) | human gut metagenome | biome: human gut; feature: human-associated habitat; material: faeces | place: China | collected 2014 ... | reverse complement strand
CCGAAACAGGTGTTCGGACATCCGTGGCTGCTTCAGGGAGACGGTAAGATGAGTAAGTCTAAAGGAAATGTTCTCTATGCAGATGAACTCGTTGATTTCTTTGGTGTAGATGCAGTTCGCTACTTCGTACTTCATGAGATGCCATTCGAGAATGACGGTGTTATTTCCTGGGAGCTGATGGTAGAGCGTTTGAACTCTGATCTTGCAAATACACTTGGAAACCTTGTAAACAGAACTGTTTCTATGACAAACAAATACTTCGGCGGAACAGTAGAAGATAAGGGTGTTGTAGAAGATGTAGATGCAGAATTGAAAGCAGTTGTAGAGAATGCTTCTAAAGCAGTTGATGCTAAGATGGCAGACCTCCGCGTTGCCGATGCGATTACAGAAATTTTCAATCTGTTCAAACGTTGCAATAAATATATTGATGAGACAACTCCTTGGGTACTTGGAAAAGATGAATCCAAGAAGGATCGCCTTTCTACAGTACTTTGGAATCTGATCCAGAGCATTTCTGAAGGTGCAAGACTTCTTGAATCTTTTATGCCTTCTACAAGTAAGAAGATCCTTGAGCAGCTTGGTAACGGACATGTAACAGAGAAACCGGAGATCCTGTTCCAGCGAATGGATCTCGAAGAGGTTATGAAGAAAGTTGAAGAACTTCATCCGAAGGTAGAAGAAAAGAAAGAGGAAGAAGCTGTTATCGACATTGAGCCGAAAGATGAGATCACATTTGAGCAGTTCGGAGCAATGCAGTTCCAGGTTGGAGAGATCATTGCATGTGAGGCTGTAAAGAAATCCAAAAAGCTTCTCTGCTCTCAGGTAAAAGTTGGAAGCCAGGTAAAACAGATCGTATCCGGAATCAAAGCACATTACACACCGGAAGAAATGGTTGGTAAGAAAGTTATGGTTCTTGTAAACCTGAAACCTGCGAAGCTGGCAGGCGTACTTTCAGAGGGGATGCTACTTTGTGCAGAAGATGCAGAAGGTAACCTTGCACTGATGACACCGGAAAAAGAAATGCCGGCTGGAGCAGAAATCTGTTAATTGAAATGTTTGAAAATTCAGGCAATTACAACCAAAGCAGATAATAAATAAAAAATATAAAAAAATCAAATGAATATATTGACAAATTAGACGCCGAATGTTATTATATAACCATCAAAGAGAGAAAGAAATCTCCCAAAGATATTTAACTAAGAAGGCAAAAGTAACAGATGCCTGATTAGATTAAAAATACAAGTTCAACAGGAGGTCAGTCCCATGGACAGTATAGTTTCAGATTTTTATCAATATGTCAGTGGTATGATGAGTGAAGGTTCCTGTGAAGAAAGAGACCTTTGCCAAGCGTAAAAGTCCAGTAGAAAGAAAAGAAGATCAAAGATCGGAGAGTACGGAAACTGGAAGCAAAGAGAAAAAGATGAATCACTCATAGATGTATTGAATAAAAATACCGCATATAACATAGAATGAAAAATGTGTAAAGAAACATTGAAAGGACATGTTATAATCTCAGATTTGTTATAAAAGCAGGAATGACTTGACAGAAGATTTAATACATAAAGTATTGAATGGATATGAAAATCATTCAAGTGATAAAATAACAGACGACAAAGGTCTCACAGGAACGTAGAATCGCGAATAATCTCCGATACAAAATATAAAATTATAATAATAATACAATTAAATAACACTAAAAATGCACTTTCAAAAGGAATTGAAGGTGCATTTTTTTGACATTACAGACCTCATATGGTAGAATAATGAAAGAGTATCGGCTAGTGCCTAATGGACACATTCAGACCAAAACTAATATTTCAATGACAATGAGGTGAGTACAGTGGATAAGTATGAATATAAGTTAAAGACAGAAGAGATGCTGGAACTTATGGAAGATGGAGAATACAGAAAAGCAGCGGCAGCAGCAGATCTGATTGACTGGAAGCGTGTCCGTAACGCAGGGATGCTGATGAATGTCAGTGATATTTATGAGAAAACAAAAGAGTATCAGAAGAGCTATGATGTGATGAATCTTGCATATCGCCGTTCCGAAGGAAGCCGCAAGGTAATCTATAAGTTATGTTCTCTTGCAATTAAGACAAAGAATATAGATGAAGCAATCGACTATTATGACGAATTTATCCAGATTGCACCGAAAGATCCGAACAGGCATATCCTTAGATATCAGATCTTAAGAGCGCAGAGAGCGCCGATCGAACAGCAGATCGAGGCTCTGGAGGAATTTAAGAAGGCAGAATATATTGAAGAGTGGGCTTATGAACTGGCGAAGCTTTATCGCGAAGCAGGTATGATGACAGAATGTCTGGAAGAGTGTGATGATCTGATCCTCTGGTTTAGCGAGGGTAAGTATGTTTATAAGGCAATGGAACTGAAGATGCAGTATAAGCCATTGTCACCATCGCAGCAGCAGAAATATGATCACAGATACGAGAAGCTTTCTTCCGAGACAGAAGAAATACCGGATCTGGCTTCCTATTTAGAAGAAGACGAGGAAAAAGATTCTGCATCAGAAGGAGCCGAGGCACTTGGAGATACAAGATCAATCGGGCTGACAGAGCAGCCGGTGATGGAGAACGACAGTACTTCCGATGTGATTGATACGGATGCGGTTACTTTGGAAGCGGCAGAAGAGCCGGATGCCAAAGTAGAAAATCCGGAAGAAGCAGGAGTAGAAACAGCAGAAGTTATAGAAGCTTCCGAGGATGAGTCAGAAGTTCAGCCGGCAACGGTAGAGACAAGTGGAGATAAGAGAACACTTAGCAAAGATACAGCTTCCATACCGATTGTCAGTAAGAATCCGGTAAAACCAGTCAAGAAGAAACTTGGAGATACGATGCGGTTAGATGAAGCTCTGCAGCAATTACTCAATCCGAAACCGGAAGTTCAGGCAGAACCGGGAGAAGAAGTCGAACCGGATATGACAGATCTGGAAGAGGATATTGCAGCAATTGAGGATGTAGAAGATCTTGAGATCGTGAATCAACTGACAGAAGAGAAGAAAGCTGAGGAAGCCAGTAAAGAACGAGTAGTTCCATCAGGGATGAAAGAACTGATACCGGAACCGGAGACAGAAGAAGAGCTTATAGAACAGGCAGTGGAGGAGACTTCAGAAGATGTCCTAGAAGATGCAGTTGCTATAGAAGCAGGGGAAGCAGAACCGGAAGAAGTTCTTGAAGTAGAAGAGGCAGAACCGGAAGAGGAAGAAATCCTTGAAATAGATGAAGCTGAGTCAGAAGATCTGACAGATGAATCAGAAGATTTGTCTGAGGTGGAGGAACTGATCTCAGAAACTGAAGTTGTCAATGATGAAGATGATTCAGAAGGAGCAGCAGTAAGAGAGACTATGGACAATAAAAATAATGAAGAACCAATTTTATCACCAGAGATACAGAAACTGATTGATGAGATTGAAGGTGTTATTCCGGAAGAGGAAGAAGTAGATGCAACAGTAAGTTCAGAAGAAGTTCTTGAGGTAGAAGAAGAACCACATGAAAATATGGGAGAGCTTGCGGATGATCTCAGACTCGGTGAGGACGAGTACGAAGATTATGATGCGTATGACTGGGATGATGCAGAAGAGTTTGACGAAGACGATATTTTAGATGATTATGAAGAGTCTGATGACGATTTGTTGGATGATTATGAAGAGTCTGATGACGATCTGCCGGATGATTATGAAGAGTCTGATGATGATCTGTTCGGTGAGGAAGACGGATATGATGATCTGGATGCCTATGGTTATGAAGAAGACGATGAGGATGATGAAGTAATCAATCCAAGAGATCTTTTCACAGCGGAAGATAAGGTTTCAGATGATGATCTTCTTGGTCTGAATTCTTATGAAGAAGTGCCAAATTTTGAAGATGAATTCAGCGTGAATCCAGCGCATAGTGAGGAACCGGATGACAGAGAGATTCCGGATGAAGATGACGGAATTGATATCATGTCTGCGACGACACCATTGAGCCGTAAAGAGACTGCAAAATTGATCGCAACAGGTAAGACATCACCATTACCGTTAGATGAGATTGCAGATGCAATGTCTGATACAGGATTTATCGTACATGGTCGTTATGATCTTGAAACACAGAGTGGAATCGGTACAAGAGCAGGGCTTACAGAGGAACAGAAAAAACTCTTCTCTTATTTTGTACCTGTGCGTGGTATGAGTGAGCAGCTGGTAGATGTACTTGAGCAGGATAAGAACTGTACAAACCGCAAAGGAACTTCCAGAACAGGAAACCTTCTGATTATTGGAAATAAAGGAAATGGAAAGACAGTCCTCGCTGTTGATGTTGTAAAGGCAATTCAGAAGCAGCGTGATATCCGTCAGGGTAAGGTTGCAATTGTGACAGGTGAGTCACTGAATAAGAAGAGAATCGGAGACATTTTCCGTAAATTGTACGGCGGTGCACTGATCATTGAAAAAGCCGGACAGATGAACGAAAAAACACTCGCCAAGCTGAACAAAGCAATGGAGCAGGATACAGGAGAACTTTTAGTAGTTCTTGAAGAGCAGAGAAAACCACTGGACAGACTTCTTTCTTCCAACAGAGAATTCAGAAGAAAATTTACTTCCAGGCTTGAAGTGCCGATCTTTATCAATGATGAGCTTGTAACATTTGGACAGACTTATGCTCAGGAGAATGGTTACAGAATCGATGAGATGGGAATTCTTGCACTGTACAGTAAGATTGATTCTTTACAGAGAGAAGATCATGCAGTAACAGTAGCAGAAGTGAAAGAAGTGATGGATGATGCGATCGCTCATTCACAGAAAGCTTCCGCAAAGAAGCTTGTGAAGAGAGTATTTGGAAAGAATACAGATTCTTCCGACAGAATTCTGCTTTCAGAGAAAGATTTCAACATTTAATGACATATATTTGTTAAGAATTAATAGACAGTCAGTAAAACGACTGTCTATTTTTGTGCAATAATACATTTTCTCTTTCTTTTTTATACAGTATCAAGTATAATAAAACTATAGTGTTCAAGGGGAGAATGAAACTTTGTTACCAATTGAAAGATTCGGTAATGTGCCTTGATCTATAAGAAATTGTGTGGTTTTTAAATCATTACAATCAGGAATATATTTGAGCAGTGAGGTGGCTTTATGGTTAAGAAAAACAGCACGAAGACGAAAGTGCAGCCTTATGAGATCGGAGAACTTGACCATTATCTTTTTGGGCAGGGAAATCATTATAAAAAGATGGGTGCCCATGAGGTGACAAAGAACGGAAAAAGAGGAGTATATTTTGCGGTATGGGCTCCTCATGCAGTAAACGTTTCTGTAATCGGAGAGTTTAATGACTGGGATGAGACGAAAGATAAGATGAAGAGAGGGGAGCCTCTCGGAATATACACATGCTTCGTACCGGAGGCGAAGAAAGGGGATTTGTATAAGTTCTGTATAGAGACACAGGCGGGTGAGAAGATCTATAAAGCAGATCCATTTGCTAATTATGCAGAGCTCCGACCGGGAACAGCATCCAGAATTACAGACATTTCTAATCTGAACTGGTCAGACAGTAAGTGGATGACAGCTCGTGAGAAGTGGGATAACAAAGAAGAACCAGTGTCTATTTACGAAGTGCATATGGGTTCCTGGATGAGACATCCCGGAAGAGAAGATGAAGGATTTTATACATATCGTGAGTTTGCAGAAGCAATTACAAAGTATGTAAAAGAGATGGGATATACTCATGTCGAGTTGATGGGAATCGCAGAGCATCCGTTTGACGGTTCCTGGGGATATCAGGTAACCGGATATTATGCACCAACTTCACGCTATGGAACACCGGAAGATTTTGCATATATGGTAAATTATCTTCATAAGAATAATATCGGTGTTATTCTTGACTGGGTACCGGCGCATTTCCCGAAAGATGCACATGGTCTGGCAGATTTTGATGGAACACCGACATTCGAATATCCAGATCCGAGAAAGGGCGAGCATCCTGATTGGGGAACGAAGGTTTTCAATTATGAAAAACCGGAAGTTTCTAACTTCCTTCTGGCGAATGCATTGTTCTGGGTTGAACATTATCATGTAGACGGACTTCGTGTAGATGCAGTGGCATCTATGCTGTATCTGGACTACGGAAGAGAAGATGGACAGTGGATTCCGAATAAATTTGGCGGAAATGAGAATCTTGAGGCGATTGCATTCTTTAAACATTTGAATTCTGTAGTTTGCGGAAGAAATAAAGGCGTTATGATGATTGCAGAAGAGTCTACAGCATGGCCGAAGGTGACAGGATCTCCTGAGGATGACGGACTTGGATTTACTTTGAAGTGGAATATGGGGTGGATGCATGACTTTACAGAGTACATGAAACTGGATCCTTATTTTAGAAAAAATGCACATCACATGATGACATTTTCCATGGAGTATGCATATTCAGAGAACTATATTCTTGTACTTTCTCATGATGAGGTTGTTCATCTGAAATGCTCCATGTTGAATAAGATGCCGGGAGAAGGATGGGATAAGTTCCGTAACCTGAAAGTGGCATATGCATTTATGATGGGACATCCTGGAAAGAAACTTCTCTTTATGGGACAGGAGTTCGCACAGCTTCGTGAGTGGAGTGAAGAGAGAGAACTGGATTGGTTCCTTCTTGCAGAAGAACCGCATCAGCAGATTCAGAACTGGTATAAAGATTTGCTTCATCTTTATAAGAAGAATAAGGCATTGTATGAGTTGGATAATGATCCGAAGGGATTTGACTGGATCAATAAGGATGATATCTTCCGGAGTATTTTCAGTTTCACAAGACATTCAAAAGATGGTAAGAAAAATCTGCTCTTTGTATGCAATTTTACACCGGTAGACAGACCAGATTACCGTGTTGGTGTTCCGAGAAGAAAGCAGTTTAAGCTTGTTCTTAACAGTGATGAGACAAAATACGGTGGATCAGGGGAAGAACGCCCATTGGTTTACAAGCCAGAGAAACAGGAATGTGATGGTCAGAAATATTCCTTTGCATATCCTCTTCCGGGATATGGTGTGGCAGTATTTGAGTATTAAGTTGCATAGTATGATATTTTCCACGAATAGATGGAACAGGAATTAGACATACATTAATTTGCCCCTGCATAGATTGTAAAAAACAAACTATGCAGGGGCTTTTCTATGAGAGAATATATTGAGGAGCGTGCAGTAGAAATTGCAAATTATATTATAGAAAATAATGCGACAGTGAGACAGACAGCGAAACAGTTTCGGATTAGTAAGAGTACGGTGCATAAGGATGTTACAGAACGTCTGCTTCAGATCAACCCATCATTGGCTCATGAAACGCGTAAGGTTTTAGACACCAACAAATCAGAACGTCACATCCGGGGAGGGCTCGCTACCAGAGAAAAATATTTACACTTGCATGCTTCCAATTATTGAAGTTAATGTTACAATAAAAGAGGATATTCAATCAGAAACACGGACATTGAGAGGAGACTGTTCAAATGCGGGTGGCAATCGTTGAAAGGGATGAAAAAGTATTAGAAGAACTGAAAAAAGGTTTAAAACGCGTAGATCCGAATTACGAGTTGGCGGGGATTGCAGGGAACGGACAGTCTGCATATGAGATGATAACAGTTATGCAGCCAAATCTTGTTATTATGGACATTGGGCTTCCGCGGATGAATGGGTTAAATCTTTTGAGAAAATTACGCACGGAAGGACGTGAGTTCCGTGTGATTATTATAACAAAGGATGAAGATTTTCAACAGGCAAAGCAGGCAATCGATCTGGGGGTGGACGGATATTTAGTACAGCCGTTCCGGCCGATGGAGCTTAAGAAGGCATTAAGCCGTATTCATGAAAAAATCAGGAATGAGTATTGGATGCAGGCTTCTTTTACTGTTGAAAATGTTCTGTTAAGCTGTAGATATGGAGAAATTATATCGAATCAGAAGTTAAATGAAATGACTATCCGGAAATATGGTTTTACAGTGGATGATCCGGGATATTTATTTACGGTTTCAATGGCAGACGAATACGAGGAGCAGAAGGAGAATGTACGTGGATTTCTCGAAGAAATCTGTAGACATGAGTGCGGATTTTCGGCATCTGTTATATGTTCGGATCGATGGAAACAGGTGTATCTGATCATTTACCGGGTACGTGAAGCAAGCAACTGGAAAGAATATTTTAAAAAAAATGTGGTTACTGGGTTATGTAGGAATTTTCCGGGGACAATTATTTGTGTATGGATAGAGACAAAACAGCTGACAAAGCTGGAAGAGGCAATGATTCAGACAGGGAGCCTTATGGAATGGAATCTTCTTCAGCCACGAGGAGTTTTGATCTGTCAGCAGACAGTTGAGAAATTTGAAGTTGTTCCGGTGCGTTATCCGGTAGAATTAGAACAACGAATGCGGGAAATGATTTTCGATGAAAACAAGAAAGGAATTGCCAGACAATTTCAACTTGTTTGTGAGGAAATGAAAAGAGAAAAATATTTTCCAAAAGAAATAAAATACAGTATCATTCGTTTTTGCATGGCAGCTGGATTAAATTATAGAAATTATGGCGGGCAGATTGACGAAACAGAAATCCTGAGTCTTATGCAGCAGATTACATATGCTATCAGCTGGAAACAGATAGAGAAAGCGATTCAAGGATTGGAACGGATGCTATCATATGAACATAAATTTGAGCGATACAGTACGCTTATTCAAAAAGCAATGGAAATTGTAAGAAAAGAATATGACAGAGGTATTACATTGGAAGAAGCAGCGAGCCAGCTTTATGTATCAGAAGAATACCTGAGTTCTCAGTTTAAGAAGGAGACAGGATATAATTTTACAGAAACTGTGAGGAAATACAGGATAGAAAAAATAAAGGAGCTTCTCAGGACAACAAAATATAAGATGAATCAGATTGCGGGGCTTGTCGGTTACTCTGATCCCAAATATATGAGTAAGGTGTTTAAAGAGGAGGAAGGAATTTTACCGACGGAATACAGACGTAACTCCACTGGGATTTCATAATCAGGAGTAATTTCATATTGCTTATAGAAAAAAGTAGAGAATAAGAGGCATATTTAATTAAAAAAATACACTTTTATAAAAAATTTCACCCTTTTAAATATAAAAAATGTGCTATGATATATGTGAAAAGTGAAAAGGATTTCATAGCCGTTAAGGCAGAAAGAGGTGAAAAGAATGAGCACAATGAACATTACTTTCAAACACCCGGATGAGATCATTGATTTCTTGAAAACAGTATGTAAATTTGACTTTAACATGGACATGAGAAGAGGACGGGCAGTAGTAGATGCGAAGTCATTACTTGGAATCATGAATCTGGGATTGAATAACGTGATTGAACTGCAGATGTATGCAGACGATTGTACAGAACTTGAAAGACAGCTAGAAAGATTTGCAGCATAAAATGGAACATAAAAATGGGATGTCGGGCATTTGTTCGGCATCTTTTTTGTTTTGGATAGATCAGAAGGGGAATAATTACCGTGTATAGTAATAGAAATTGTGGATAAGATTTTATTTTACATAAACAAATACTTGTAAATCAAGGATTCCTCTACTATAATGAAGAACAGAAAAAAATATATAGATAAAGCAAATAGTTTTGATTGGATTTGACAGGAGGAAAGATTTGAAGAAAGAATTAGTGATTGTCCTTGACTTTGGTGGACAGTATAACCAGCTGGTTGCAAGACGTGTCAGGGAGTGTAATGTATATTGTGAAATTTATTCATATAAGACAGATATTGAAAAGATCAAAGCAATGAATCCGAAAGGAATCATTCTCACAGGCGGACCGAACAGCTGTTATGAGCCGGATTCACCGACTTATTCAGAAGAACTGTTCAAGCTTGGTATTCCGGTTCTCGGACTGTGTTATGGTGCACAGCTGATGTCACATGTACTTGGTGGAAAAGTTGAGCGTGCAGATGTAAGAGAATACGGTAAGACAGAAGTTATTATTGATAAAAAAGACTCCAAAGTATTTGAAGGTGTTTCAGAGATAACAACATGTTGGATGAGCCATTTTGATTATATTTCAAAAATTGCTCCGGGATTTGAAATTACAGCACACACTGCTGACTGTCCGGTTGCAGCAGCTGAGAACGCAGCTGAGAAACTGTATGCAATCCAGTTCCATCCAGAAGTACTTCATACAGTAGAAGGAACAAAGATGATCAACAACTTTGTAAAAAATGTATGTGAATGTGCAGGTGACTGGAAGATGGATGCCTTTGTTGAGAATACAATCGCAGAGATCCGCGAGAAGGTTGGAGACGGGAGAGTATTGCTCGCACTGTCAGGTGGGGTTGACTCTTCAGTGGCAGCAGGACTTCTTTCCAAAGCCATTGGAAAACAGCTTACTTGTGTATTCGTAGATCACGGACTTCTTCGTAAAAATGAAGGAGATGAAGTTGAGGCAATCTTCGGACCAGAAGGACAGTTTGATCTGAACTTTATCCGCGTAAATGCGCAGGAAAGATATTATAACAAACTTGCAGGCGTTACAGAGCCAGAAGCAAAACGTAAGATTATCGGTGAAGAATTCATCCGTATCTTCGAAGAAGAAGCCAAGAAGATCGGTGCTGTAGACTTCCTTGCACAGGGAACCATTTATCCGGATGTTGTAGAAAGCGGACTCGGTGGAGAATCCGGAGTGATTAAATCTCACCACAATGTAGGTGGACTTCCGGAGCATGTAGATTTTAAAGATATCATTGAGCCTCTTCGTGATCTGTTCAAAGACGAAGTACGTAAGGCAGGATTGGAGCTTGGAATTCCGGAGAGACTGGTATTCCGTCAGCCATTCCCTGGACCTGGACTTGGAATCCGTATCATCGGTGAAGTCACAGAAGAAAAAGTTAAGATCGTTCAGGATGCAGATGCTATCTATAGAG
>ERZ840371.4229-NODE-4229-length-10925-cov-3.264489_pt1 | contig 10925 bp, 6 predicted proteins | sample MGYA00519937_ERZ840371 | MGnify/ENA primary metagenome ERZ840371 (study PRJEB31850, sample SAMEA3708873) | human gut metagenome | biome: human gut; feature: human-associated habitat; material: faeces | place: China | collected 2014 ... | reverse complement strand
ATGGTATATTTTTCACAAAGTTGCGAAGAGCAACCAGAGTGTCTTCCCTGCACGGGGACATTCAAAAAGGAAAGGGGTTTTTCATCATGAAGAAGCTGACGGCGCTGCTGCTCAGCCTGTAAGCTGCCTTCGCGGACGACGGCGAGGAAATACGCGATTCGGTCGGTGTTCATGCGAAAAGACCTCCACTGGGGGACAAAAAACTCCCTTCTGCGGTGCGCAGAAGGGAGCAAAGATGCGAGCGGTTAGGGGCGCTGACCCATGCCGCCTTCAAGGGTGATGGTCTCGCCGGACATGAATTTGAAGTCCGGGGAAGCCAGCTGGACGCACACATGGCCAATTTCTACCTCGGAGTCGCCGTAGTGGCCCATCGGGGGCATCTTGACATTCGCCTTGAACGCCTCGGGATATGCCTTCTGGAAGTTCTCCAGCTGCGTCGTCCATGCCAGCGGGCAGACGACGTTGACGTTGATACCGTCCTTGCCCCATTCGGTGGCGGCAACGCGGGTCAGGCCGCGAATGCCTTCCTTTGCCGCGGCATACGCGCACTGCCCATAGTTGCCAAACAGGCCCGCGCCGGAGGCAAAGTTGATGACAGCACCCTTCGTTTCCTTCAGATAGGGGTAGCACGCCTTCATATAATAGAATGTGGCGTACAGACCGGAATACAGCGCGAGATTGAACTGCTCGGTGGTATGGTCAGCCAGCGGAACGCCGGATGCGGAAGCCTGCGCGTTGTTAATCAGCACGTCGATGCGGCCGAAGGTGTCAATCGCCTGCTTGACGACATTGTTCACAACAGCCTCGTTGTCCGCGCTGTCATTCACGTCCGCCTGCACGCACAGCACCTTCACGCCATAGAGGCGTTCCAGTTCTTCCTTCGCGTCGGTCAGTTTCTTCACGTTGCGCCCCGTGATGACCAGATTCGCGCCTTCCTTGGCGTAAGCGGTCGCAATGCCGTAGCCGATCGAACCGCAGCGGCCGTTGCTGAGCTTCGCATAGCCCGCGCCGGTAATAATCGCCGTCTTTCCTGCCAGAAAACCCATTATATATTTCCTCCTTCATGGTGAAGGGCTGAACAAGCAGCCTGTGCACTTATGGTATCACAGATGATGCGGAAAAGCAAGAGCGGACGGCACAAAATGGACAAAAATTGATGATTTTTTCACAATGCCGCCAGCTTCCAATTGGAAAAACGGAAAAGAAACAGCGAAAATCCGATGAATTGTTTGACGCATCCCATTCATTGCACTATAATGGAGCCAGTAGCGTTCCGGGCGTACTGCGCGCCCGGCAAAGTGGGAGGAACGCGGAATGAAGGCAGAGAGCAAACGCTCAGTGCGCACCATGCTTCAGTGGCTGCTGAGCGCGGCGACGGTGCTGATGGCGGCGCTGCTGATTTGGCAGTGCGTGACCATCTATCATGAGGGCATCGCGCCGGAAAACATGGGCGAAAACGGGCTGCGGATTCACGATATTTACAGCCGGGAAATTGTCACGGCGCACTTCGCCTCGATTGCGTGGAGCGTGTGGGTCTTTCTGGCGCTGCTGGCGGCGAACATCATCGCCGGAAAGCCGGAGCAGAAGGAATCGCTTCGTGCGCCGGTGGAGAATCAGCTGCTGATGCTGCGCGCGCGGACGGAGGAGACGGACGAAATCCGCAAAGTGAAGAAACAGCGTATCGGCGTATGGTGCGGCGCGGCGATTCTGTGCTTGATTTGCGGGGGGATGGCAGGGCGATTCCTGCTGGACTGGTCGAATTTTGCCTCGCGTGATTTGGAAGTCGTCGTGCGCCAGATGGCGATTGAAACGTTCCCGTGGATTGGGCTGGCGGTCATCCTCCTGATGGCGGCTGAGCAGTGGAATTTCCGCCTGTTGATGAAGGAACTGGAACTGCGCAGGAGCGCCCCGAAGCGCAAGCCGGATGCAGCCGCTCCGGAAAAGACGACGGGCCGGAATGTCATCCGCGTGGTCATCGCGGCGGCGGCGGTGGCGCTGATTGTGCTGGGTGTGATGAACGGCGGCATGTTCGATGTGCTGGTGAAGGCAATCAATATTTGTACGGAGTGTATCGGCCTTGGCTAAGAAATTTGCGGCATGGTGGAGCGCCCATAAGCCCACCACCCGGCGGCTCATACAGGTCTACGCCGCCTTGCTTTACAACGCCTATGTGAAGGGATTCATCAAGGGCGACATTTACACTGGCAGCATCAAGAACTTTTGCGTGCCGGGGTTCAACTGCTACTCCTGTCCGGGCGCGATTGGCGCATGTCCGCTGGGGGCGCTGCAAAACGCGCTGGCCTCCTCGGATAAGCGCGCGCCGTACTACGTTCTGGGCATTCTGATGCTCTACGGGCTGATTCTGGGGCGCACCATCTGCGGCTGGCTCTGTCCGCTGGGGCTGATTCAGGAATTGTTCTACAAGATTCCGACGCCGAAGGTGAAGAAAAGCCGCTTCACCCATGCGCTGTCGTATCTCAAATACGTCCTGCTGGCGGTGTTCGTGGTCATCATCCCGCTGGCGTACAGCTTGCAGCAGTATCCCGTGCCGGGATTCTGCAAGTACATCTGCCCGGCGGGGACGTTCGAGGGCGCAATGGGCTTGCTGGCAAACCCGGTCAATGCGGGCAAGTTCTCCATCCTCAACATCCTCTTTACGCGCAAATTCGTCATCATGGTGGCGATTCTGCTGGCGTGCGTGTTCTTCTACCGTGCGTTCTGCCGCTTCCTCTGCCCGCTGGGGGCGATTTACGGTCTGTTCGCGCGTGTGTCGATTCTCGGCGTGAAGGTCGAGAAAAGCAAATGCACGAACTGCGGGCGCTGCGTGGCGCACTGCAAGATGGATATTCGGCATGTGGGCGACCATGAGTGCATCCACTGCGCATCGTGCGTGGACGTTTGTCCGACGAAAGCCATCAGCATGAGGATGGGCAAAATTACGCTGAAAGCGAACGATGTGCAGCCGATGAAGCCGGGCGAAGAACCGCAGCCGGAGGACAACAAGAAGCGCACGAACCGCCGCATTCGCGTGATGGCGGCGTGGACGGCGGCGCTGGTAGTGTTAGGCGTGGTGATGTGGCAGGTAAACAAGGCGGACACGGTGGAAGAACCGGTAAGTCAGCCCGCCGCGACGGAAACGCTTGCGCCCGAAGCCACGGAAGCGCCGGACGACGACACGCCGGTTGGCTACGAAGTCGGCATGAAATGCCCTGATTTCACGGTTCCGCTGTACGGGGAAGAAGGCGGCGAATTTACGCTGTCGGCGCAGAAGGGGAAAGTGACGGTTATCAACTTCTGGGCGACATGGTGTACGCCGTGCGTGGCAGAGCTGCCGTATTTTGCGGAGCTGTACGCGGAGTACGGCGACGAAATCTCGCTGGTGGCGATTCACTCGAATCTCGTGACGGATGATGTGGACAAGTTCCTCGCGAAGGAGAACCTTGATATGCCGTTCGCGCTGGACAAGACGGGCGCGGTGATTAAATCGCTGGGCGGCTCGACGCAGCTGCCGATGACGGTCATTGTCGATGCGGACGGGAAAATTGTGTACAACAAGGTCGGGTCGGTGACGCTGACGGTGCTGGAAGGGCTTGTCGCGCCGCTGCTGGCGGAGTAACCAATCAATATGGGCAGGGGGATTCGTTCTTCCTGCTTTTTTCAATTGTAACAAATGCGTCGGAACGCTTGCGGAATAGCCTCTTTGCTGGTATCATGAAGGCAGAAATCACCATAGGAGGGAAAACGCATGAAGAAACTGCTGTGCGGGATATTGTGCCTGCTGATGCTGTTAGGCTGCGCGTCAGCGGAGGGGTATTGGTACGCCGCGAAAGGCGACAATGGCTTGTGGGGACACATCGACGAGATGGGGAACTGGGTGATTCCGCCGAAATTCGACAGTGCGGGCGACTTCCGGGGCAATTATGCGTGGATTCAGCAGGGCGACCGGGAAGGCTTCGCGAACCGCGACGGCGAAATTGTGCTGCTGCTGGATGAGAATGTAGTGACAGACAGCGGCTATGACGGCTTCTGTTACGGTGGACGCGAAACGGGCATTTGGCTGCTATACAAGAAGGCGACGGGGAAAAACAGTCTCGGCACGGAATGGCTGGAAGGCTTCTTTGATGTGCAGAGCGGTGTTTACAGCGGCTTGAAGTGGCGGCAGGTGAGAATCTGGTGTTCGGATAGCCGACTGATTCCCGTGGCAGATGAAAACTGGAAGTGGGGCTATGTCAGCCGCGATACGGGCGAAATGGTGATTCCGGCGAAGTATGATTCGGACAACATGGGTTCCAATTTTTATGATGGGTACGCCGTTGTCACATTCTTAGATGATGATTACAACATTGTGCAGACGCTGCTGCTGGACGAAACGGGGAAGGAATATCCCCTGCCGGAGGGCATCAATGCGGCGTACTGTGATACCGTGATTAGCGGCGGGCTGTTTGAGGTGGTGGACGAGAACGGCTTATACGGCTATTGCAATACGAGCGGTGAAGTGGTGATTGAACCGCAGTTTGCGTATACCTTCGAGTTTGCAGACGGCTATGCGGAGGTTGAATTGACCGACGGCACTTATGGTGTCATCGACCAAACGGGGAAAGTTGTGATGTGCACGACGGATACGCACTATGCAGACGTCCGGCATGGCTGCTATGTGCTGCCGACGGGCGAACACAGCTTCACGATGTACAGCGTGGCGGGCGAGGAGTTGTTCACCCTGCAAGGCGAAAATATCGTGCGGCTGTGGACGCCGGAGGAAAACGGCTTGTGCATGTACGTTGTGGAGAAGGGCAGACAGCGCCGCTGCGGTTGGGTGAACATGCAGGGCGAAATCATCAGCGAAGCGAAGTGGACATTCCCGGAATACGACCAGCCGGACGTGTATTTCCCGTCGGGCTTGCAGGCAGTGTACGATATAGACGGCACGAGGCTGGCAAGGTATCTCGACGAAAGCGGCGAACTGGCGATTCCGCTGCAATTCAGCTTTGTGACGCAGTTCTACGGCAAGCTGGCGTATGTGGGAATGGTGCAGGACGACGGCACGACCCAATACGGCTACATCGACCAGCAGGGCGAATGGGTGTACAGCTGGATGGAATAATCCCTCGGCGGCGGTGGAAAATGAACATCGCCGCTTCTTTGTGCCTTGACATGGAATGTCCTCAATGGTATAATAAAGATGATATTGTCCATCTGTCTGCACGGGCGCTGCGGGAAAAAGCGGCAGTGCCCGTTTGGAGGCGCGGAAAACACATGACGCAGGGGGATGAGCGCATGAAGGCTGCGAAAGCGTCGATTCGCCAGCGCCTGACCCACAGCAAACTGCCGATGCTGGTGCTGGTCGGCGTTGTTTTATTTGCGCTCATTTTCCTTGGGATGCGCTTTTTCACCCGCTATACGCGAGAAGAACTCTACCGCGAAAGCCAAAATCAGCTGACGGAAATTACGTCGCAAATGTACGAGAAGCTGTCCATCACGCTGGAACAGCAGTGGGATTTCCTGACTGTAATGGATAGGTCCGTAGCTTTCTACGCCCCGACGACACAGGAGGCACTCGTGCAGCTGCTTCAGGCGACACAGAATCAGCTGATGTCGCAGGACAGCGCCCTGCGATTCCTTGCGATTGACGAAAGCGGAAACCTGATTAACGCGGCGGGAGAGCGGATGCCCTGCGAATTTGCCGATACGCTTGGCATGACGGGGCGACAGTGCTTCCTTATTCGCGGCAAGGGCGGCGATGAAAATCAAATGGTCTTTTCCCTGCCCATCATGCAGCCGCTGACGGTTGCGATGGGGGAAAAGAGCATCCGCATCACGCATCTGGTGCTGCTCAAGGGCATGAGCAGCCTGACGCCGTTCTTCCGCAGCAGTGCATTTCACACGCAGAACAGCACCTATGTTGTCATCAGCGACGGCGTGAAGATGTATTCCGACGCGGCGGATGAGAACATCAACTTTCTGGGACGGAACATTTATCCGGCGCTGCGGACGCTCCGCTACCCGCACGCGGGCAATTTTGATAACTGTCTGACGGAACTTGAAGCATCCGACAATCATTTCACCTGCACCGATGTGCTGGTGGACAAAACACAGTATTTCTTGTGCATGAAGCGCCTAACCGGATGCGACTGGACGATGCTGTTTCTTGTGCCGGGGGTGGAGGTTGCTGCCGGTGCGCGTGCAATGGTGGATTCGATTACGCTGATAGTCAACATTGCGTTCTTCGTCTTGCTGCTGCTGACGGTGGGGGCAATGTACTTTCTGTTGACGGCGATGCAGAACCGGGAGCGCTACGCCGTGGAGACGGAGAACGCGCAGGCGCTTGCACAGGCGAACGCGGAGCTGGATCAGGCACGTCAGGCAGCGGTGGATGCGCTGAAACTGGCGGAATCCGCCAACGTATCCAAGACGGCGTTCCTGACGAATATGAGCCATGACATCCGCACACCCATGAACGCCATCATCGGCTTGACGAACCTGATGCAGCACGACCTGAACAATCCGGAGAAGCTGCAGGCGTATATCGACAAGCTGCATACATCCAGCGAGCATCTGTTGGGGCTGATCAATGACGTGCTGGACATGTCCAAAATCGAGAGCGGCGCGGTGACGCTGCGCATGGATGAAGTCAATCTTGCTGAGCAGATTGAGCAGATTGAAGCCATCATTCGCCCGCAGACGCGCCAGCGCGGGCAGCACTTCATCGTCCGCGCGAGCCAGATTCACCACGAGAACTTCATCGGCGATGCGACCCGTCTGCGGCAGGTGCTGCTGAACATCCTGTCCAACGCGGTCAAGTACACCCAGCAGGGCGGCGAAATCAGCCTTGACGTGCGCGAGGTGTCCCGCAGCGGGCATTCGTATGTGAAATATGCCTTTGTGGTCAAGGACAACGGCATCGGCATGACGGAGGAGTTCCAGAAGCACCTGTTCGACGTGTTCACCCGTGCGGAGGATTCCGTGACGAACAAGGTGCAGGGCACGGGGCTGGGCATGGCGATAAGCAAGAGCATTGTGGACATGATGGGCGGCGTGATTAACGTCGAGAGTGTGCCGGGCGAAGGCAGCCGCTTCGAAGTGCTGCTGGAGTTCAAGGTGGACGCACAAGCGGATGACCGCGCGCACACGGTGAAGGACTGCCACCTGCTGCTGGTCGGCTATGCGCCGGGGCGCGTGGCGGACGTGCAGGATGCGCTGGAACACACACCCGTGACGGCGGAGGCGGTCGAGCGCCCTGAAGACGCGGTGAGCATCCTGCGGCAGGAGGATGTGGACGTAGTGCTTTTGTCCTGCCAGTACCGCGCGCCGGAGATGCTGCGCCCTCTGGTTCGCCAGATGCGCGAGGCCGCCGGGAAGCCGATTTTCGTATTCTGTATGCAGGCGGGGCAGCGCGAGGAAGTGCTGGATATCATCAGTGCCTGCGGGCTGGACGGCTTTGTGCCGCTGCCGTTCTTCCTCTCCAATCTGGAGAACGAGATGGCGAAACTGCGTACGGAATTCGGCAATATCGGGAATGCGGACGGCACATCGGTGCTGAACGGGATGCGGCTGCTCTGCGCGGAGGACAATCCGCTGAATGCGGAAATTCTGGAGGAGCTGCTGCACATGCAGGGCGCGACCTGCACGATTTACAGCGACGGCAAGCAGCTGGTGGAGGCGTTCGACCACGTCCGCCCCAGCGACTACGACGTTATCCTGATGGACGTGCAGATGCCCGTGATGAACGGCTACGAAGCGACGCGTGCCCTCCGCGCCAGCGACAACCCCGTCGGCAGGACGATTCCGATTATCGCCATGACCGCGAACGCCTTTGCGGACGACATCCAGCAAAGCATGGATGCGGGCATGGACATGCACCTTTCCAAGCCGATTGACATTGCGGTGCTGGAAAAGACGCTGAGCCTCTTCCGCACGGACAAGAAGAACCATGGGCGTGCGGTGTTTAAGCGGAGGGTGATGGAGATGGAGAAGTGAGAGGAAAGCCCCCTTGTCACCTCCGCAGAGGCGAAATCTTCCTGCAATGAAAGATTGTCTGCTTTTTCAGACTGCCAAAGTTGATTTCTTTATCATACTGGTAAAAAGAGCAGCTTCCAGAGGGCAATGAAAACGGACGAAGTCCGCGATCGCCTTCTGGACTCCTTCGGCGGTCGCCTCCCATGTTGCTTGAACTGTATTGGGAGCTTTTTAGTTACTGGCAGGGACGCTTCGCTGCCTGCACCTTTGTTGGGCGCGTTTTGCATACTGGTCGCCCGCGGAACGGACGCTGTCCCTTGACCCTGCAAGGGGGATCCCCCCTTGACCCCTCCGCGCGATTCAGTTAGTCTCTCTACCATGCTCCTTCCGCGTGTTTATCCTCTTTTATCCTCCTATCCCTAACCTAAAACCGCGCGGTCTGCGTTTTGCCACAGACCGCGCGGTTCATTTTATCCCATCACCAGCGCATATAAAGTTCGCCATTCTCGTTCACGTCGATGGTCAGCGTATCGCCCGGCTTCACATCCGCGGCAATAATATGCTTTGCCACCAGCGTCTCAATCTTCGACTGAATGAACCGCTTCAGCGGACGCGCACCGTAGACCGGGTCAAAGCCCTGATCAATCACAGCATTCATCGCCGCATCCGTCAGCTCCACCTTCAGCTGACGATCCGCCAGACGCTTGTTCAGGCTGTCCAGCATCAGCAGCACAATCTTGCTGATTTGCTCCTTCGTCAGCGGCTTGTAGTACACAATCTCGTCAATACGGTTCAGGAACTCCGGACGGAAGTGCGTCTTCAGCAGCGCATCGACCTGCGCGCGCGCTTCGGGCGTAATGTCGTCGTTCGCGATGCCGTTCAGGATGTACTCGCTGCCGAGGTTGCTCGTCATGATGAGGATGGTGTTCTTGAAGTCCACCGTGCGCCCCTGACTGTCGGTGATACGACCGTCATCGAGGACTTGCAGCAGGACGTTGAACACATCCGGGTGCGCCTTCTCCACTTCGTCGAACAGCACGACGGAGTACGGATGGCGGCGGACGGCTTCGGTCAGCTGACCGCCCTCCTCGTAGCCGACGTAGCCGGGCGGCGAACCGACAAGCCGCGAGGTCGTGTGCTTCTCCATATACTCGCTCATGTCCACGCGGATGACGGCACTCTCGTCGCCAAACATCGCTTCGCCCAGCGCACGGCACAATTCGGTTTTGCCCACGCCCGTCGGGCCTAAGAAGATGAAGCTGCCAATCGGGCGCTTCGGGTCTTTCAGTCCGGCGCGTGCGCGGCGAATCGCGCGGGAAATTGCGCTGATGGCTTCGTCCTGCCCAATCACGCGCGCGTGCAGCACATCCTCCAAGTGGAGCAGACGTTCCTTCTCGCTCTGCGTCATTTTCGTGACCGGAATGCCTGTCCAGCCGGAGACAATCGCCGCCACGTCGTCCTCCGACACGGACAGCTCCACCTTCGGCTTGCCCTCGTTCCACGCTTCGCGCTTCTGGTCGATTTCGGCCTTCAGGCAGCGTTCCTCGTCGCGCAGGCGGGCGGCAGTTTCGTAGTCCTGATGCGCAATGGCTTCCTTCTTGTCGGCCAGCACCTTCTCCAGCGCCAGCTCCTGCTTGCGCACGTCCGGCGGCGCGGTGTACGCCTGAATGCGCACGCGCGAACACGCCTCGTCCATCAGGTCAATTGCCTTGTCGGGCAGATAGCGGTCGGCAATGTAGCGGTCGGAGAGGGTGACGGCGGCTTCGAGCGCCTCGTCGGTGATGTGCAGCTGATGGTGCTTTTCGTACCGTTCGCGCAGACCATGCAGGATGGCGAGTGTCTCCTCGGTCGTCGGTTCACCGACATGCACAGGCTGGAAGCGGCGCTCCAGCGCGGCATCTTTCTCGATGTGCTTGCGGTACTCGTCGAGCGTCGTCGCGCCGATGCACTGCAATTCGCCGCGCGCCAAAGCGGGTTTCAGGATATTCGCCGCGTCAAGCGACCCTTCCGCCGAACCCGCGCCGACGATGGTGTGCATTTCGTCAATGAACAGCAGCACGTCGCCCGCCTTCTGAATCTCGGACAGGACGTTCTTGAGCCGTTCCTCGAACTCGCCGCGGTACTTGCTGCCCGCGACCATACTGCCGATATCCAGCGACACAACGCGCTTGCCCATCAGCATATCCGGCACATTACCCGCCACGATGCGCTGCGCAAGCCCCTCTACCACCGCGCTCTTGCCCACGCCGGGTTCGCCAATCAGCACGGGATTGTTCTTCGTGCGGCGAATCAGGATCTGAATCAGGCGGGTGATTTCGGTGTCGCGGCCGATGACGGGGTCAAGCTCGTCATTCTCGGCACAGCGGGTGAGGTCGCGGCCGTACTGCGCAAGGGCGCTCTGGTCATCCTTGCGGCGGGGCGGGGGCATCTGCGGCACTTGCTGGCGGTTATCGCCATTGCCATCGCCCATCGCGGCGAACGGCGGTGTGGGTGTTTCCGCCTTGCGCTGGCGGATGCGCGCCAGCAGCTCTTCGCGCGCTTCCGATGCGTCCACGCCCCGGTGCGCCAGCAGCTCCGCCGCCTTGCAGTTCGGATTTGCCAGAATCCCCAGCCACATATGCTCCGTGCCGACGTACAGCTGCCCCAGACGGCGGCTCTCGATGATGCTGCCGTCCAGCACCCGGCGCGCGCGCGGCGTCATCTGCACCGGCCCATGCCCCGGATGCAAACTGACCTCATCGTCGATTTGGTCAAGCACCTGCTTCACGTCTTCCTTCTGGATATGGCGCGTCACGCTTTCCGGCGCTTCGCCCACGTCCAGCAGGCCATACAGGAAGTGCAGCGTGCCCACATACGGCTGCCCCTCCCTTGTCGCGCATTCCTGTGCCGTCATCAGCACCTGCTGTGCGCGCTTCGTAAACTGTCCGAATATTGCCATTCTCATCTCTCCTTCAGTACGAAAGGGAGGCGCC
>ERZ840371.4227-NODE-4227-length-10927-cov-2.585725_pt1 | contig 10927 bp, 9 predicted proteins | sample MGYA00519937_ERZ840371 | MGnify/ENA primary metagenome ERZ840371 (study PRJEB31850, sample SAMEA3708873) | human gut metagenome | biome: human gut; feature: human-associated habitat; material: faeces | place: China | collected 2014 ... | reverse complement strand
TTTTAATCACCTGCTTCATCACATGATCGAGCAGGTGATTAAAATCACATGTCCTGAAGCTTAACTGTTATTACTGCAATATCACGCAATTAAACAAGTATATCAAAACGGAAAGATATGAATTTCTCAGAGATATTCACATCTTTCCGTTTTCTCATTGGATTTATTCACATTTATAAAAAAGTTTTACACTTCACCGTTTTTGAACTTGATGATCATCTCGTTTGTCAAACTGTCTCTGCTCGGCTCCACCGGAATCTCATCCCTTCGGAACCATTCTGCCAGTGCCAGTTCTTCCCGATCTAATGTAATTTCTTCCTCTCCATCCAGGTCGCAATAGAACCCCATCAGGATCGTATCACTGAAAGACCACGGCTGGCTCTTATAATAACGTATGTTCTTGACTTTCAGTCCGACTTCTTCCATTACTTCACGCTGAACAGTCTCCTCGATTGTTTCTCCAATCTCGGTAAATCCTGCAAGAAGTGCATAGTTTTTATATGCTCTCCCGGCGTATTTTGACATCAGGATCTTATCTCCGTCAGTCACTCCGATAATTACGGCCGGGCAAATCTTCGGAAATTCCATATTGCCACAATGATCGCAACGCATCATACGTTCTTTTTCATCATGTCTCATCTTATGTCCACAGCGTCCACAGAACTTGCGATTACAATACCAGTTGTTCAACTGATAACCGGTAATTCCGGCAAATGCAAGATACTGCGGTTCTGCATAACGGAAAGATTCTTTATTCCCCATTGTAAACTCTGACAACCGTTCACGACTAATATTCTGTACCAGATAAAAGCGTTCCTCGTCAATCGTAAACAGATAAACTGCTTCTTCATAAATCTCTTCATTAAGCCGTTCCAAATCACGAAATCTTGGAAAATCAATTCCATCTTTTCTTTTCTTCAGCAGTGTACTTTGTCCTTCGTAATACAATGCATAGCTCTGCGCATCCGGAGGGCATGGTCTGTACTGGTTATCAAACTGATGTGGCTGTATATCCTGAATCATAATTCTTTTCCTTTCTTAAACATAGAACCAAGAACCCAGAGAACCCCACCTGCTCCAATTGCAAAATCTCCCAGGTTATATGTTACTTGATCCAACTTTTCCTTTCCTGTCTTAACTCCGATGTAATCAACAACCTTCTCTTTATGATAACGGTCCGTCAAGTTACTCCAAGCACCTGCTGCCGCAAGTGTGATTCCGGTTTTTCTTAAAATATTGCTGTTCCCTAGAAGTGTCAGCATCTGTATCACTGTCACAATACCTGTTCCCACTTCTGTAAGCTTTTTCACTTTTTCCGGTTTATTTGCAAAAACTCCCAGGCAGATTCCCGGATTATGGACACGCCGGAGTTCCAGTTTCTCTGTCAGTTTCCTCTTTTCACCCATCTTGAGATTCTTTTCCACATAGTGCTTTGCCCATTGATCCACAAGGAATACCGTGGTTCCACCCAACGGATAGAATTTATTTTTCTTCACGCTATCACCTCCCAGTCATTTCATATTACAATTCAAAGTACCTGTTCCCGGCAACAATTTCTCTACAGCATTTCTAAAAAATCACTTTCTGAAATAATCGGAATTCCAAGATCTCTTGCCTTTTTATTTTTTGAAGATGTGGAATTTATGTCATTGTTGATCAAATAATTTGTCTTTGATGTGACACTTCCCGTCACTTTACCACCGCGTTTCTCGATCTCAGCCTTTACCTCTGCACGATTTGCAAAATGTTCAACACTTCCGGTAATAACAAAGTTCACTCCGGCGAATTTCTGGCTGTCTTCTGTTACTTCCTCTTCTTCTAATTCCACTTCGTCAAGAAGTCGCTTATAGATTTCCTGATGCTCTTCCTCTTTAAAATAATCTACATAGCTTTTCGCCATGACTGCTCCGACGCCCTGGATCTCAACCAGTTCTGCCTCTTCTGCCTGAAGCACGCGTTGCGAATCATTTCCAAGTGCTCGGCAGATTACCTTAGCATTCGCACTTCCGATTCCTGGGATTCCGAGACCATAAACCAGTCTTGCAAGTGTTGTCTTTCTTGCCTTTTCAATACTGCTCTGCAGTTTCAGGAAAGATTTTTCGCCAAATCCATCCATTGTCATGATCTCATCTCTGTAGTTATCAAGATGGAAGAGATCTATAAAGTCTTTCACATAACCGTGGAAAATGAATTTCTCCAGTGTCGCCTCTGAAAGGCCTTCAATATTCATCGCATCTCTGCTCACAAAAAGTGCAAAGGACTTCACATGCTTTGCCTGACACTTCGGATTGGTACAATACAGCGTCTTTGTCTCATTTTCCATAGAGATTTTCGTCTCACCTCCACAGACCGGACAAACTTTTGGAATATCTTTCACTCCACTTCTTGTCAAATTCTCCGCAATCTGCGGAATAATCATGTTCGCCTTGTATACCTGGATCTCATCTCCAACACCAAGTTCAAGTTCTTCCATGATGCTGATATTATGGACGCTTGCACGGCTGACTGTCGTTCCTTCAAGCTCTACCGGCTCAAAAACCGCCACCGGATTGATCAAACCTGTTCGTGACGGGCTCCACTCAATCTCAAGCAGTTTCGTATTTCGGATCTCATCTGCCCATTTAAATGCAAAGGAATCTCTTGGGAACTTCGCTGTTGTTCCAAGTGACTGTCCGTAAGCAATATCATCATACACAAGCACAAGACCGTCCGATGGAACTTCGTTGTGCTCAATCTCACGGGCAAACCATGCCACTTCCTCTTCAATCGTATCTCTTGTCACTTCATGGTTCTCCACAACATCAAATCCCTGGTTTTCAAGCCACTGCATCTGATATTTTCTGGAATTCTGGAAGTCCACGCCTTCTGCACGAACGAGTGTAAATGCATAGAATCTTACATTTCTCTTTGCAGTGATTTCATTATTCAGCTGACGAACAGAACCGCTGCAAAGATTTCGTGGATTCTTATATTTCGCATCCACATCTTCTATCTCATCATTGATCTTCTCGAAATCTTTATAGGAAATAACCGCCTCTCCTCGCAGTACAAGTTCTCCCTGATATGGAATCTTAAGCGGTACATTTTTAAATACTTTCGCATTGTTTGTAATGACCTCACCGATCACTCCGTTTCCTCTGGTGACTGCCTTCACAAGTTCTCCGTTCTGATAGGTCAGAACAACAGTAAGTCCATCCAGTTTCCAGGAGATTAATGCTTTTTGTCCGCCTAGGAATTCCTTCAGCCTTTCTACATCTTTCGTTTTGTCCAGAGAAAGCATCGGACGCTCATGACGTTCTTTCGGGAGCTCACTGAGTACTTCATATCCAACATTTACCGTCGGACTGTTTGCCATTCTTGTACCAAGCTTCTCTTCCAACTCCTGCAGTTCATCATAGAGCTTGTCATACTCGTAGTTGCTCATGATTTCTGTATTTTTCTGCTCATACGAACGTCTCGCTCTGTTTAGAAGTTCTACCAGCTCTCGCATGTGATTCATTTCTTTCTGCTCATCTATCATCGCTTCTTCCCTTTCCCATGTCTCGTTCTATTATCTTGTGTTGCTGCCCACTGTTCCTGATATTTTCCACCGGGCAATGCAGAAGAATCTTTCAGCTGATCATATAATTCGTTCAATTCCTGATCTGTTAGTTTTCTGTACTGTCCATCCTTCAATCCATCCAATGTAATGTTCATCACACGGACGCGTAAAAGATCCTTCACTTCATATCCGAGAGCTTCACACATTCTGCGGATCTGACGGTTCAACCCCTGTGTCAGGATTATGGAAAATGTATATTTACCGATTTTTTTCACTGTACACGGACGTGTTACGGTATCAAGGATTGGGACTCCGGCCGCCATTTTCTTCAGGAAATCTTCTGTAATCTCTTTATCTACAGTTACTTTATATTCTTTCTCATGTTTATTGGCTGCACGCATCATTTTATTGATAATATCACCGTTGTTCGTCATCAGAAGGAGTCCATGAGAATCCTTATCAAGTCGTCCGATATAAGTCACACGCACCGGATAATTCAGGAAACGGACAATGCTGTCCCTCTCTCTGCGTTCTTCTGTGCAAACGATTCCACGCGGTTTATTTACTGCCAGCACGATCATCTCATCCTGTTTTGAGACAACTTTATTTCCAACTTTCACGACCTGTCCCGGCACGATACGCATACCGGTCTGCGCACACTGTCCATCAACTGTCACGCGTCCAGTCTCAATGAGGCGGTCTGCCTCCCTTCTGGAACACACGCCCGCCTCGCTCAAATATTTATTCAGCCTTACCGGCTCACTCTTCTGTAAAAATTCTTCTTTGATTCGATTACTCAACTGTAAACACTCCACTTATATTATTGTCTTTGAAAAATGTATTTCCGCTGTATAAAAATAGAACCTCTGAGATTCTGTAGGAATCCATAAGATCATTGATCGTTCCGCTGTAATATCTCGGATCCACAACTACGATTTCTCTGTAATACGGTGTCAGGAACGGGATAAATGAATTTGCAAAGGAATCTTTCACAAGAAGAAGACGCTTTGTGCTTGTAGAAACTGTACGGATATCAAGCAAGGATGAATTTCCTCCAAGAAATACCGTATATTGATCTTTCTCCTTTAATTTAGAAGAATCATATAAGGATGTGGAACGCTTTCCTTCATCCACGTAATCCACGATCAAGTCTGTATCTTCTTCTGTCGGCACATAAATATCAATCTGTTCCTTCTCTCCAAGGTTCACTCCGCTTTTTGACGCCAACATTCCGTTAAAGCTGTCTGAAACTGCATAGGAAACATATTTCCCAGAAAGATCTCCTTCAATCCCAAGGGATGGTGCCGCCGCCTGAAATGCATAAAATGCACCAAGTGTCGTCCAGTGATGATCTGTTTTGTAATAAATCTTCTCTGTCTTATGTTTATTCAATTCCGTTGACACGTCAATCCACTCAACGCTATCTCCAAGATCCTTACGAACCATACTGAACATTTGTGTCTGATCCTCCGGCTTCGCGAGTGACGGAAGGGAATGATTCAATACATTTGCTGCATCCGGGACAAGCATCATACGAACCGGAATCTTGGACTGACTCTCTGAAAATGATTTGATTGCCTTGATATTTGCAGCAAGATGATTCTCGTCCGCAACTTCAATCTGCTCTAACAGCTGTCCATTTCTGCCGATGTAGACACCATTTTCCAGACGACTTCCACAAATCCGGTCTACCGTAACTTTCAGCTTTCTCCACATGTCTCTTCCAACAAACTGATCATCCATATAAGCTTCAAATTTCTCATCATAATCTCCGCTTATCAGACTGCTCAGACGAAACTTTGGCTTCGTTGCAAGCATACGGTTCTCCTGCACTGATTTTTCTTTGTTAGGCACTATAATATTTATAATAAGAAATAGAAACAAGATCAGAATAAATATAATACCAACCAATTGCTCCTGTACTTTTCTCTGTCTATCTTTCTTCATCTTTTCACCTTAATTGTTGTCATTCACTGTTTTCTATAACTCTCTAGAATCTAAAGTACAAAAACGGATTGTACGTATCTGCGATCAGATAAGCAACTGATATTGCCAGCATTCCAAAGAAAACAATCAGCGTAATTACAGTCCGTACTGTATGATTCTCAGACACATTCAGGATTGCACGGAGCATTCTTGATCCAAGTGTTGTTGATCCAATTACTGCCAACAAGTAGAACAACCAGTGTGTCAGGATCACAAAGAATACTTCTTTATTGGCAAATCCTGCTCCGCCGCCAACCATTGCAAAGAGGTAACGAAGTGCTGCTCCAAGGCTTGGACTAAAGAAAAACACCCAGCCAACCAGCATCAGTACTAATGCATAAATATGCTGCAATACACTTGGCCACCGATCCACGATTGCCCCCCAGACATATTTCTCCAGTACGAGAACTACTCCATAATAGATTCCCCATACAATAAAATTCCATGCAGCTCCGTGCCACATTCCGGTCAGCATCCAGACAATCAAAAGGTTTACAATATTTCTTGAAATCGTCACATGATTTCCACCAAGCGGAATATATACGTATTCACGGAACCAGGAGCTCAAAGAAATGTGCCATCTGCGCCAGAATTCTGTAATACTTTTAGAAATATACGGCACATCAAAGTTCTTCTTAAACTCAAAACCGAACATTCTTCCAAGTCCGATTGCCATATCTGAATAGCCGCTGAAATCAAAATAAATCTGGAATGCATAAGTAATACAGCCAAGCCATGCCATCAGAACTGTCAGGTTACTTGCTGATGTCGATGAGATTTCTTCAAAAATCTTTCCCAGTGTATTTGCAAGCACTGCTTTCTTCGAAAGTCCAATAATAAAGAGCATCGCGCCCTGTCCCAACTTTCTTCCGGAGATTTTCCTTGCGGTAAGCTGCTTCTCAATATCTCCATAACAGACGATTGGTCCGGCAACCAGCTGCGGAAACATGGATACATACAGCGCATACTTCACCAGACTCTGCTGTGCTTTTACCTTGCCTCGATATACATCTACAATATAGGAAATTTCCTGAAATGTGTAAAAAGAAATTCCAATCGGTAATGCCAGTTCCCTGTATGGAATACTGATTCCGAACAACGTATTCGTACTTTCTACCAAAAATCCAAAATATTTAAAGAACACAAGCAGCACAATATTTACTGTTATTGCAAAGACCAGTGACCGCTTTGCTTTCGCCTCATTCTCACTCTTATTCTCAATATCCATTCCGCAAAAATAGTTTAACAAAATACTGAGTATCATCAGAATGATATAAACCGGTTCACCCCAGGCATAGAAGATCAGACTGCCTGCAAGCAGCAGGAGATTCTTCCATTGCGGCGGTGCAATATAATAAACTGCCAGCATGATCGGCAGAAATAAAAACAAAAATGTAATACTACTAAATAACATCTGCTCCCCCTTCTACAGACTCTTGTCAAATGCGCTGCGATATTCAGAAGCTTTCGAAGATACTGCAAAAAAGATATATCTTCCACGAATGCTTTCCTGTGAGTCCTCTAAAAGCTTCACCTGTTCCGGCAGATAAGAATCAAAATCTTCTATTCTCTGTGCTTTTCTCTGTGCGATCGCATTTGTCACATTTTCTATCTGTGCATCATTTTTCACCTGTATCACCAGAACTTCCGCTGCTGAAATACTGGACGGAGAAGAATAATACAAAACACCCTTGTAATCCGCACTGTTCAGTCCATAATTTCTCTTAAGCATCTGGTCATCCATCTGCACAAGTTCTTTACTGTCCAATACACTGCTCACAGCCTTTGATACTTCTGAAAAAGTCCGCTTACTTCCACTTGCATATAGCATCAATATCACAAGATATCCCACGATAATTACTAAAAGTATATATTTCATCGCAGAGATCATTCGCTGTCTTTTCTCTGTCATAGCGTTGCCACCTCCGCCATCTTTTCTGCCCAGATTGGATAGAAATTCGCTTTAAAATGAATTCCATCCTCTTCATAATACTCATCTTCTATAATATCTGAATTATCAATGTATCCGATCTGCTTCTTTTCACACATCGCTTCTAGTTTTTCATTGTAATCTGCAATATTTGCAAGTGCCGGCTCCTTCTCTACTGCACTCTCCTGCACCGGAAAAACAGCATTCACAAAAATATGCGCATCCGGCATAGCCTTCTGAATCTTCTTAATCACATCTGAATAATCCTTGATAAACTTGTCTACATCTCCGTTTGTCTTAGTTACATCATTCATCCCATATGCCAGAAAAACAATCTGCGGATCCAGTTGTTTTGCCTGCTCGATCTGATCATCCAGTTCGCTGAAATGAATTCCAATTTTCGCAACAACACTTGATGTATTCAGTACGTCATACTCTGTAAAGCTCGCCGCAATGGAATCGCCCATCACAACAGCACCGGAAAAGCGTTCCTTCATGCTTCTTGTATCGGATGAATCTCCTGTTCCATCTTTCTTTTCCAACTGATTAATCTTCTGCTCAATCGTCTTCGCATCTGCAGATTCTTTGCCTTTTATATATGCAATTCCTTCACTGGTGTCGACTGGCTTCTTTGTCAGATTGCTAACACCCTGCACTGCCAGGAGTATCACTGTAATGACCAGCGCACATCCGACCCCGATCCGGATTCCCAGTTTTTGCTTTCTTTTTATTGTTTTCTTCATATATCTATATTCTTTCTGTTTTTTATATACTGTATAGAATCCCATACTGTTTTAATAGTACATTTTTTAGCAATAAAAGTCAACAAATCTGCGCTTGTATCTCGCCATTCCTTTTAGTACAATGATAGGTAGACGATTAAGAACTTAAACAGCTGCGGAGGTATCTGATTTCTATGATTTCACTGACTTTAACAAATGTAAAAAGCTTCATGTCTCACCTTCTGTTAAAAGAGACCTTTGACAATTTCTCTTTTATTGAAGGAGAGATTATTACGTTTAATACCTTTCGGATTGACGGGTATATACAGAAAGATTTCTTTGATTCCGAAGAAGAGATTCCGGAATATTCTCTTTGGAAAAATCTGCGTGAATTTTGTTTTTCCTTAATTAAGGGAAAGAAAACACCGCTCGGTTTTCATTTTGTCTTCAGCCTAAATTCAAAGAATATTTCCCGTCTGATTGAACAGAAAGAACTGGGACTTAATCCTGCTGACGTGCAGGGACTATATTTGAATATACGTTACGATGGAACTCATCTCACCTGCGTGACAGGAACTTCCTTCAAGAGTTTTATGATGGATAAGACCCTGGAACGCGAATGGGATGAGATGGTAAAGAAGTTCTTTTTAAAAAAAGAGATTGCATTTGAGTTGATGTAAATTTAAAAATCCATTAGCAATGTGTGCCGCAAGGCGCACATAATAACAGCCGCCTCACGGTCAAATAATCGTGAAGCGGCTGAACTTATTACTGCCAATGATGAGAAACTCATGGAACATGTTTCTCATCATTTTACTTTATTATTTTGTCAGAAGCATCATGATATCATTGCTTCTCTTAACAAATGCTGTCATCTCTTCCGGACTTAACGGCTTATGAGCAAGCATTGCAAGATCATACAGCTGTTTGCAGATGATTGACGCGTTCTTGCTGTCCTTATTCGCTACAAGGAACTGAACCAGCGGATGGTTGGCGTTAAGAACCAGTGTTGCCTGGCTTCCGAACATGGATGCATCCATGCCGCCCATACCATACATCTTCATCATCTCCTGCATTCTTCTGTTTTCCTCAGAAAGAACTGCCATAGATGCTACATTCTCATCTTTGAGCTTTTCAACTTTAACATCAAGCTTCTCATTGCCAAGCTCTTTGCGGAAGATTTCAACAAGGCTGTCTGTTGTCTTCTGGAATTCTTCCTTCTCATCTTCTGCAACTTCATCCTTCAGAGAATCATGTACATCTGCATCAATTCTCAAGAACTGAACTTCTTGATGTTTCTGCTCAAGGTATGTGATAAATGCAGAATCAATGTTATGTGTCAGAATGATCGCATCCTGTCCCTGGGCCTTGAACATGTTGATATACTGGCTTTGCTGTACTTCATCTGTTACATAGAAGATTCTTGTCTTCTCTTCTTCCTTCGCATCTGCGTCCTTAGACTCTTCTGCGTCTGTTTTTGTTTCTTCTGCCTTAGCTTCCTCTGTCTTGGCTGCATCAGCTTCTTCGCCTTTGGCTTCTTTGATGATATTGTAAGCCTGCTCATTTGCTTCGCGCAGGATCTTGTCACGGCTTGCGTCTAAGCGTTCCTGTTTCTGTTCGAGCTGTTCTTTTAGTTTCTGAATCTCTTCTTTATACTGGTTGATCTCAAGCTGTTCTTTTTCAATCGTGATACGGCTCTTTTCAAGGTCAGCTAAAAGATCCTCAAAATTCATGGCATTTTCACTGATCCGTCCCTTAGCGTCCTCGATGATATCTTCGCCAAGACCGAGTTTCGTGGAAATCGCAAATGCATTACTCTTTCCAGGAATACCGATTAAAAGACGGTAAGTCGGGCTTAAAGATTCCACGTCAAATTCACAGCAGGCATTTTCTACGCCGGAGGTCTGCAGGGCAAATACTTTCAATTCGCTGTAATGAGTGGTTGCCATGACACGCGCACCGTAAGTTTTAATTTCGATAAAATGGAGATCGCAAGTGCGGCACCCTCCGTCGGGTCAGTTCCGGCACAGAGTTCATCGAAAAGCACGAGGGAGCGGTCGTTGACCTGGCTTAAAATGCGGGTGATGTTTGTCATGTGGGAGGAGAATGTACTCAGACTCTGCTCAATACTCTGCTCATCGCCGATATCGGCGTAAACTTCTTCGTATACGCGCAGATGCGAGTGGTCATATGCCGGAATATGCAGACCGGCCTGTCCCATCAGAGTAAATAATCCAACCGTTTTTAACGATACTGTTTTACCACCGGTATTTGGTCCGGTGATAATCAGTAAATCATAAGTTTTTCCGAGTGTGACATCAATCGGTACGACTTTATCTTTTGGAATCAGCGGGTGACGTCCCTTTTTAATATGGATGTAATCCTGGTCAAAAAGTGGTTCGCTTCCCTGCATTTTTTTAGAAAGTTTTGCCTTTGCAAAGATAAAGTCAAGTTCCGCAAGCAGCAACACATTTCGCTGTAAATCTTCGGCGTAAGGCGCTGCAAGAGCGCTTAACAACGCCAGTATTTTTTCAATTTCTTCCTGCTCTTTCATACCCAGTTCCGCCAACTCATTGTTTAACTGCACAATTGCCATCGGCTCAATGAAAAAGGTCGAGCCGGTCGAACTCTGGTCATGAATCATACCCGGAAAAGTAGATTTATATTCCTGCTTAACCGGCAGACAATACCTGCCGTTTCGCATGGTTACGATGTTGTCACGCAGCATGGAGCCGGATAGATTCATAG
>ERZ840371.4222-NODE-4222-length-10933-cov-21.115370_pt1 | contig 10933 bp, 9 predicted proteins | sample MGYA00519937_ERZ840371 | MGnify/ENA primary metagenome ERZ840371 (study PRJEB31850, sample SAMEA3708873) | human gut metagenome | biome: human gut; feature: human-associated habitat; material: faeces | place: China | collected 2014 ... | reverse complement strand
GCTTGCCAAAAGAAAAAGATATGTCTCCACTCTCAACTTGACTTTAATGACCGTTATTATATACACGGGCAATAAAGTTAAGTCAAATAGAGGGAGAGAAGAAAATTAGCCTACTGGGTATTTTTTCTTTTCGCCAGCAATCAATATCAGTCACTCCGTGTTCAATCTTGGAGGAGCAACCAGCAATATAGACATAGGCATAACACTAGATGAAATGCTATGCAAAATCTTCCGAAAACCTCATAGTACAGCTGGCAAATTTGCCCCCAAAACCACCTTTTTTATCAAAGTCTTTTCATTTGTTTTCCTGTACCGGAAAAACGCATTATCTTTGCATCAGTTCAGCGAAGAATAAAGAGCAAAATAAGACTTTCCTACCGTTTAATTTTCAAAACATTGGTAGACAATTAGTCCAATATGCTGCTTCGGAAATTGTTTTCGATATTGATAAAATCAAGGCGATTCTTAATGACGAAAACGATAAACGCGATGCCACGGATGTAATAGATTCCGCGTCATCTCGCAATTTATACGATGAAAATAAAGATGACCATTATTTTATAGTTACTTTATGCAATATTGATTTACAATATCCAGCATTGTTGAATAAAGACATTATTGCAGACTATTTAAGGGAAGTTGCTCCAGTCGATTATTCAGCTCAATTTAGGAATCAATTGATTATGACCAGTGTGTCAGGGGAATATGAAGAGTTACAAAAAAATGTTGGATATTTCCCAATCTCAATTAACGGCACGGCGATAGAAAAACGATACGGATTACGTGTCGTTGGAACAAATGATACAATCAACGGATTAGAGTATTTCTCGTTAAAAGATGATACATACGGATTGTTAGCATGGGGCTGGTACGCCTTGACCGATTTTACCAAAGCAATTCCCGTATCAGATACAAGCAGCCAATTTCGGCTCCGAAAACACAATATTCAAGTTGGAGAAGCCGATATGCTAACAACTTATTTCCCTCGTAATGAAACCCGAGGTAATAAATATTTTTATGGAGAAATCCATATTGCGAATCAAAAAATCAAACTAAATAGTGCCCGTGACGGATTAGCTCCTACCCCAGAAGCAGAATGCCTAAAGTGTCTAATTCGAAATTTCTTCGATGGATTAGTTAAGTTATATCATTTAGCCAATGATACAAAAAAAGCAGTCGAGCGTTATATAGATGCTTACAAAATAATTCAAGCTCCCGCAACTGAAAATATCGTTAATGCTCAAAAACAATTAACAGATGCTTGCAAAAAACTTAAGAGTATCACCAAATCCAAGAATGCAACCAATCCTGTAGCACAAAAAGTACTGGAGTCGTATAAACGGCGAATCAAAGACTTACATACAGAGATGGACCAAGAGATACCGTGCATACCTGCATCTGAATTACCTATATCAAGTCCTATCCCGCAGGTTGAACCTGAGCTCGATGACTTTGAAATATTGAATAATCACTATCCCGAAGACCTTGCAGCATTAATTCGCAGAGTGTGTATGTCATATCAAAGAAACTGTCCGGTTTCACATATTAAATTAATTAGAGAATTACAACGAAAAGCTATAAGAGAACTTATAGAAGAATAATGGCAAGACCTCGAAAAAAATTAAAGATACTGCTTATAGAGCCAAACTATTCAAATAAGTATCCACCAATTGGGCTTATGAAATTATCGACCTATCATAAAATGTTAGGTCATGAAGTCGTTTTCTATAAAGGGGATTTAAAACAGTTTGTTATAGAACGCATTGCCAATAAATGTATTGATGAGTTTTATAAAATAGATGAAAACATTAATTGGAATCTTTACAAAGATTTGTTTGTTGAGTATATTCGTACAAGGCGGCGGGATTTCTTAGTTCAAATCCCGATTAGCTCCACAAATATGGAGATTCTTTTGACAAACAAAATTAATCAGTTTAAAGATTATTATTGGAAAAAAAACTGGGAAGCAGATCCCGAATGGGATCGCGTCTTTGTAACAACTTTGTTCACGTTCCATTGGCGCATTACTATCGACACCATCAATTTTGCAAAAAAACTAGTTAAAGACACAAAAAATTTGATGGTTGGAGGTGTATTAGCAACCATTCAAGCAAAAGAGGTTTACGAGGCAACTGGGATCAAGCCATTTAAAGGAATTTTAAACATTCCCGGACAACTAGATAAAAGGAATCAACTCATTATCGATAATTTGCCTTTAGATTATTCAATTCTTGATGAAATTGAATATAAATATCCAATGAACAATGCATATTATGGATATACCACACGTGGATGCATAAGAAAATGTCCGTTTTGCGCTGTTCCCAAATTAGAACCTGTTTATAATTCCTATATTCCTCTTCGAGAGAGAATCGAAGAAACCCGAAAACAATACGGTGATCAAAAAGACCTTTTATTAATGGATAATAACATATTAGCCTCTTCGGAGTTCGATACGATTATCAATGATATTGTAGCTTGCGGATTTGGTAAAGACGCTATATTTATTCAACCAGATTTACTTGCGTTATCCATTGCTCATTTGCGCTCTACACCTGTGATTAACGAACGGGCAAATATTAGAAAAGCCCAGTCCTTAATTATGGAATTTTACCAAAAATTAAAAGGCGAAGAATCATTTGAGATATATAAAATCATTTTTGAAAAATATAAAATTAATAAGCTTCTTACGACTACAAAAGAACACCTGCTCGCCGCATATGACGAAATAAAGGATATTTATAAGAAACATTTTAAACCTGCTCCTCGTCATCGCTATGTCGATTTCAACCAAGGTGTAGATGCTCGTTTATTTACCGAAGAGAATGTCAAGCAGTTAAGCAGAATCGCAATACGCCCGTTAAGAATAGCTTTCGATAATATAAAAACGGAAGCACAATATACTCGCGCGATTGAAATGAGCAGCAAGGTTGGATTGAAAGATTTCTCCAACTACTTGTTATATAACTTCGATGATCATCCAGATGATTTATATCATCGGTTAAGGATCAATGTAGAATTGTGTGATCGATTAAATGTGAGTATCTATTCTTTTCCCATGAAATACCACCCCATCCGTCGCACGGAAGATATGGATGAGGATTATTCTCACAATCGAGACTATATTGGCAAATACTGGAATCGTAAGTATATCCGAGCTATTCAGGCTGTTCTCAATAGTACAAAAGGTAAGATTGGCAAGGGAACATCATTTTTCATGAAAGCTTTTGGCGAAAATATCGAGGAATACCATAAGCTTCTTGAAATGCCAGAAACCATGATTATTTATCGTTATTTCTTCGAATGGCTTGGGCTGGAAAATGGCGGAAAGAAAACGGCTATTGAGATTTTAGGAAATGATTCGATATGCAATGCATCGGCCCACTCGTGGTGGAAAGCCTTTTGTACTTGCAAGGAAAATGTATCATCCAAAGAATGGGAAATGGCGTTGAATATTATTCATAAAAATGATTTTAGCAAATCATATCATACTGGAAATTCTTATGTCGATACGTTACTGGGATATTATGTCAGCTATCGACAAGCTATTATCGAACCTAATACGGATCTGTATAAACTAAAACAAGTATATGACCAAAATCCGCTCAAAGAATTAAGACGGACGCAAAAAATCAAATAAATATATTGTTATGGAAAATGTATTGTTATTAGAAATAAAACAACTATATGATTCATTAGTTGCAGCACCTTATGGAGAATATGTACATGGTTATGGTACTCAAAAGCCGAATGGATTTAAGTATAAATCAAATGCTCAAACATTATTTAATAAGGTTGTAGAGTTGAATGAGAAATGTCGTCCGTCTTATATTGATGAACAAACGATATTTCAGTTATCGCATACTTTGGAAAAAGAAGTAGAACATGTTGTTGGAACATATGAGGAAGCTATCAAACCAAATGCAGCCCAAAAACGATGGCAAGAATTAGATGATAAAATGAATCGAGCAACCCGCCAAATTCATCTGGATATCTATAGCTTGTTATCTTATATTGAAGAAACCAGCCACGAATAAAGGTTGGTATTACAAATGTATGACAATTCAAAAATAAAACCGCGTTGTAGATAGCTGCAACGCGGTTTCTGTGAGGTCTGAAGCGGATTCGAACCGCTGTACAAGGTTTTGCAGACCTTTGCCTAGCCACTCGGCCATCAGACCCTGATTCCCTGGATCGGGTTTGCAAATATACGAAGATTTCTCTTTTCTGCAAAACTTCCGGGCAACTTTGCATTTTTATCGGCAAAAACCTATCTTTACAACCGCTAACCGAAGCCCCGAAGCGGGTCCGGAACCTACGGTTTCGCCCAAAAGAGGCGGAGCCGAACTCATTCGGGGATTGCCGGATACGGAAAATGAAGCGCGAAATTCCAGACATAGCCCTTACCCTCACGCCGGGAATAGGCCCGAAAGGGGCGGTCCATCTGCTCGACGTATTCGGTTCGGCAGAGGCGGTTTTCTCCGCTTCGGCCGACGAACTCATCGAAAAAGCCCGACTCCGACCGGAACTCGCGCGGGCGATCCTCCAAAAGAAAGCGTTCGCAGACGCAGAGCGCGAAGTCAAACATTGCCGCAAACACGGGATCGAGATCATCGCCTCCACCGACGCACAATACCCGGCCCTGCTGCGCGAAACCGCCGACTACCCGCATGTGCTGTATGTTCTGGGTTCCCCGGAAGCGCTCGGCAAGACGACGCTTACGATGGTCGGCACGCGTCGGATGACTCCGTACGGGCAACAGATGGCCGACCGGCTGATCGGCGAACTGGCAGACCGGGTGGCGGATACGGTGATCGTGAGCGGCCTAGCCTTCGGCATCGATACGGCCTGTCACCGTGCGGCGCTCGCTTTCGGCATGCCGACCGTCGGCATCATCGCCTCGGCCCTTCCCGGCATCACGCCCGCACAGCACACGGCCGTCGCCCGGGATATGATCGAACACGGCGGAGCCGTCGTTTCGGAGCTGCACTCCCAAACCAGGCAGAACGGCAACTTTTACCACTCCCGCAACCGTCTGCTGGCAGGCATAAGCGGCGGTACGGTCGTCGTAGAATCGCCCGTCGAAGGCGGGTCGATGGATACGGCACGGCTGGCGGACGGCTACAACCGCACGCTGATGGCCGTCCCTGGACGCGCGACGGACTTCGCCTCGGCCGGAGCCAATCTGCTGATTCGGACCCAGCGTGCCCAAATGGTATGCACGGGCGAAGATATCGTGCGGGAAATGATGTGGGACCAGAACCGCCCCGGCGATCTGATCGACCGGCCGACAGCGGCTCCCGCAGCACTCACGCGCGACGAAGAGGGGCTGCTGGGCTGCTTCCGCACCGACGACCCGATATCCGCAGAAGAGCTTTGCGAACTCTCGGGGCTCGGATTCGGCGAACTTTCGGCCCTGCTGCTGGGACTCGAAATGGCCGGAGCCGTCCGGCAGCTTCCGGGGAACCGATATATGAAACTACGCTAATAAAAAATAAATACAAAATACACTATCCCAATCCTATGAAACAATTCGTCATCTTATTTCTTTTATTTACTATCAGCCCAATCAGTTTCACTTTTGCACAAAACAAAATTTTCTGTGAAATTATTGAACAAATCGTAAGTCAGAAAAAAACTCGAATATACCTCGATTACGGGCAAGAACGCAATAAAAAGAAAGATATCAGACTCGAAAACGAAAATGAAAAAGCTGAAATCTTCTATTCCCGGGTGGAAGCACTTAACATTATGTCCGCATTGGGTTGGAAATTCGAGCAAGCATATGTAAAAGTATCTGGAAGCAGCGGAAACGGATATGGCAGTACATCAAGTACAACTCACTACTTGTTGAGTAAAGATGTAGATTCAATTCAGGAAATAAACAACATTATTGATGAAATAAAAGCAAAAAAATCCGAATTAAATAATATACCCACCGAATCAGAACAACGAGACACCAACTCTATAAACAAAATATTTTAAGACAAAATTTCCGAAACATTGAATTATCTGATCGACACCCACTCGCATATCTACGCCGAAGAGTTCGACGCCGACCGCGACGAGGCGATCCGCCGCGCCCGCGAAGCCGGGGTGGAGCGGCTGCTGCTGCCGGCGATCGACTCCGAGAGCCACGGGCGCCTCTTCGACACCGTGCGCCGCTATCCGGACCACTGCACCCCGATGATGGGGCTGCACCCGACCTCCATCAACGACAATCCCCGTTGGCGGGAAGAGCTGGCGTTGGTCGAACGCTACCTCTGCTCGCCACCCGAAGGCGTCGGACGATTCTGCGCCGTGGGCGAAATCGGACTCGACTACTACTGGGACGACCGCTTCAAGGCCGAACAGCTCGAGGCATTCACGAAACAGTGCCGCCTGGCCGCGACCTATGACCTTCCCGTCGCCATCCATACGCGGGCGGCCTGGAAAGATATGTGCCGCACTGTCGAAACGGAAACGAAGGCCGCCCGCGAAAAAGGGCTGCGCCTGCGGGGTGTTTTCCACGCCTTCGCCGAAGACGCCGACACCTACCGGCAGTTGAAGGAGTGCGGCGACTTCCTGTTCGGCATCGGCGGTGTGGTGACCTTCAAAAAGAGCCGGCTGGCCGATACCGTACGCGAAATGGAGCTCGACGACCTGGTGCTCGAAACCGACTGTCCCTACCTGACGCCGGTTCCCTATCGCGGCCAGCGAAACGAATCCGGATATATTCCTTATATTTGCAACAAAATCGCAGCGCTGAAAGGCACGACACCCGAAGAGGTAGCGGCAGCCACGACCCGCAACGCCCGGCGGATGTTCGGCTTCGACGCGGCGCGACAGACGACAAACGACCATTCAAGCCCTACCGAATCGATATGAAACCTTCGATCCTGATTATCTATACCGGCGGCACGATCGGCATGAAGCCCGACCCGACGACCGGCGCCCTCGTACCGTTCGACTTCAGCGGCATCTTCGAGGAGTTCCCGACCCTCCAAAGCCTGAACATCGGCATCGAGGTATTCACGATGGACCCCGTGATCGACTCATCGAACGTCAGCCCCCGCAACTGGCTCGACCTGGCGGCGATCATCCGCGACAACTACGCCCGCTACGACGGGTTCGTCGTGCTGCACGGCACCGACACGATGTCCTACACCGCTTCGGCCCTGAGCTTCCTGCTCGAAAACCTGGCCAAACCCGTCGTCTTCACCGGCAGCCAGATTCCGATCGGCGTGCTGCGCACCGACGGGCGCGAAAACCTGATGACGGCCATCGAAATCGCTTCGGCCCGCATCGACGGCCGCCCCGCCGTTCCCGAAGTGTCGCTCTATTTCCAGAACTGTCTGTTCCGCGCCAACCGCACGACCAAACGCAGTTCGGAAGACTTGAGCGCCTTCTGGTCGTACAACTATCCGGCCCTGGCCGACGTGGGCGTCAATATCACCTACCACACCGAATACATTCTCCAGCCGGAGCGCTACGACGAACCCCTGCACATCGCCGCCCGCCTGAGCGGAGGTATCGCCGTCGTCAAGCTCTTCCCCGGCATCGAGGAACGGACCCTGCGCGCGATGCTCTCGGCCGAAGGGCTCCGGGGCGTCGTGCTCGAAACCTTCGGCGCAGGAAACGCCCCGACCAGCGAATGGTTCATCCGCGTGCTCGAAGAGGCGATCGACCGGGGACTGATCGTCCTCAACGTCACGCAGTGCCGGGGCGGTCGGGTCATGATGGAACTCTACGAAACGGGACTCCGCCTGCAGCGGATCGGCGTGCTCTGCGGCCACGACATGACCACCGAAGCGGCCGTCACAAAATTGATGTACGTCCTCGGACTCGAACTGCCCCGCGAGCAAACGCTCGACCTGCTCCGCACGCCCCTCAAAGGAGAATTTACCGACTAAAACATTGTGCGTACGAAAATAATTTTGTATATTTCGGAGCTAAAAATCGCATCGACAGGGTCTCGGAGAGAGGCACGCAGACTGTCCGAAAAAGGATAAAACATTACCGCTCAATTCATTGCAGAGAATATTACTGCCGAAAAGAGAAACCGGGGCATTTTTCCGACCAGACAGCCGGATTGTCGAAAAAAGCTAAAATAAAACGAATTTGAACCGCGATAAGCCAGACAGGACAAAAAAAAATTACATTTTTTGAAATAAAAAACGCAAACGAAAAAACGATCAACTAATCAAAATTTTAATTAAACAACCATGAAAAAACTTTTTTTGATTGTAGCAGTCGCCATCTTCTCGCTTGGTACTGTTAACGCTTTCGCCCAGGAGACGACTACGCCTGCAACCGAGGAGACCGCAGTCGTTGAAGAAACCGTAGTGGACGAAGTTCCGGCTTCGGACACTCAGCTTGCCGAAGCTAAGCCGATGCACCAGGTGCTGATGCAGAAGTTCCTCGAAGGCGGTTGGGAGTGGATGCTTCCGGTGCTCCTCTGCTTGGTATTCGGTCTTGCCATTGCCATCGAGCGTATGCTTTACCTGAGCCTTTCCACCATCAACTCCAAGAAACTGATCGCACAGGTCGAAGAAGCGCTGAAAAAGGGCGGTATCGAAGCTGCCAAGGAAGTTTGCCGCAACAAGCGCGGTCCGGTCGCATCGATCTTCTATCAGGGTCTGGATCGTTACAACCAGGGTTTGGACAGTGTCGAGAAAGCCGTCGTTTCCTACGGTTCGGTACAGACCGGCCGCATGGAGTCGGGCTTGAGCTGGATCGGTCTGTTCATCGCACTTAGCCCGATGCTCGGATTTATGGGTACCGTCGTGGGTATGATCGAGGCGTTCGACGCCATCCAGGCTGCGGGCGATATCTCTCCGACGCTGGTTGCCGGCGGTATCAAGGTCGCCCTGCTGACCACCCTGCTGGGTCTTATCGCTGCGGTTATTCTTCAGTTGTTCTACAACTATATCGTTTCCAAGATCGACTCGCTCGTAAACGATATGGAGGATTCGTCCATCACCCTGATGGATATCCTGACGGCTTACAAGAAATAATTCGCACTTATAAAGACTTTATTCCCTATTATGAAAAAAATATTAAACATATTGCTGGGCGTCATCCTGCTGATTACGGTGATTCTGACCGTATATGCAATGGTGGCCGGCGGCAGCAACGAGGCGATCAACCTGAACCTCATCTGGAGTTATATCCTGATCGCAGTCGGTATTGCAACAGCACTGTTCACGGCCGTTTGGGGTATGGTCAACAGTTCCAAAGGCATCAAAGGAACGCTGCTTTCGACACTTCTGATCATCGTCATCGTCGCGGCAGCCTACCTGATCGCCCGCGGACATACGATCGAAATTCCGGACGTCGCGAACGGAGGCTTCTTCCCGCATCCTGAAACCGTTATCACGGAAGCCAGCATTCTGGTAACCTACGTAGCTCTGGGTGCCGCTGTTCTGACAGCTATTTTCACAGAGATATACAAAGCTTTCAAATAGAGTTTGAACGATGCCTATAGATAAAAGAAAAGTACAGGAGATCAATGCCGGTTCAATGGCCGACATCGCTTTCTTGCTGCTCATATTCTTCCTGGTGGCTACGACGATGAACGTCGATACGGGTATCGCCCGTAACCTGCCGCCGATGCCCCCCGAGGATCAAAAGGTCGAGGATATGAAGGTGAAGATACGTAACCTTCTGCCCGTTCTGGTGAACGGCCGCGGCGATATCTTCGTGGGCAGGGCCGGCGAACAGGAGTACGTCGATATCCACCAGTTGAAGGACCGGGCGAAGGACTTCCTCCTCAATGTGATGGACGATCCCAACCTGCCCGAAAAAGAGGTCGAGGAGTTCGAGCTCCCCGACGGCAGCAAATGGAGCTATCCGGTCGGAAAAGGCGTACTCTCGCTGCAAACGACCAAAGATACCCAATATCAGATCTACATCATGGTACAGAACGAGCTGACGCGTGCGATCAACGAAATCCGTGACGAAGTTTCGAAGAATAAATTCCAAATGAAATTCTCGGATCTCGGAGAAGCGGAGCGCGGTATCGTAGCCAAAGCCGTTCCCATGAGTATCTCGGAAGCAGAACCCAGAGATTTAGGAGGAAAAAAGTAGTATGGCAGTAATTAAAAAGAAAGGCAACAAAAGTTTGCCCCCGATCTCTACCGCCTCGCTGCCGGACGTGATCTTCATGATCCTGTTCTTCTTCATGGTATCTACGACCATGCGCGATCAGGAATTACATGTAAAATACCAAGTTCCAGAAGCAACCGAGGTGCAGAAACTGGAGAAGAAATCACTCGTAAGTTACATCCACATCGGAGAGCCGATCGGCGTTTGGCGGGAACAGTACGGTCCTGCACCCCGTATTCAGCTCAACGATGCCTTCAAAACCGCTCAGGATATCGGCCAGTTCGTAGCTGCCGAGCGTGACAAGCTCAATGAGTCGGAGCGTGCCTTGATGACGATCTGTCTGAAGGCCGACCGATATACGACTATGGGCCGTATCACGGAGATCAAGCAGGAACTTCGCCGCGCGAATGCCCTGAAAATTTCCTACGCGGCTGCGAAAACCCTGGGATACTAATTTCAGGAAGGATTCATTCCCGAAGGGGATGTGTCAAATTGAGAAATTTGGCGCATCCCCTTTCAGGTATGTAAGAACAGACATCGAGGTTCACGGCGAAGAACGTGTCCTGACCGTACATAATCGAGCCGCGATACCGATAATAACGAAGCGGTTTGCCTGTTATGATACACCGTCTTTTTATTCGCCGGTTCGGAAAGAGCCTCGGGATAAAAAACAAAAAAACAGAAAGATACAGGACAAACAGGGCCAAGCCCACGATCGAGCGCCAAAAAAGAGGTCGCAAGAGCGGGAATCGGAAACCAAGCCGAAACAGAAAAAACGGGGCGATTACCGACACTCCTACTCCTACTCCTACTCCTACTCCTACTCCTACTCCTACTCCTACTCCTA